>Ga0070675_100001435_pt1 | contig 17496 bp, 20 predicted proteins | sample KBSM43metaG_FD_65343 | JGI IMG/M metagenome (GOLD analysis project Ga0070675, IMG submission 65343) | Miscanthus rhizosphere microbial communities from Kellogg Biological Station, Michigan, USA - KBS M4-3 metaG | ecosystem: Host-associated > Plants > Roots > Rhizosphere > Soil ...
GTCTTCAAGTCGAACGGGATCGCGCCGTGGGACCTCGCCATCGGGCACGAGGTCGTACGGCGCGCCCGCGAGCGCGGAGTCGGCACCCAGCTCGACGGATGAGGGAGGCAAGCCCATCGTGATCAGGGCCCAGTACGAGCGACGCGGCCCGGTGCCGCAGGACGTGATCCACGCGGTCGAGCTCGACACACCGCCGCTCGACGCGGGCCAGGCGCTCGTCGAGGTCGTCGCGGCGCCGATCAACCCGTCAGACGTCCTGACGCTGACCGGCGAGTACGGGCAGTTGCCGCCGCTGCCGGCGATCGGAGGCCGCGAGGGTGTCGGGCAGGTCGCCGAGCTCGGCCCGGAGACGTCGGGGCCGCCAGTCGGTCAGCTGGTGCTCCTGCCGACAGGCTGCGGCACCTGGTCGACGCACGTCGTCGTCGAGGCGGCCCAGCTTGTGCCGCTGCCGAACGAGGCCGACCCGCTGCAGCTCGCGATGATGACGATCAACCCGCCGACGGCGGCACTCCTCCTGAGCGAGTTCGTCACCCTCGAACAGGACGAGTGGGTGCTCCAGAATGCGGCCAACTCGGCGGTGGGCCTGTACCTCGTGCAGCTGGCCAGACTCCGGGGTCACCGCACGGTGAGCCTGGTGCGGCGCGAGGAGGCGGCTGCGGTCGTGCGCGAGGCCGGCGGGGACGTCGTTCTGGTCGACGGCGACGACCTCCGGCGGCGCGTCGGCGACGCGATCGGTGACGCCAGGATCCGCCTCGGTATCGACGCGGTCGGCGGGGCGGCGACCGGGCGGCTCACGGCGTGCCTCGGCCGGAGCGCGACGCTCGTCAACTACGGCCGCATGAGCGGCGAGCCGTGCACGATCGAGCCGGAGGCGTTCATCTTCCGCGACCTGACCGTCCGGGGGTTCTGGCTCGCGAGCTGGTACCGGCAGGCGCCCGAGCCCGAGCGCCGCGCCCTCGTCGGCGAGGTCGCCCGCCTCATCGCCGCCGGTGAGCTCCACGCGCCGGTCCACGCGACGTACGACGTCACCGAGATCAAGGATGCGGTGGCAGCGGCGGCAAGCGGCGGACGCTCGGGCAAGATCCTGATCGTGCCGCGACGCTGAACGCCGGGCCTCAGTCCTCGCGGAACACGATCTCCTGCGCGCCCTCCCAGAGGAACTTCTTGCCGAGCTCGCGCAGGTGCTCGTTGCCTTCCACGATCGTCGCGAAGTGGTTGCCCGCGAGCTGGCCCGCCTTCGACGCGAAGTTGACGTAGCCGTAGGCGAGCAGGATCTCCGTCTCCGAGACGCCGCCGGGGTAGAGGACGATTTCGCCGGGATGCGGATAGCAGGTCGCGTTCTCGGGGCCGAGCCCGAGGTCGAGGTCGCCGAAGGGAATCCAGCCGGCCTCGCCCGACCAGCGGACATGGATGATCCGCGACTCGAGCGGCAGCAGTCGCCGGAACGCAGCGACCGTGTCCGGAGCGTCCGCCTCCTCGAGACGCGCGGTGAGCTCGTATCCGCCTGCGTTGATCCTGAGCACCGGGCGATCCTACTTTCCGGCCGCGCTCGAGACGTACGCCGCGACGGCAGTGATCTCCTCGGGTGAGAGCTTTCCGGCGAAGGACGGCATCACGCCCAGCCCGTTCGTGACGCGGTCCGCGACGAGCTCTGCCGAGGGCCTGGCCGCGTCGAGGTCGGGGCCGACGGTCCCGGTCGCGCCGGCATCGGAGAGGGTGTGGCAGGCCGCGCATCCCGCCGAGGCGAAGACCTGCTTGCCGAGTGCGACGTGCGCGGGCGTCGTCGGCGCCGCGGCGGTGTCGTCGGCCCGCTCGACCCAGACCGCGAGCGCGACGAACGCGAGCGCTCCCGCGACCGGCATCCACCAGTGCGTCCGGCCCGTGTGACGCAGGTTGAAGAAGAGCCGTGCCCAGGCACCGATCGCCATCAGCACGATCAGCACGAACCAGGCGTGATCGGCACCGTAGGCGAATGGGAAGTGCCCCGCGAGCATCGTCAGCAGAACAGGCAACGTGAGGTAGTTGTTCTGGACCGAGCGCTGCTTCGCCTGGACGCCCGGGGCCGGGTCGGGCTCGCGACCCCCCTCCTTCGCGCGGACGAGCTCGCGCTGGGCCGGGATGATGTTGAAGAAGACGTTTGCGGCCATCACGGTCCCGATCATCGCCCCGACCTGGAGCCATGCCGCCCGCGGGCTGAAGAGCTCCGACGACCCCCATGCGGCGAGGGCAACGAGGACGAACAGGGCCGGCCAGAGCAACCGCGGGTCGGAGACGAGGCGGTTGAGGACGTCGTAGACGATCCACGCGGTGGCCAGCAGCCCGATCGAGATTGCGACGGCGACCCACGGGTCGAGGTCGTCACCGGGCTTGACGAGCGCGCTCGACGCCTCGAGGTAGTAGAGGACGAGCATCAGCCCAAAGCCCGAGAGCCAGGTCGTGTACGCCTCCCACTTGAACCAGGCGAGATGCTCGGGCAGCACGCGCGGCGCGACCACGTACTTCTGCACGTGGTAGAAGCCGCCGCCGTGCACCTCCCAGAGCTCGCCCCCGACGCCGGCCCCGGCGTCCGCCAGGTCCTTCGGGGCGCGGAGCGACTGGTCGAGCAGGACGAAGTAGAACGACGTGCCGATCCACGCCATCGCCGCGATGACGTGCAGCCAGCGCAGGCCGAGATCCAGCCAGTCGCGCAGGCCGTCGGACAGAGCCAGCAGGGCCAGGGTGTCCGACTTCAGTCGGACACCTCCTCGTGCGCGGCGCTCTGCCAACGGTCGCGGGCGATCGCGACGAGCTCGTCGAGGGCAGTCTCCAACTCGGTCTCCGTCGGGTTGTCGACCCGCTCCCTGAGCACCTCGAGGATCTCCGCCTTCGGGCGACGGTTCACGAAGACGACGAAGCGGAAGCCGTGCCGCGCCTCGTAGGCCGCGTTGAGCCGGAAGAGCTCCTCGAGGACGGCCGGATCGCCGTCCTCGCCCTGCTCGGCGGTCGAGCGAGCGGAGAGGCCGGTGCGCTGGCCGATCGCCGGGTGCGCGTCGAGGATCTCACGCTTCTCGTCGAGCGGGAGCTCGTGGACGAGGGTGCGCGCGCGGTCGAGCGGATCCGGCGCCGCGGCGAGCCGCTCGACGAAGCGCGTCCGCCCCTCGAACAGCTCCGCGAGCTCTTCCAACGTGGGGGAACCCCTGGTTCCCCCACGGGCCCCCTCCTCCGGGTCGCGACTTCTCATACCGAACGTGGCCTCTCGGCCGGCGAAGCCGGCCTCCGGCCGCACTGCGTCGCGCACCGGCGACCCACAAGACGGTTCCTTCCCAAGGTCAGCTCCCGCGGTAGCTCGCGCATCCGAAGGGTGAGACGAGGAGCGGAACGTGGTAGTGGCCCTCGGCGAGCTCGACCTGCAGCTCGACGCGCGTGAAGAACGGCGAGTGCGGATGGAAGACAAGGCGGTACGTCCCCGGCGGGAGATCGTCGGCGAGACGTGCTCGGCCGTCGACGTCGGTCTCGGCGCTCCCCACCGCGGCGCCGTCCGAGAGCAGCTCGACCGCGACGCCCTCCGCGGGTTTGCCGGCGGCGGTGTCGAGCACGTGGGTCGAAAGTGAGCAGCTCACAGCGCGAATCTTGTCGCCTGGACCCGATGGGTGCGTGCGATCTCCCCCTCGTCCGCCCGAACGAGCGCGCCGCCTCGGACGACGTCGTCACCGCCGACCACGAGGCGGTCGACGCGATGCGGCCCGGAGAGGACGAGACCGGCGACGAGGTCGTCTGCGCCGCCGAGCTCGAGCCCGTCCGTGCGCCACACCGCGAGGTCGGCCTGGTTGCCGGGCTCGAGCGAGCCGATGTCGTCGCGGCGGAGCACCTCGGCGCCGCCGCGCGTCGCGAGCCGGAGCGCCTCGCGAGCTGTCATCGCCTCGCCGCCGCCCCGACCGCGCGCGACGAGGAGCGCCTGCTTGACCTCCATGAAGAGATCGCTCCGCTCGTTCGAGGCGGAGCCGTCGACGCCGAGGCCGACGCGCACGCCCGCGTCGCGCAGCCCCCGCACGGGGGCGACGCCGGCGCCCAGGCGCAGGTTCGACGTCGGGCAGTGCGCGACGCCGGTCCCCGTGCTGCCGAACCGCGCCACCTCGGCGTCCGAGAGGTGCACGCAGTGCGCGCACCACACGTCGCGGTCGAGCCAGCCGAGCCGGTCGAGGTACTCGACGGGGCTGCAGCCGTAGAGCTCGCGGCAGTACGCCTCCTCCTCGACCGTCTCGGCGAGATGGGTGTGGAGCACCAGTCCGAGGCGCCGTGCGAGCGCCGCCGACTCCTCCATGAGCCGCCCGGTGACGGAGAAGGGCGAGCAGGGCGCTACGGCGATCTGCACGCGGGCGCCCGGGCCGGCCTCGTGCAACGCTCCGTGGAGGCGCTCCGTCTCGGCGAGCACAACGTCGATCTTTTCGACGAGCTCGTCGGGCGGGAGCCCGCCGTCGGCGACACCGAGATCCATCGAGCCGCGCGAGGCGACGATCCGCACGCCGAGCTCGCGCGCGGCCTGCACCTCCGCCTCGAGGATCCCCTCGCGGCCGCGGGGGAAGACGTAGTGGTGGTCGAACACCGTCGTGCAGCCCGAGAGGGCGAGCTCCGCGAGCCCTGTGCGGGCCGCGGCGTACTCGGCCTCCGCGTCGATCCTGGCCCAGACGGGATAGAGCTCGCGCAGCCACGAGAAGAGGTCGGCCTGCTGCGCGCGGGCACGCGTCAGCGTCTGGTACAGGTGATGATGCGTGTTGACGAGCCCGGGCGTGACGACCGCGCCGCCGAGATCCACACGCTCGTCGTGCTTCGGCTCCGCGCCGCCGCCCGTGGCGGCGATCACCGTGTCGTCGACGAGCACCCAGCCGTCCCGGTGCTCCGTCTCCTCGTCGTCCATCGTGACGACCCAGCCGTTCGCGTAGAGCGTCCGCATGCGGGCGGACGTTATCGTCAGGCGTCGTGACGGGCACCGCCGCCGACGTCCTGGCCCGCTGCGCCATGCTCGGCGAGGTCAGCGAGGAGCTCGACGGCCTGACGCGCCGCTTCGCGACGCCGGCTCTCGCGAGCGCGGGAGAGATCGTCGCCGGCTGGATGAAGGACGCGGGCATGACGACCCGCCGCGACGCGGTCGGCAACGTCATCGGCCGCCACGGCGGCGGTGAGCGCGCCCTCGTCCTCGGCTCGCACCTCGACACGGTTCCGAACGCCGGGACGTTCGACGGCCCACTGGGGATCGTCGCGGCCATCGCGGTCGTCGAGCGGCTCGCGGTGGGCGGGCCGCAGCCCTCGTGTCCCGTCGAGGTCGTCGCCTTCGCGGACGAGGAGGGCACGCGCTTCGGGACCTCGTACCTCGGCTCGGCCGCGTATGTCGGCGCGTTCGAGCCCGCGTGGCTCGACCATGTCGACGCGGAGGGGATCACGCTCCGCGACGCGATCCGCGCTTCCGGGGGTGAGCCCGACGCCGCGGTCGACGTTCGTCCACCCGACCTCGCCGGCTACCTCGAAATTCACATCGAGCAAGGGCCGGTGCTGGAGCGCGAGGGGCTCCCGGTCGGGGTGGTCACCGCGATCGCGGGACAGACCCGCGCGAGGATCGTGCTGACCGGCGAGGCGGGCCATGCGGGCACCTTGCCCATGGACGCGCGGCACGACGCGCTGGCGGCGGCGGCCGAGGCGGTGCTCGCGGTCGAGCGACGCGGGCGCTCCGAGCCGGGACTCGTCGCGACGGTCGGCGCGCTCGCGCTGTCTCCGAACGTCGGGAACGTCGTCCCGGGCGAGGTGCGGATGCTGCTCGACCTGCGTCACGCCGACGACGGCGTTCGCCGGCGGGCGGCGGCGGAGGTGCGTGCCGACGTCGAGGGCATTGCGGCGGCGCGCGGTGTCGACGCCGCCTGGACGACGCGGTACGACACACCGGCTGTGGTTCTGGACACGACGCTTCGTGCGCGGCTCGCCGATGCCCTCCGTGTGCAGGGCATTCCCGCGCGCGACCTCGCCAGCGGCGCGGGCCACGATGCGGTCGTCGTCTCGCGCATCTGCCCGGCGGCGATGCTGTTCGTGCGCTGCGCCGGTGGCATCAGCCACGACCCGCGCGAGTCGGTCTCCGAGGAGGACGTCGCGGTCGCTCTCGACGTCCTCGAGCACGCCGTTCGCGCGTCCTGAGAGGGATGGGCTGACGCCGTCAGCCGGATGGTGGAGAATGCCCCCCTCGAACCGGCCGAACCCGAAGGAGGGTATGCACATGCGAAAGGGGAAGCAGGCGCTCTGGGCGGCGATCGGGGTCGTCGCGCTCGCAGCGCTCGTCGCGGCCGCGACGGCGCCGGCGCGCACGTCCGCGCCGACAGCGCCGATCAAGGCAGCGTGGATCTACGTCGGGCCGCACAACGACGGCGGCTGGTCGCAGGCCCACGACATGGGACGCCTCTACGTCCAGAAGAAGCTCGGCAAGAACGTCGTCACCACGTTCAAGGAGAGCGTTCCGGAGGGGCCGCAAGCCTCGCAGGTGATCGACAGCCTTGTCCGTGACGGCAACAAGATCATCTTCGCGACGTCGTTCGGGTACATGGACGCGATGGCGGCGGCGGCGAAGAAGTACCCCGACGTCTACTTCGAGCACGCCACGGGCTACAAGACGTCGAAGAACTTCGCCGTCTACTTCGGAGCGGGCGAGGACTCGATCTACCTGTCCGGTATGGCGGCGGGCGCGGCGACGAAGAAGGGCGTCATCGGCTACATCGTCCCGTTCCCGATCCCGGAGGTCATCCGACACGCGAACGCCTTCGCGCTCGGCGCGCAGGCGACGCATCCGGGCGCGAAGGTCAAGCTCGTCTGGACGAAGTCTTGGTTCGATCCTGCCAAGGAGAAGAAGGCGGCGGAGAGCCTCGTCGCGGCGGGTGCCGACGTGCTCGGCCAGAACGTGGACAGCCCTGCCGCCGGGCAGTACGCGCAGTCGAAGAAGCTGCCGTGGGTCGGGTACGACAGCGACGCGAAGAAGTTCGCGCCGACGTCGTGGCTCACCGCGGCCGTGTACGACTGGGGCCCCTACTACCTGAAGCGTGTCAAGGCGGCCGCCAGCGGCTCGTGGAAGACGGGCAGCTACTACGGCAACATCGCTGACGGCCTCACGGACATCGCCCCGTTCGGCCCGAAGGTGTCGAAGAAGACGAAGGCCGCGATCGCGGCCAAGCGGGCGCAGCTCGTCAAGGGCACGTTCTACGAGTTCCAGGGGCCACTCTACGACCAGGCCGGAAAGCTCCGCGTGCCGAAGGGGAAGCGGATGACCCTCCCGCAGATCCTCACCATGGACTGGCTCGTGAAGGGCGTCGAGGGGAGCCCGAAGGGGTAGGCACCTCGGGATCGCTCCACCGGACGGTGTGTCTACCGCAGCCGAGGACGTGGCGACGGCCGCCCGACAGGAGGCGGCCGTTGCCATGCGCGGCGTCACGAAGCGCTTCCCCGGCGTCGTCGCGAACGACGACGTCTCGTTCGAGGTCGCGCGCGGCGAGGTGCACGCGCTCCTCGGGGAGAACGGGGCCGGCAAGACGACGCTGATGAACGTCCTCACGGGCCTCTACCGGCCCGACGAGGGAAAGATCGAGGTAGGCGGCCGGCCGGTGGAGCTTCACTCGCCGCGCGACGCGATCGCGGCGGGCATCGGGATGGTGCACCAGCACTTTCGCCTGGTCGAGACGCTGACGGTCGCCGAGAACATCGCGCTCGCCGACCGGCAGGCGCCGTTCCTGCTTCGTGGACGGGAGGCCGAGCGGCAGGTCGAGCTGACGGCCGAAGCGCTCCACATGCCGGTCGATCCGGGCGCGAAGATCTGGCAGCTCTCGGTCGGCGAGCAGCAGCGTGTGGAGATCATGAAGGCGGTCAGGAGCGGCTCCCGCGTGCTGATCCTCGACGAGCCGACGGCGGTGTTGACGCCGCAGGAGGCGCAGGCGCTCTTCCGCACGCTCCGGGTGATGGCCGCCGAGGGCCACTCGGTCGTCGTCATCACGCACAAGCTTCACGAGGTGATGGAGGTCGCCGACCGCGTGACCGTCCTGCGCGGCGGGCGGTCGATCGCAACCGTCAGGACATCCGAAGTGACGCGGAACGAGCTCGCGTCGCTGATGGTCGGGCGGGACGTCGAGCCCGAGCGGCGGCGCGAGCCGGGAGAGATCGGCGAGGTGGTTCTCGAGGCGCGGGGGCTTTCCGCGCGCGGCGACCGCGGCGTCGACGCGCTGCGGGACGTCTCCTTCTCCGTACGGGCCGGCGAGGTGCTCGGCGTTGCCGGGGTCGCTGGCAATGGGCAGCGCGAGCTCGCCGAGGTGCTGACCGGCCTGCGGCCTGCGAGCGCGGGCGTCGTCGAGGTCGACGGGAAACGGCTGCGCGACGGCGATCCGCGGGCCGCGATCCGGGCCGGTGTCGCGCACGTGCCGGAGGACCGCCTCCGGACGGGCGTCGCGCCGAGCCTCAGCATCGCCTCGAACGTCGTGCTCAAGTCGTACCGCGGGGAGGTCTCCCGGGGGCCGTTTCTCCTCCTGAGACGGATCGCCGCGCGGGCGGCGGACCTCATCCGCCGCTACGACGTCCGCGGCGCCGGGCCGCACGCGCCCGCCCGGCTCCTCTCGGGCGGGAACCTGCAGAAGGTCGTGCTCGCGCGGGAGTTCTCGAGCCGACCGAAGGCGCTCGTCGTCGCGGCGCCGACGCGCGGGCTCGACGTCGGCGCGATCGAGACCGTCCACGGATACCTGCGCGACGCCGCGGCCGAGGGCGTGGCAGTGCTGCTCGTCAGCGAGGACCTGGACGAGCTCCTCACCCTCGCGGACCGGATCGTGGTGATGTACGAGGGCGCGATCGTCGGGGAGGTCGACGCGCGCGCCGCGAGCGTCGAGGAGATCGGGCTGCTCATGGCGGGCGTCGCGTGACGCGTCCCTCGGTGCGGATCGAGCGCCGGCTCGTCCAGCGCCGCTGGCTTCCCGTGGCCGTACCGATCGGCTCGCTGATCGTCGCGTTCCTCGCGATCGCCGTCGTGCTGCTCGTCACCGGGCACGCGCCGCTCCCGACGTTCAGGCGACTCTTCGACGCAGCGTTCGTCGCCGACGGCGCGTTGACCAACACGCTCATCTCGGCGACGCCGCTCGCGTTCACGGGCCTCGCGGCCGCGGTCGCGTTCCGGATGCGCCTCTTCAACATCGGAGCGGAAGGGCAGCTCTACTTCGGCGCGATCGGGGCCGCCGGCATCGCGCTCCTGCTCGCGGGGCAGTCGGCGTGGCTGATCATCCCCGCGATGATCGTCGCCGGCGCGGCGTTCGGCGCTGCCTGGGGAGCGATCCCGGGCGTGCTGCGGGCGTTCGCCCACACCAACGAGATCATCACGTCGCTGATGCTCAACTACGTCGCGGCGCTCGTCCTCAACTACCTGATCTTCGACAGCCTCTCCTACTGGCGCGACACGTCCGCGACCGGGCAGCTGTTCCCCCAGGGAAAGACGCTGCCGGATGCGGCGACATGGCCGACTTTCACGCTCGGGTCCGTGACGGTGCCTTTCGGGTTCGTCGTCGCGATCGTGGTCGCTGCCGTCGTGTGGGTGCTGTACACGCGGACGCGATTCGGCTTCGAGACCCAGGTGATCGGCGACTCCCCACGCGCCGCGCGGTACGCCGGCATGCGAACGAGACGAAAGATCGTGGCGGTGCTGTGCCTCTCCGGCGCGATCGCCGGGATCGGCGGCGCGAGCCAGGACGGCGACTTCCGCCACGTGCTCGACGCCCGCGGTCTCCAGCAGGCGAACTACGGCTACACGGGCATCGTCGTCGCGGCGCTGGCCCGGTACAACCCGTTCGCGACGGTGCTTGTCGCGTTCCTGCTCGGGGGGCTCGAGAACGCGGGCTACACGCTCCAGGGCGCCGACTTCCCCTCGGGACTCGTCGGGATGATGCAGGGGATCATCCTGTTCGCGATGCTCGGCGGCGAGCTGCTCGTCCGCTACCGCGTCGTGATCGAGCGCTCGGGCTCCGTCGGCGCCGCGGAGGCCACCACGTGAACGACGGCATCGTGGTGGTCGTCCTCGCGGCCGCGGTCGCATACGGGACGCCGCTGCTCTTCGCCGCGCTCGGCGAGCTGCTCGCGGAACGATCGGGCGTGCTCAACCTCGGCGTCGAGGGGATGATGCTGATGGGAGCGGTGATCGGCTTTCTCTGCGTCCAGCACGTCGGCGGCTCGGCGGGCGTAGCGCTGCCGATCGCGGTGGGCGCTGCTGCCGTCGCCGGCGGAGGGTGCGCGCTGATCCTCGCGTTCCTCGTCGTCACGCTGCGGGCGAACCAGATCGTCTCCGGGCTCGCGCTGACGATCTTCGCCGGCGCCGCGGGGCTCTCGTCGTACATCGGCAACGACTTCGAGCTCGCCGACGATCCGGCGCGGTTTTCGTTCGAGCCGCTGAACGCGCTGGGCCTCGGCGACCTGCCGGTCCTCGGCCCCGTCGTCTTCGAGCAGACGTGGCTCGTCTACGCGTCATGGCTCGCCGTGGCGGCTGTCGCCTTCTACCTCTGGCGGACGCGGCCCGGCCTCAACGTCAGGGCGGTCGGGGAGTCGCCCGCCGCGGCCGACGCGATGGGAATCGACGTCACGCGGTACCGTTACCTCCACACCGTCGCGGGCGGCGCACTCGCGGGAATCGGCGGCGCGTGTTTCAGTCTCGCGCTCACCCCGCAGTGGGTCGACGGCCTCACCGCGGGCGCCGGCTGGATCGCGATCGCGCTCGTCATCTTCGCGTTCTGGCGGCCCGACCTCTGCCTCGTCGGCGCCTACGTCTTCGGCGGGCTCTCGGCGCTGCCGCTGATCCTCCAGGCGCGCGGCGTCACGATCGCCCCGCAGCTCTTCCAGGCTCTGCCGTACGTGATGACGATCCTGGTGCTGGTGCTCGTCTCGACCGGGACCGCCCGACGGCGCCTCGGCGCCCCGGCCGCGCTCGGCATCCCGTACGTGCGCGAAGAACGCTAGGAGGCCGCGGAGGAGATCGACGCCTTGGCCGCCTCGGCCATGTCGCCCCCGACCGCCTGGATGATCTCGGGCCGGTCGAGCAGGCGGGCGCGCTGCTCGGGGCTCTGCAGCCGGTTCACGACGTAGCGGTCCTCGAGGATCTCCGAGAGCGCGCGGCCGCGGTCGTGCTCGCGGATGACGTACTGCGCCACGCGCTCCTCGCCGGCCGAGCGCTGGAACAGGAACGAGAAGATGTCCTTGAGAGCCATTGGCTCGGATCCTAGCCCGAGTCTTCGGGCCACTCGAGGTTGGCGTCGGGGATCGGGTCGCCGTGCGGGTCGTGGGTCGGGAAGCCGAGCGCCTCGTCGATCCGGGCCTCGAGCTCCTCGGAGAGTGCGTGCTCGAGCCGGTCGGCCTCGTCGTGCACCTCGTCGACGTGGATCCCGAGGGTCTGCGCGAGGTACAGCTCGAGCAGGCGGTGGTGGCGGATCACCTCGAGGGCGACCTGCTCGCCGGCCGGCGTGAGCGAGACGCCCCGGTACGGCGCATGGGACACGAGACCGAGCGCCGCGAGCTTCTTCACCATCGCGCTCGCCGACGCGGGCGACACGCCCATGTCGCGTGCGAGCGCGGTCGTGGAGACGCGGTTGCCCGACGCGCCGAGCTTGTAGACCCCGCGCAGGTAGTGCTGGATCGCGTCGCTCAGCGGGGTCACCGGCGCCATGTCGCGAGTGTACGGCGGGTTCTCGCGTCATCGCCCCGGGAGCGCTGGTAGCGTCGCCGCTTCGTGAACGTTCGTGTCGGCCACAGTCCCGACCCCGACGACGCGTTCATGTACTGGGCGCTGACGACGGATCTCGTCGACGCGCGCGGATTCCGCTTCGAGCAGGTGTTGGCCGACATCCAGACGCTGAATCAGTGGGCGCGCGCCGCGCGGCTCGAGGTGACCGCGATCTCGCTGGCCGCGTACCCGTTCGTCCAGGACGACTACGCCCTGCTGCCGCACGGCGCCTCGATCGGCGCGGGCTACGGGCCGGTCCTCGTCGCGCGCGAGCCGATCGATGTCGACGACCTGGCCGGGCGCGAGATCGTGATCCCGGGCGCGCTGACGACCGCCTTTCTCACTCTCCGCCTCGTGCTCGGCGAGTTCCCCTTCCGCGAGGTCGCCTTCGAGGAGATCCCGGACGAGGTTGCGAGCGGCCGCGCGGACCTCGGGCTCCTGATTCACGAGGGACAGCTCACCTTCTCCGAGCTCGGCCTCGCGAAGGTGCTCGACCTCGGCGAGTGGTGGCTGCTCGAGACGGGGCTGCCGCTCCCGCTCGGCGTCAACGTCGTCCGGCGCGACGTCGAGCGGCTGGGCGAGCTCTCCGCGGTGCTGCACGACGCCATCGAGTGCGGGCTCGACAACCGCGAGGAAGCGCTCGAGTATGCGCTCCAGTTCGGGCGCGGGATCGACGCCGCCGTCGCCGACCGGTTCGTCTCGATGTACGTCAACGACCTGACGAAGGACTACGGCGAGGAGGGGCGCACCGCCGTTGCAGAGCTGCTGCGGCGCGGCGACGAGATGGGAGCCTTCCCGAGCGGGGTCGTCGTCGACTGGGTGGAGTGACCCACGTGAACCTGTGTGGGTGTCGGACTGAAGTCCGCCGAGGAAACGGTGTCGGAGCCAGGCTGAAGCCTGGCACCGACGCTGTGTCTATTCCGGAAACGGCTCGACCGAGGCGTCGCTCTCCCGCCGCAGGACGACCGCGACCGACGCCAGCACGATCGCCGCGCCGAGCGCGATCCGCCACGTGATCTGCTCGTCGAGGATCAGGACGCCCAGCCCGATCGCCACCACCGGGTTCACGTACGCGTAGGTCGCCACGGTCCCGAGCGGGGCGTGGTGGAGCAGCCAGACGTAGGCCGTGAACCCGATGAGCGACCCGATCAGGACGAGATAGGCGAAGGCGAGGAGCGAGGTGCCGGACACGGCGCCGAGGTCGGGCCGCTGCGCGATCCCGATCGGCAGGAAGATCAGCCCGCCGGCCAGCATCTCGAAGGTCGTCGCGACGAAGGCGTCGCGTGGGAGCGGTATCCGCGACGAGAGGTACGAGCCGGTTGCCCAGGCGACCGCCGAGACGGCCGTCAGCGCGATTCCCCACCACGTCGCCCCGCCCTCGGGACGGAAGAGGATCGCGACGCCGACGAAGCCGACGAGCACGCCGACGATCGCGAGCCTCGGCGGGCGCTCGCCGCCGGCCAGGCGCAGCAGCACGACGAGCAGCGGCACCGAGGCGATGATGAGCGATGCGACTCCCGTCGGCACCGTTCGCTCCGAGACGAAGAGCAGGCCGTTCGCCCCGGGCAGCAGCAAGCCGATCAGCGCGGCGCACGCGAGCTCGCGCCGGGTGATCCGCAGCGCATGTCGGCCCTGTCGCCACGCGACGATGGCAGCCATCAGCGCGCCGGCGAGGATGAACCGCGCCGACACGGCGCTGAACGCCGGGATGGTGTCGCCCGCAACCTTGATCCCGAGATACGTCGAGCCCCAGATCACGTAGACGGCGGCAAGCGCCGCCCAGGCCCTCGGTGTCACCGCTTGAGCGTGAGCGCCGCGCCGGCGGCGAGCAGAGCGATCCCGAGCGCCCGCGGCCAGCTGAGCGCAATCTGCTCGAAGCCGAACAGGCCGTAGCGGTCGATCAAGGCGCCGGCCGCGAGCTGGCCCGCAACCAGCAGGGCGATCGTCGCCGTCGTCCCGATGCGCGGCGAGGCGACCGTGATGGTGAAGACGATGAACGCCCCGAGCACGGCTCCGAGCCAGAGCCACTTCGGCGTCGTCCAGGCGTCGCCGATCCCGCCGACGCCGCGCCGGGCCACGAGCAGGACCGCGACCGCGAGCACGGCCGAGAGGCAGAACGCCCACGCGACCGCCTCGAGCGTCCCGATGCGCTCGCCGAAGCGTCCCATGACGGCGGCCTGAACCGATCCGGCCAGCCCGGCGGCGAGCGCCAGTGCCGCCGCCATTCCGGTTCCGCCGCTCACGCACCCGACGCTATACGCTCGGGCTCGTGCGAGCCGACCGGACCAGACACCACAGCGGATGCTGATGGCCGAGCCGACGCACCCCAGCCCGGTCGACCCGTCCGAGCTGGGCTTCGAGGCCATCGTCTACGAGAAGACGCCGCCCCGGGCGACGATCCGGCTCAACCGCCCCGACGTCCTGAACGCCTTCGACTTCCGCATGCTGCGCGAGATCGCGCGCGCGTGCGAGGACGCGTCGTGGGACGACGACGTCCGCGTCGTCGTGGTCACCGGCGAGGGGCGTGCGTTCTGCGTCGGCGCCGACCTGCGCTCGTGGGAGGACACGCTGGTCGGGCGGCCGCAGGAGTACTGGAAGTGGTTCGGCGCCTTCAAGGACATGCACGACCGCATCCGCGAGCTCGGCAAGCCGAGCATCGCCCGGATCAACGGCATCGCGGTCGGCGGCGGGAACGAGCTCCAGATGGCCTGCGACCTCGCGGTGATGGTCGACGACGCCTTCATCCGCCACGTCGGGCTCGAGCACGGCTCCGTGCCCGCCGGGGGCGCGACGCAGTGGCTGCAGCTCATGGTGGGCGACCGGCGTGCGCGCGAGATCGTCCTCCTCTGCGACGAGATCCCGGCGCCCCAGGCGGCCGAGTGGGGGTTGATCAACCGCGCGGTTCCGCGCGCCGAGCTGGACGCCGCCGTGGACGCCTGGGTCGAGAGCCTCGTGCGCAAGCTGCCCCAGACGACCCGCTACGCGAAGCAGCAGCTCAACGTCTGGCGCGACATGGCCTGGCACCAGACGATCGGCCACGCGCGCGACTGGCTGTCGATGTCGATGCTCGGGGATGAGGCACAGAGCGCGATCACCGCCTTCCTCGACTCGCGGCGGGGGAAGGAGCCGGGCGAGGCTGAAGCCACGCCCGGCGGGCGATAGGCTCCCGCGCATGGCCGACGAGGTGCTGACCGCTCGCGACGGCGCGGTTCTCACGATCACGTTCAACCGCCCCGAGGTCTACAACGCGTTCAACCGCGAGCTGCACGCGGCGCTCAACGCCGCCCTCACCGAGGCGGCCGACCCGGCGGTGCGCTGCGTCGTGATCACGGGCGCCGGCAAGGGCTTCTGCGCGGGCCAGGACCTGAAGGAGTTCGGCGCCGTGTCCGGGACGGTCGGCGACGCGCTGGAGCAGACCTATCACCCGAACGTCCGGCTCGTCCGCTCGCTGGGCAAGCCGGTGATCGCGGCCGTGAACGGGCCGGCGGCCGGCGCGGGGCTCTCGTTCGCCTGCGCCTGCGACCTGCGGATCGCGGCCGAGTCTGCGACCTTCGTCCCCGGCTTCGTCGGCATCGGCCTCGTCCCCGACGCGGGAGGCACATGGTTCATTCATCGCCTGCTCGGGTTCGCCCGGGCGTTCGAGTGGATGTCCTCGAACCGGCGGCTCTCCGCGGCCGAGGCGTTCGACTGGGGCCTCGTCTCGGAGGTCGTCCCGGACGACGCCTTCACGGCGCGGGTCGCGGAGGTTGCGGCGGAGTGGGCCGGGCGGCCGACGCTCGCCGTGGGCCGCACCAAGCAGCTCTTCGAGCACGCCGCGACCGCGTCGCTCGAGGAGCAGCTTGCACTCGAAGCGGCGCTCCAGCAGGAGTCGGTCGGAACCGCCGACTTCGCCGAGGGCGTGACCGCCTTCCTCGAGAAGCGCGCGCCGAACTTCAGCGGCAGCTGATCCCGTGAGCGGCGTGCCGGCCGTCTCGGTGGTCGACTATCACACGGGCGGGGAGCCGTTCCGCATCGTCACGGGCGGCGTGCCGCCGCTCGGGGGGACGACGATCCTGGAGCGCCGGCGCTTCGCGCGCGACCACCTCGATCGCTTCCGCCGACTGCTCGTGCACGAGCCGCGCGGGCACGCGGACATGTACGGCTGCCACGTCGTCCCGCCGAACGACGACGGCGCCGATCTCGGCGTCGTCTTCTTCCACAACGAGGGCTACTCGACCGCATGCGGGCACGGCACGATCGCGCTGGTGACATGGGCGCTCGACGAGGGCGTCGTCCCCTGCCGCGAGGGCGAGAACCGCGTGGTCGTGGACGTTCCCTCGGGCCGGCTCGAGACGTGGGCCACGGTCGAAGCGGGCCGCGTACGGTCGGTGCGATTTCGCAACGTGCCGTCCTTTGTCTGGGCGAAGGAGACAGAGGCGGCGGGCCGCGTCGTCGCCGTCGCCTTCGGCGGCGCCTTCTACGCGTCGCTCGAGGAGCGCGTCGAGCCACGGGAGCTGCCGCGGCTGATCGAGCTCGGCCGCGCGATCAAGGCGGCGATCGAGGCCGAGCAGGACGTCGTCCATCCGCTCGAGCCGGAGCTCCGCGGCATCTACGGGGTCATCTTCTGGCAGGACGAGCGCGGCGAGCCGCTCACGCAGCGGAACGTCACCGTCTTCGCCGACGGCGAGGTCGACCGCTCGCCTTGCGGTTCCGGGACCTCGGCCCGGCTCGCGCTGCTCGACGCGCAGGGCCGCCTCCCGCGCGGCGTCGCCCTTCGCCACCTCTCGATCGTCGGCTCCGAGTTCACGGGCCGTGTCGTGGGCGCCGCCGACGTGGCCGGGCTCCCGGCCGTGGTCACCGACGTCGAGGGCTCCGCCTTCCGAACGGGCCGCGCCGAGTTCGAGCTGGATCCGGACGATCCGCTCGGCGAGGGCTTCCTCCTGCGCTGACCTACGGCACGTCCATTCGGACGAGCTTGCGCACCGTGAGCGCCGTGAAGCCGGCGATCACGATCGCGGCGGCCACCAGCGCGGCGCCCGCCGAGAGCGGGTTCTCGATCGTTGCGAGCCGCGCGCCGTCCAGCCCGTGGATCACCGCGAGCGTGTAGCGCCGGATCGAGAGGAAGCGGATGCCGTCGAGGTACGCGGCGAGGGTCGCCTCCCACACGAACACGTAGACGAGCCCGATCAGGAGCGCGTGCCGCGTCGCGAGACCGGCCCACGTGAAGAGCGCGGCGTACGCGGCCGCGCCGACGAGCAGGCCGGCCCCGGTCGCCAGCGCCCCGCGCAGCGCGCCGCCTCCGCCGACGAGCGCGACCGCAAGGAAGCCGCTCACCGCCACGGGGATGCCGCCCACGACGAATGCGGCGGCGAGCTTCGGCAGCACGATGCGCCAGCGCGCGATCGGCTTCAGCGCGAGGTAGCCGAGCGTCCGGTCGACGAGCTCGTTGCCGAACGCGGACGTCGCGAAAAGCAGCATCACGAGCGGCAGGATCGCCGAGGCCACGAGCGTCCTGGTGACGTTGTCGGCGAAGCGCGCGCTCGTCGTCGTAGAGTCGCCCACGCGGAAGACGACGGCGGCGAGCACCGGCAGGCTGACGAGGCCGAGCACGAGCCAGAGCCTCCGGCTACCGGCGAGCTGGCGAACGGTGAGACCGAAGATCGCCGTCATCGCCCGGTCCCGGACGCGAGGTACTCGAACACGCTCTCGAGCGAGTCGTCGAGCGGCTCGACCCGCGTCAGGCGCACGCCTCGGTCTCGCGCAACCGCGGGAAG
>Ga0070675_100001436_pt1 | contig 17496 bp, 15 predicted proteins | sample KBSM43metaG_FD_65343 | JGI IMG/M metagenome (GOLD analysis project Ga0070675, IMG submission 65343) | Miscanthus rhizosphere microbial communities from Kellogg Biological Station, Michigan, USA - KBS M4-3 metaG | ecosystem: Host-associated > Plants > Roots > Rhizosphere > Soil ...
CCCGCGGCGAACAGCGGATTGCCGGTGTTGTCCATCTTCACCAACTCAGCATCCCACCGAAGCCCCAGGCTCGCCGTGAACTTCCGGCCGATCTTCCACTTGTCCTGCGCGAACACGCCGACTTCAGTGCCTTTCACGAAGTAGTCCGACTCGCCCGGGACCCGCACCTGCAGGCGATCCGGATATGTCCTCGGATTATTCGCGTCGAAATCCAGGTCGCTCGCCGAGAACGTGAACTGGCCGTTCAGCGTGCCGGCGTCGAACACGTGCAACGGCAAGTAGTAATAGCTGGCGCCGAACTTGAAGTCGTGGTCGCCTTTCATGTTGGGCTTGAACCACGACAACGTCTCGTCGAGCTGATACGCCGGATCCATGCGCCGGTTCGCGCGCGTGGCAATGCCGTCCTCGAACGTCTGGTGCACGAGCAGCGGTTGAAGCGACAACTGATCGCCGGTGTCAAAGTATCCCGGGTTGCCGAAAAACACATCCTCGTGGGTGTACGAGAACTTGAGCACGTTGACACGGGAGTTGGCGAGCACCGAGTTCAACGTTCCGACAACCGTCCAGTCCGCGTCCTGTTCTTCCTCGGCGCGTTTCAACGTGTAGAACGTGTTCACCAGCTGATTGGTCTGCGGCGATGTCTCACGCAGCCACCGGACCGCCCAGGTGTTGTTCGCGTTGATCTGGTGATCCATGCGGACCATCCAGTTCCACACGTTGTCGTGGGTGTTCGCGGTGGCGCTGAGATCCGGTCGCGCGACGATGTTCATGGTGCGCGCGCGGTCCTGCTGGATGCGCTCCAGGTTGACGAAGTAATGCAGCTTGTTCTTGATCAGAGGGCCGCCGACGTTGCCGCCCCACTGCTTCTGCTGCGCTTTCGGCTTGGTCAGGTTCTGCTGATCGGCGAAGTAGTCGAGCGACGTCGTGTCCTGGTTCTGCGTAAAGAAGAAACCGACGCCGTGAATCGCATTGGTTCCCTGCTTCGACACGGCGTTCACCACGCCACCTGACGTGGAGCCGAATTCCGCGTCGAAGTTGCTGGTCAGCAGCTGGAATTCCTGTACAGCCTCGACCGGCGTCCGCGCCTGCGCGCCACCGTTGCCGTTGTTGAAGTTGTCGTTGTTGCCCGCGCCGTCGAGCATGTAGTTGGCGTTCTGCGTCGCCTGGCCGTTGACGCGGATCGAGTCGGCGCCGAACGAGTCTACCGAGATGGTTGACGTGATGCCGGGTAGCAGGCTGAGATACGACGTGAAGTTGCGATTCAGCGACGGCACGTCGTTGAGCTCCTGGGTCGTTACGCTGCCGCCCAATTGTTTCGTCGTGGTATCGACCAGCGGCGATTCCGCGGTGACGGTTACCTCCTGCTCGATGCCGCCGACTTCGAGCTGCACGTCGATCGATTGCGTCTTCCCGACTTCGACGCGGACCCCTTTCCGCTGATACCGCTTGAACCCGGACAACTGCGCGCCGACCTCATACAGCCCCGGCGTCAACGCGCTCATGAAGAACGAGCCGTCCGCGCCGCTCACCGCTTCGCGAAACATGCCGGTCGCTTCGTTCTTCGCCACCACGGTAACGCCGGGGAGCACGGCGCTCTGCGTGTCGAGCACCCTCCCGCGCATCTCGCCGGTGCCCTGTTGCGCATAGGCCCCGCCAGTTGCCGCCAAACACGCCACGACCGACGCCGCTGCGATCGACGACCATCGATTCATGAACATCCTCCGCGTTTCTTTACGACCCGTTGCGGAGTAGTAAGCGCCGGTTGTCTCCGAATGTCAACGCTATAAGGGGATGTTGCCGTGCTTTTTCGGCGGATTCTTCAATCGTTTGGTCGCGAGGTTCTTCAGCGCGGTAATCAACTTGCTGCGCGTTTCGCGCGGGCGGATGACCTCGTCCAGAAAACCCCGGCCGGCCGCGATGTAGGGATTTGCAAATTTTTCGCGGAATTCTTTCACCCTGTCTGATCGCACTGCAGCCGGGTTTGGAGCGTTCTCCAGATCCCGCTTGTACAAGATGTTGACCGCCCCTTCGGGGCCCATCACCGCAAGCTCCGCCGTCGGCCATGCATAGTTGAAGTCTGTACGGATGTGCTTACTGGCCATGACGCAGTACGCGCCACCGTACGCCTTCCTTGTGATGACCGTCACTTTCGGTACTGTCGCTTCGGCGAAGGCAAACAGCAGTTTCGCCCCATGCTTGATGATTCCGCCGTACTCCTGAACCGTTCCAGGCAGGAAACCGGGCACATCTTCGAACGTGACCAGCGGAATATTGAACGCGTCGCAGAACCGCACGAAGCGCGCTCCTTTAACCGAAGCGTCGATATCAAGCGTGCCCGCAAGCACTGCCGGCTGGTTCGCGACGATGCCGACCGACCGGCCGTCGAGACGCGCGAACCCGACGATCAGGTTCTTCGCGTAGTAGCGATGCACTTCGAGAAAATTGTTGTCGTCCACGATCGAGTGAATCACATCGAGCATGTCGTACGGCTGATTCGGCGCACTCGGCACGATCCGATCCAGCGCGTCGTCCTCGCGATCGGGCGAATCGGACGTCTCAGCTTTCGGGGCATCGTCGAGATTATTCGACGGCAGGAACGACAGCAGCTCGCGCAGCAGCGCGATGCACTCGCGGTCGTCGTCCACTGCGAAATGCGCAACGCCACTGGTGGCGTTGTGTGTCATCGCACCGCCGAGTTCTTCCTTGGTGACGTTTTCGTGCGTAACGGTCTCGATCACGTCGGGTCCGGTCACGAACATGTAGCTGGTGTTCTTGACCATGATCGTGAAGTCGGTGATTGCCGGCGAGTAGACCGCACCGCCGGCGCACGGGCCCATGATCGCGGAAATCTGCGGCACCACACCGGAAGCCAGGGTGTTGCGCAGGAAGATGTCGGCGTAACCGCCGAGCGACATCACACCTTCCTGGATTCGCGCGCCGCCCGAATCGTTCAAGCCGACGATCGGCGCGCCGAGCTGCATCGCCAGGTCCATGATCTTGACGATCTTTTCGGCGTTGGTCTCGGAAAGCGAGCCGCCGAACACGGTAAAGTCCTGTGCGAACGCAAACACCTGCCGGCCGTCGATCAGGCCGTGCCCGGAAACCACGCCGTCGCCGGGGATGATCTGCTGGTCCATCCCGAAATCGCGGCAGCGGTGGGTAACCAGCTTGTCGAGTTCTTCGAACGTCCCCGGGTCGAACAGCAGGTCGATCCGTTCGCGCGCCGTCAGCTTGCCGGATGCGTGCTGACGCTCGAGGCGGTCCGCGCCGCCGCCGAGTTCCGCGCGCCGTTCCAGGTCCGCGAGAGTCTTGTCGAAGTCGTTCACATCAGGCCTTTACCGCCTGGACTTTTTCCCAGTCCTTCAGGAACTTTTCGAGGCCGATGGTGGTCAGCGGGTGATTGAACATCTGATCGATCACTGCCGGCGGGCAGGTGGCGATGTCGGCGCCCATCTTCGCCGCTTCGACGACGTGAATCGGATGGCGGCAGCTGGCAACGAGAATTTCGGTCCTGAAGTCGTAGTTGCCGTAGATCTCGACGATTTCCCGAATCAGTTCCATGCCGTTGGTCGCAATGTCGTCAAGACGGCCGACGAATGGGCTGATGTAAGTGGCGCCGGCCTTCGCGGCGAGCAGCGCCTGCGCGGCGGAGAAACACAGTGTGACGTTGACGCGGATCCCCTCGCCCGACAGCGCCTTGCAGGCGCGAATGCCGTCGCGCGTCAGCGGCACCTTGACCACCATGTACTGATGCAGCTTCGCGATGTCGTGGCCCTCGCGCATCATGCCGGCGAAATCGGTGGCGGTCACCTCACCACTGACCGGACCCTTGACGATCTCGCAAATCCGTTTCAGGTTCTCGCGATAGTCGCCGCTCTCCTTCGCCAGCAGCGATGGATTCGTCGTCACGCCGTCGAGAATACCGAGCTGCGCGATGGTTTCGATGTCTTTGATGCTGCCTGTGTCGACGAATATCTTCATAAAGCACTCCTGGGATTAAGTCGCATCGATCACCGGATTGGTCAGCTCGCCAATGCTCTCGACTTTCACCGTCACTGAATCGCCGGGCGCCAGTGGTCCGATTCCAGCTGGCGTGCCGGTCGAGATGATGTCGCCCGGTTCGAGAGTCATGTTGAAAGAGATGTACTCGACGAGGTAATCGATCGGAAAAATCAGGTGCGACGTATCGGAAGACTGGCGTCGCGTCGCGTTGACAAAGCCCTCAACTGTCAGGGGACCTGGCTGATGCCGATTCGACCGCGTCGCAATGCACGGCCCAATCGGTGCGAAGGTGTCGAAACCTTTGGCGCGGGTGTAACCCGCCCCTCGGTTCTGCAGTTCGCGCGCGGTGACGTCGTTGACGCAGATCAGGCCAAGGATGTAGTCCCAGGCTTGCGCGCGAGCGACGCGTGTCGCGCGCTTGCCAATCACAATCCCCAGCTCGGCCTCGTGGTCGACGCGGCCAACGCCCGGCGGAATGACGATCGCCTGCCCCGGTCCGATCACCGAGGTGGACGGTTTGATGAACAGCAACGGCTCAGCCGGCAGCGGTTTATTCTGCTCGGCGGCGTGATCCTTATAGTTCAGCCCGACACAGACGATCTTGGTCGGCAAAACTGGCGGCAACAGCGACAAGGAGGCGAGGCCGCCGGGGATCGCGGTGCCCGTCGAATAGCTGTGAAAGATATCGCCGGTCGCTTCGTACAGGACGCCATCGCGCTCGACCGCGTATCGCGGCGAGCCGTTGTGCGCGTAACGATAGAGGCGGCCGCCCATCTCCGGCGATTCTAATTCATTCGCGCGCGGCGTCTTCGACCGGCTTCGACGGCGCGCTGCGATTACCGGCGCGATCCACCGCGATCACCACGTAGGTAAATCGGATCCCGGGCTGGACGTCGTCGCGAAAGATCGTTTCCTGAATCGGGTCGTTGAACATCGGTTCGAGGCGCTGCGGCGAGGTGCCGCGCAACACGATGTAGCCGGCGAGATCTGGTTCGGTATTGGCGTCCCAGATCAAGCTGATCGCACCGACGACAGGCGACGACTGCAGGTTGGCGGGGGCTTTCGGCGCGAAGGTGTCGATCAACGTCTTGCACGCCGGTGCCGGCGCCTCGCTTTCGATTTTCAGATCGCCCAGCGCCTGTAATGATCGAACGATATAGCACCGTTCCTCACCCCAGGCAATCCGCTGATCGCTGAACGTGGTGTCGGCGAGCGGCTGCGCCGTGAGCTTCGCATTCGTCTTGCTGTCGTAGACGTTGTAGGAAATCGGTGCGCCGGGCGCGCCGAGCGGACGGGATGCCAGTTCGCCTTGTGCAGTCGGCCGCTGAATACTGGCGGACGGGGTCACCGCGTCCCACTTCACCGCGATCGCTTTCTCGTCGTAGGTCAGAAGCGGCGGGCCTGGCGCAGTGGGCGGCGGCACCAGCGGTACGAGCAACCGCTTTGACGGCGGTCCTTTCCGATCGCGCGTCGAGACACCGATCGCGACGTAGGCGCGCGCCAGCGGTGTCGGGCGCGGCGGCAGGAGCGGACCATCCCGTGGTGCCGGTGCAGGCGGCAGCCCGGCCGACTTTTCAATTTTCGGCTCCACCGGCACCAGCGCATCGCCGATGAGCGTCTCGGACGCGTGCCCGACCGCGCCCTGTTCAAGGCCCTTTCCCTCGGGCGCTTCCATGTCGGCCGCCGATTCTTCTTCGTCGATCGTCTTGTCCGGGTCCTTGGGGGCTTTGACGTCGACGGTGGCAACGCGAATGCCCTGCTTGACGATCTGATCCTCGGTCAACGACTTCTGCGAGGTCATCGCATACACGTCGACGCGCGCGATGTTCGCCGGACGGGTGTTGTCGGTGTTCGCCGACGGTACGTCGAATCGGAGATCGACCACCCCGCCGCGCCGTTCAGCGGTGAAATTGGCAGGGGGCGTGGGCAGTTTGACGAGGGGTGGCAGTGGTGGGCCTTTCTTGCCGCAGCCAAGTGCAACGATGAACGCAAAGTTCGCTAAGAACGCAAAGAACAACTGTCTCTTCCTTTGCGACCTTCGCGAACTCTGCGTTGATCGTCGATCCCTCAAAGAATGTACCGCGACAGGTCTTCGTTCTTCACAATCGCCGCGAGCATCCGGGATACGTAGGCCTCGTCGATCACGACGACTTTCTCTACCAGGTCCGGGCCTTCGAACGACACTTCATCGAGCAGTTTTTCCATCACCGTGTGCAGCCGCCGGGCGCCGATGTTTTCGGTGCGGTCGTTGACCAGCGTCGCGAAGTCGGCGATCTTGAGAATCGCATCGTCGGTGAATCGCAGGTCGATCCCCTCGGTCTCCATCAGCGCGATGTACTGCTTCACCAGCGCACTGCGCGGCTCGGTGAGGATGCGAACAAACTCGTCTTTGCCGAGCGGCTCGAGTTCAACCCGGATAGGAAAGCGTCCCTGCAACTCAGGAATCAAGTCCGACGGCTTCGACACGTGGAACGCACCGGCAGCGATGAACAGGATGTGATCGGTTTTCACCATCCCGTATTTCGTGTTGACGGTCGTGCCCTCGACGATCGGCAGGATGTCGCGCTGCACGCCTTCGCGGCTGACTTCGGGCCCATGCGATCCTTCGCGTCCGGCGATCTTGTCGATCTCGTCGACGAAGATGATGCCCGACTGCTCGACACGTACCACCGCGGCTTTCGCCACGCTGTCCATGTCGATCAGCTTCTGTTCTTCTTCCTGCGCCAGATACTCGAGCGCTTCAGGAACTTTCAGCTTGCGCCGCTTGTTCTTGCCCTGGAACAGGCCGGGCAGCATGTCCTTCAGATTGATGTCCACTTCCTCGACGTTCGAGCCGGCAATGATCTCGAACGAGGGAAACGATTTCTGCATCACGTCCAGTTCGACGCTGCGGCTGTCGAGGCGCCCGGCACGAAGCTGATCGCGGAGGTGCTCGCGGGTTCGGCCTTGTTGTTCACGAATCGTTTCGGCCGTGTCCTCGGGTCGCAGCGGACTCGGCGGCGGAAGCAGAATATCCAGCAGCCGGTCTTCGGCATTCTGCGCCGCTTTGCCGCGGACTTCAGCGACCTTTTCGTCGCGGATCATGCTGACGCCGAGTTCGGTCAGGTCGCGCACCATCGATTCGACGTCGCGCCCGACGTATCCGATTTCGGTGAACTTCGAGGCTTCGACCTTGATGAACGGCGACTGCGCCAGCCGCGCCAGCCGGCGCGCAATTTCGGTCTTGCCGACGCCGGTCGGCCCAATCATCAAGATGTTCTTCGGCGCGACGTCTTCTGCCAGTTCGGGCGAGAGCTTTTGCCGCCGCATCCGGTTGCGCAGCGCAATCGCAACGGCGCGCTTCGCCGCCGCCTGTCCGACGACGTGCTTGTCGAGTTCGGCGACGATTTGCCTGGGGGTCAGCGCGTCGGCGGCAATTTCGGTCGACGCGGGAAGAAAGATGGGCACGCGTTACAACTCTTCGAGCACGATGCTGGTGTTCGTATAGATGCAAATCTCGCCGGCGATCAGCATCGCCTTTTCGGCGATCGCCCGCGCGTCAAGAGTCGTATTGGCGGTCAAGGCCTTCGCGGCGGCAAGCGCAAACGGCCCGCCCGATCCAATCGCCACGATACCGTCGTCTGGTTCAATCAAATCGCCGTTGCCCGAAAGCAGGAAGGTGGCATTGGCGTCCATCACCACCAGCATCGCTTCGAGCCGGCGCAAAATGCGGTCGCTGCGCCAGTCCTTGGCGAGTTCCACCGCGGAGCGTTCGAGATTGCCGCGGTACTGTTCAAGCTTGGCCTCGAAGCGGGCGAACAGCGCAAACGAATCGGCGGCCGAGCCGGCGAAGCCGGCGAGGATCTTGTCGTTGTACAGCCGCCTGATCTTACGTGCCGTCTGCTTGACGACCGTCTGGCCGAACGTCACCTGGCCGTCGCCAGCCATCACCGCCCGGCCGCCATGCCGGACGGCAAGGATGGTTGTACTGTGAAAAGACACCTGTTTTGGAGTCTATCGGCGGCTTCAAAAGAGTGTCAAGAAAACGGGACGAAATGGACTCCGGCGGGGACACGTCCACCGTATACTTATGACAATTTCGGGACATTTTGACTGGCAGGTGGGTTGCTTTTCGCACCTGCAGAGGTTCTCCGCCCATGGCGACAAAGACGACAATGACGCGACAGGTAGCCTTTAGCGCGCTGGCAACGGCCGGACTGTTGTTGGCATTGCCGGTTCTGGCGGTTGCCCAGGAAAACCGGGGAGCTGCCGGCTCGTCCGCGGCGGGCTCAGGCGTCGCCGCGAGCGGCGGAGGCGCCGCCGCGAACGGCGGGGGCGGCGGAACGTCCTCGGGTGGCGGATCTTCATCGAGTGGGGGCAGCGGGTCATCTGCCAGTGGCGGATCGTCGGGCGGGGGCGGGTTCTCGGGCGCCGGCAGTAGCGGCGGTCGCGTGGACGTCGGCGGTCGTCATGCGACGACCGGCGGCAGCGGCGTGGCGATTTCCCGCGGCGACGGCGGATCGTACTCAAACGGCGGCGCGCGCGGCGATCGCGGGCGCGATTCAGGTGGCACCGGTGCAGCGGCCGGCCCCCGCAGCGGCACCGACACAGGTTCCCGGGGCACGAATGCCGGAGGCGCCAGCGGTCGCGCGGTGGCGCGCGAAGGTCGCGAACCGCGGACTCTCGATGGAACACCCGACGGCTCTAATGCCGGTTCGCCGACGCACGCGCGGCCGCGTGATGGCAACGAACCAATCGTCGGCACCGCGGTGCCGCGTGGTTCGGTGCCGCCTGCCGGAGGCGGCGGGATCGTCGTCGGCGGCGCGCCGTTCTATCCGTGGTGGTTCGGCGGCGCCGGCTATTACGGTGGCTACTACGGCGGCTATTACGATCCGTGGTTCGGTGGTTATCCCGACCCGGGCTATTACGATCCCGGACAGCAGGGCGGGAGCTATGCGGACGAAGGCTCGCTTCGCCTGAAAATCAAACCGCGCGACGCGGAAGTGTACGTTGACGGCTACTTCGTCGGTGTGGTCGATCAGTTCGACGGCACATTTCAGCGGCTGCACGTCGAGACTGGTCCGCACCGCATCGAAGTACGCGCGGCCGGCTACGAAACGCTGACGTTCGACGTCCGGATCACGCCGGATCATTCGACGACCTATCAGGGTGAACTGAAGAAGCTTCAGTAGCGTTGCGAGTTCGCACTGTCGCGGCCGTTTCGCTGATTTACGACGCCCTGGTCGGCGTGGTGATGATTGCCGGACGGCCGCTGTTCGCCAGCCTGTTCTCCGTTCCGCTGCCGGTTCCACCCATTCACGCCGACTTGAACGGCGTCTTCCTGTTGTCGGTTGCTGCCGGCTACCTGATCACGATTCGCGAACCGAACTCGCGGAGCGGCCGGATGTATTTGTGGGTGATGGGCCCGCTGCTGAAAGGCGCAGGCGCGCTGACATTCCTGCTGGATTATTTCGTGCGCGGCACGTCGCCGGCGTCGTTTCTGATCTTCGCGGCCAGCGATGGCTTGCTTGCCCTGCTGTCGCTGTGGGCGCTCAGCTCTTCTCGATCAACTGACGCGTAACCGGATAAACACCGAGCTTTTTCCACTGCGTCGATCCATACTTCGCGAACAGTTCGACTTTGGCGTCGACGAAATGCGAGTTCGCCAGCATTTCCTGCCGGGTCTCGCCGCTGCCGGTATAGCCGTTGTTGGACTTGAGTGTCAGCGTTTTCGAGGCGCCGGGACCAAGACCTTCAGAGCCCGCCGCCGTGAGGAACGCGCTGCCCCATTCCTCCGTGGCGTTGGCCTGACGAAACAACGAGTTCAGCTGCAGTAAGCCAAGCGTCTGATCGGAGTGGTTCTTGATCGTAATCGTGACGGCAGGCACCAGCTTGTTCTGTCCGTTGATGATGCCGGCATCGAACCAGCCGCTGTTGACGACGTTCAGCTCGAGCGCCTTGGCGACGTCGACCTCAGGTCCACAGGCGGCTGTCGCAAACGCAAGCACGAGGCAGAGCATGGCAGCACGCATGAGGAAAATCTTAAATCCTCAATGCCCAATCTGCAATTCGCAATTTGCATTCTGCATTCAGTACACCCTGATCTCGATTCGCTGCAGCGCCTCGTCTTTCGTAATGTTCTGCGCCAGGAACGCCAGCAGATCCGAACCTTTCAGCCGCAGGATCCGGGTGCGAGGCGACGAGTCAGCCGGCGCAAGTCGCGGACGGTCGTCGTTGCCGCGGGCAGCGATCGTCAACCATTCGGTGGCCTGGATCCCGAGCGAGCTGCTGTGGTTCAGCATCGCTTCCTTGAGCGCCGTAATCACTTCGGTCCGATAGGCTTCGCTCGGTTCGTTGAGGATCGGATCCTGGCTGGCGCCGCGCACCTGGGGATCGTTGGCGACCGAAGCGGTTGATCCGGCGGTGTTGCGGCTGCCGTCGGCCGCAGCCATCCGCGGCAGGCCGATCGGCGTCACCTGGAGCTCGACGCGGCGAAGCGCCTGCTCGGCGTTGATGTTGCCTTTGACAATCTGCTGCAGTTCTTTCATCGCGCTGTCCAACCCGAGGTCGTTCTGGTCCAGCGTTCGCAGCGTCCAGAGCGTCGCATCGAAGATTGGCACCGTCACGTCGAAAAACACCCCGTAGCCTTCGAGGCGGAACCCGCGGGCGTGCGCGTTGTCGCTAATCAGCAGTTCGGCCGGCATCTGCACCACCGCCTGCAGCCGATCGCGCACCACGCTGATGCCGTGTTCGACCGCGCCCTCGAATACACGCTCGAGCGTGCTGATTTCATAGCGCTGTTGCCTGGCGATCGCTTCCGCCCGCGCGTCCGCCCGCGCCTGCGCGTTCGACTGCGCCAACAGCGGCGCCGCCGTCATCAAACACCCGCCAACAATCGCCCCGAAAACCTTCGCGCTCACGTTGCCCCCCTACTGTCGCTGAGAAACACGCTGCAGGTACATGTCGATCATTTGCCGGTTCTTGCGCACTTCGATGTCGTTCCGACGATCGATCAGACCGAGATTCTGATCGATCTTGACGAGGTCTGACTGCCGTTGCACGTTGAAGTCGCGCATCACTTCGGCGATCTTCAGCGCCATCTCGCGCTCGTGACGCCGCTCGCTTTCGTCGAGGAGCATCTTGACGCGATGTGCATCGACATTGCCGGCCGACACCGCCCGGGTTTCAGGTGCAGTCGGCGAAGCTGCCTGGATTTCGCTGCGGAGTTGCTGCTCGAGCGCAGCCAGCTCGGTGCGGGTTGCCGTGTCGGTGGGTTGTGCTGCGGGCGCCTGCGCGATTGGTTGCGCCGGATGTGACCAACCGGTTCGCACGTTGAGGCCGCTCTGCCCGTCGTAGTGAATGTTCACGTTCGCCGCACCAGCCGAAACCCCGAGAATCAGCACCGCCGCTGCGGCCTGCGCCCATGCCGGAATGTCCCGCCAGGCCCGTCGCGGCTCGCCGATCGTGAGGAGTTGCTCGCGCGGCCGGCCGATTTCTTCGCCGGTGATAGCCGGGCGGTCGCGATAATCCGGCGGCGCCCAGTGCAGCAGTTGCGCGCGCACACCGCCGAGTCCGTTCAACTCGACGCGGCATCGCGCGCAGGTCGTCAGGTGGATGTCGAACGCCTCGCGGTCCGCGGGCGTGATCTCGTCGTAGAGATACGCCATCAACACCGCTTCGCGGTCTTTGTAACTGCAGAGAATGTCGCTCATAAGTGGCTGCTCACCTTACCGGTCTTGGCCAGTTCGCGTCGCAGAACAGTAAGCCCTTGGTACAGTCGCGTCTTCACAGTACTTAACGGACAGCCCACCAGGTCCGCAATCTCCTGGAAGGTCAGCCCGTGGTATTCCTTCAGCACAATCGCCGTCCGCTGCTCTTCGGGGAGCAGCGCCATTGCCCGCTCGACCGCTCGGGTGAGATCTTTGCGGGCAACCAGTTCCTCGATCGATTCGGAGGGCTCCGTCGCGGCCGCCATTTCCATCAGGTCGACGTCCTCCGGCGGTTGTACGACCGGCGCGCGCCGCTCGCGTCGCACCCAATCGCGGCACAGGTTCAAGGCAATCCGGTACAACCACGACGAAAATTTCGCCTGCCCGCGAAATCCGGGCAGGGCGCGAAACGCTCGTAAGAACGTTTCCTGACAGACGTCCCGCGCATCCTCTTCGCGGCCAATCGTCCGGTACGCGAGGGCGTAGATGGGGCGTTCCCATCGCAGGATGAGTTCGTTAAAGCTGTCGGCGTCGCCGCTAATCGATCGGGCGACGAGCTCTTCGTCCGTCCACGTCATGCGGAGCGCGGCGGGCCTCTCTCTCAAATACTAAGACGCTGGATAGCCGCCGACAGTCGGTACAACTAACTCGCATCCGGTCAGTACGTTAAAGACGCGCGGCATGGTCAGGCCGATTGGCGTCAACAATTGTATCGAAGTAGAATCCCGGGGCGCGTTTTTCCCGGTTCTCCGCACAAGCCATGCCCCGAACCGACAGCAAACCAGTCAAGCGCACGCGAGAGCCTCGAGCCGGTCCAGGCGTGGCTCGACCGGGCCTGGTGAACCTGCTCGCCCGAACGAGCGGGCCGAGCGAGCTGCTGCCGCACCTCCATCAGCATGCGGTCGAACGGGCCGGCGGCGACTGCTCGATCTTGTTCCAGCACAATCCTCGGACTGGCGCCTTGCAAGCCACTTCAGGTTACGGTCTTGAGTCGCTGCGAACCGACCCCTGGCAGCCTGAACATGATGAGCTGTCGCTGATCGGCGCCGCCTTCGACCGTGGTGTTCCGCTGCTGGTCGCCGACGCCAACGCGCGGATGCCCGAACTTGCCGCTCGGCTCGAAACCGCGGCCGTGATCCTCGTGCCGCTGGCACATGGAACCGATCGTCTTGGGTTGCTCGCGATCGGGATGCGGGAGGCGCCGACAGAGATTGATGGCGGGGTTGCCGAAATCGGCGACGCGTTCGTCACCGCGCTCGAACTGTTCCACCTGCGAAAGAGCGACCAATTGCAGCGCGACGTGCGCGCCTTGCTCGATGAATTCTCGAACAGCCTGTCGGCCACGCTCAGCCTGGCCGCTGGCCTCGATATCTTCTGTCACGGCGCGAATCTGCTGTTCGGTTCGGATCGCGCGACTGTCTGGATTCACGATCGCCGCGCCCGCCAACTGAGGCTCCAGGCATCATCGGATCCCGAGCCGGTGACGCGCGGCGCACGCGTCAGCACCGAGGATGCGTCAACCCTGGCGGCGGTGGCGCTGCGACAAGCCCGCGCCGAAATCATCCAGAACTCCGCCGACGACGTCACGACGGTCGTCACCGTTCCATTGCGCGGTACGCGTCGCGCGCTGGGAACGATCGTGTTCGAGGGAGTTCGCGTCGAAACCGGCGGCGAGCTGGACCTGCTCGATCGCGCCGACGAACTGGGACGCCAGTTGGCGAGCGCTATCGAGAACACCCAGCTGATCGACGACTTGATTCGCTCGCGGCGCGAACTGGAAAACACCTTCGACTCGATCACTCATCTGGTCGTGGTTGCCGACCGGCGCGGTCATATCACGCACCTCAACGAGGCATTCGCGGCGCGCGTCGGACGGACCCGCGAAACGCTGATCGATCGGCCGCTCGCTGAATTTGTCGGCCCGGAGCTTGGGGCGTGGATCGCCGAGCGTCAGACCGGGGAACACACCCGCGACGTCACGACGCGGGAGATCAACGACCGCATGCTGAAAGGCCCGTTCACCGTCACGGTCACCGACCTGCGGAACAGCGATCAGGAACGGATGGGCAGCGTGATCGTGGCACGTGATTTGACGCCACAGACCCGGCTGGAAGCGGAACGCGAGGAGTTGCGGCGGCGCCTCGCGCAAACCGAAAAGATCGCCGCCCTCGGACAGTTCGTGGCCGGTATTGCCCACGAACTGAACAACCCGCTGCAGGGCGTGCTCGGTCACCTTGAGCTGTTGCGCGTCACCGGCGCCTTCCCGAAGCAGATCCGCAAGGAAGTGCAGATAATTTATCGTGAAGCAGATCGCGCCGCCAAAATTGTGCGCAATCTGCTGGTCTTTGCCGGATCGCGCCGTTTGGCGCGCCGCGCGGTCAGTATCAATGCGGTCTTGCAAAAAGTGCTGGCGCTACGAACTCCGAACTGTCGTGCTCAGGACATCGAGCTTGTGCGACACTATGACGACAAGTTACCCCGTGTTCTGAGCGATCCGTTGTTGTTGCACCAGGTGTTCCTGAATATGGTCATGAACGCCGAACACGCGGTGACTGCCATGGGGCCCGGCGGCCGGATCGAAGTGACGACCCGGCTGAACCCGGACCACGACCGGGTCATTGCCACGGTCCGCGACAACGGGACGGGGATAGCCGAAGACACGCTGACGAGGATTTTCGAACCGTTTTATACGACCAAAGAGGTGGGTAAAGGCACAGGATTGGGCTTGGCGATCGCCTACGGGATCGTCCAGGAGCACGGCGGGCAAATTAGTGCCGCCAACCACCCGGAAGGTGGCGCGGTGTTTACCGTCGAACTGCCGACCGCCCCGTCGCCCGCGCGAACCGCGCACGGCAGTCGCGTCGCGGGCGAAGCGGCGAGTGATGCATAGCCGATGATTGACGAAACCTTTCTCACGACCGAAGAAGTCCTCGAGTACCTGCAGGTCAACCTGCGCACCGTCTACCGGCTGATCAAGGCCGGGAAGATTCCAGCGGTGCGGGTTGGCCGGCAGTGGCGGTTCCGCAAGCGCGATATCGATGCGTGGCTCGACAGCCAGCGGCCGCGCGGCGGCGGCCCGCGGCCCGCACCGGCAACGCCGGCAACTCCCGCGCGTCCGGCGAGCGGTGCGGCGCGCCCGCGCGTACTGGTCGTCGACGACGAGGCGAGCATTCGCGATCTGCTGTCGAAAACCCTGGCGCTCGCCGAGTACGACGTAGACGTTTCGCCAGACGGACGCTCGGCGCTGGAACGGATGCGCCTCTATCCCTACGATCTCTTGATCGCCGATTTGAAAATGCCGGGCATGGACGGCCTGACGGTGATTCGTGAGGCGAAGCGCTACAAAGCGGATCTGCCAGTGATCATCATCACCGGCTTCTCGACCGAGTCGAGCGCGATCGAAGCCGTGAACCTCGGCGTCGCCGGCTATCTGACCAAGCCGTTCCGCGTTCCGCAGGTACTCGCCGCGGCGGCCAAAGCGCTCGGCGAGTGAGGCGGGGAAGATAAAACTTAGAAGTCAGAACTGAGAAATTAGAACTAAGAAGTCAGAACTGAGAAATTAGAACTAAGAAGTCAGAACTGAGAAATTAGAACTAAGAAGTTAGAACTAAGAAACTAAGTTCCGAGTTCTCAGTTCTCAGTTCTCACTTCTAAGTTTCGTTCATGATCCAACTCTCGGAACTCACCAAAACCTTCGGCGACCGGACCCTCTTCGACCGCGTCACCTGGCAGATTACTGATCGCGAACGCGTCGGCCTGTGTGGGCCCAACGGCGCCGGCAAGACCACGCTGCTGAAAATGATGGCCGGGCTCGACGAGCCCGATTCAGGCGCCATCCTGATGCCGGCGGCAACCACCGTCGGTTACCTGCCGCAGGATGGACTGTCGCATTCCGGCCGCTCCGTCTTCGACGAAGCGTCGAGCGCGTTCGCCGAATTGCTCGCGGTCAAAGCTGAAATGCACGACCTCGAGCAGCGGCTCGGCGACAACGCCATTCCGGAACGCGAACACGAAGAAATGCTGCATCGCTACAGCGATTTGCAGGATCGCTTCCGGCTGCACGACGGTTACAGTATCGAATTGAAAACCGCGACGGTTCTGCAAGGCCTCGGCTTCAAACCATCCGACTTCGAACGACCGACCGAGACGTTTTCCGGCGGCTGGCAGATGCGTATCGCGCTGGCCAAACTGCTGCTGCATCAGCCGAACCTGCTGCTGCTCGACGAGCCGACCAACCACCTCGATCTCGAGGCACGCAACTGGCTCGAGGAGTACCTCAACGCCTATCCTCACGCCGTCATCCTCGTCTCACACGACCGGTTCTTTCTCGACGCCGTCGTCACGCGGATTGCCGACCTGACACTGCGGACGCTGACCGATTACCACACCAACTACAGCGGTTATCTCGCCGAACACCACGAACGCATCGAAGCGATGCGGAAAGCCAAGCGCGATCAGGACGAGGAAGTGGCGCGCGTGAAGATGTTCATCGACCGCTTCCGCTACCAGGCGACCAAGGCGTCGCAGGTGCAAAGCCGGATCAAGATGCTCGAGAAAGTCGTCCCGATCGAAGTCCCAGCCGAGCGCAAGAAGATTCATTTCAATTTTCCAGTGTCGGCGAAGAGCGGCCGGACGGTGCTCGAACTGAAACACACGCGGAAGGCCTACGGCGATCTCGTGGTGTTCGACAATCTCACGCTCCACATCGAACGTGGCGACCGGATCGCGCTGGTTGGACCGAATGGCGTCGGCAAGTCGACCTTGATGCGGATGCTGTCTGGCGAGGAAACACCCGACGGCGGCGAACGGGTGCTCGGCCATAACGTGGTGCCGCAGTACTTCGCGCAAGACGAAGCCACACGGATGGATCCGAAGCCGACTGTTTACGAGACCCTCGCCGGCGGATCGCCCCTGCAGATGGTGCCGATGATCAGGAACATCCTCGGCGGTTTCCTGTTTTCGGGCGACGACGTCTACAAACCGGTGCGGGTGTTGTCGGGGGGCGAACGCACGCGCCTGGCTGTTGCGCGAATGCTGCTCCGGCCCTCGAATACGCTGCTGCTCGACGAGCCCACCAACCATCTCGATCTCGACTCGAAGGAAGTCCTTCTCGACGCGCTGGCGGACTACGGCGGGACGTTGATCTTCGTGTCGCACGATCGCTATTTCGTCGAACGTTTGGCCACCAAGATCCTCGAAGTGGGAAACCGCACCGCGCTGCTCTATCCAGGCACCTACACGGAGTTCCTGTGGAGTAAAGACCAGGCCGGGCGGGCCGGACAGGTCGTCAAGGGACGCGAGCCGCAGGCAGCGCGACGAACACCACCGCCGAAACCGACGCCGCCGAAACCGCAGCAGTCACACGCCGAAAAGAAAAGGGGCGACGCCGAAGCGCGCAAGAAACTCCGGGCCTCGCAGGCGAGACAGTCTGAGGTCGCGAGACTGGAGGAACAGATCGCCGAGACCGAAACAGCCATTAAAGCCCTCGAGCAGCAGATGGCGGCACCGGGGTTCTACGACGATCGGGCAGCGTCACAAGCGATCGTCGACCGCCATCAAGCCCTGATGTGGAAGGTTGGGGACCTGATGCATCAGTGGGAAGAACTGCAAACCCATCTTGCGGAATCGTAATTGGATTACAATTTTGTTAGTGCCATGGGTGAGGTGTTTCTGGTAAATCACTCATACACCTGAAGTTAACACGCTCGACGAATATGCAGGGTCAGGTACAACCTTTGCCCCTCCACCGTTGAGCTCCGAAGTGCGCGCATACATGGCCGACACGCCTCAGCGACCCGGTTTTCCC
>Ga0070675_100001439_pt1 | contig 17494 bp, 14 predicted proteins | sample KBSM43metaG_FD_65343 | JGI IMG/M metagenome (GOLD analysis project Ga0070675, IMG submission 65343) | Miscanthus rhizosphere microbial communities from Kellogg Biological Station, Michigan, USA - KBS M4-3 metaG | ecosystem: Host-associated > Plants > Roots > Rhizosphere > Soil ...
GGCGGCGTCGAAATCGGCGCGGCCATGTTCTTCTCGCTCAACCCGCTGCTCGTCATGGTCATGACGCCGCTGTTGCTCGCACGCTGGAAACGGCAGGCGGAGAAGGGACGCGAACTGTCGCCGACGCAGAAAATGGCGTGCGGCGCGCTCATCGTCGCGTCTTCCTACCTTCTCGTTGCCGGAGCCGAGGCATTCAGCGGAGGCGGGCGCGCACACTGGCTGTGGCTGCTGTCCTATTTCCTGATCTTCACGCTGGGCGAGCTGTACATCCTGCCGAATGGTCTGGGCGTGTTCGCTCGCCTCGCGCCGCCGAAGCTCGGCGCGACCACGGTTGCATCCTGGTACCTCGCCATCTTCAGTGGAAGCCTGCTTGCAGGCCAGGTCGGGCGGCTCTGGAGCCACGTCGGCCACGTTCAGTTCTTCTTGATGCTCGCGGCAATCGCATCGGTCGCAGCAGTCATCCTCTTCCTTCTCGACCGCCCGACGAAGCGGATCCTCGCTCAGGCCGCGCAATCGCGGGCCGCCGACGATCTGACGGACGTGCCGGAAGGGATAGCGAGGCCTCAAAATGCGTGAGGCGTCGCACCAACCACATCTCAATCGAAACTCGGGCCTGACCGCGGGGGCGGCAGGCGAATTGATCAAGGGGAGTGATAATGACCAGGCTCGGTGAAACTACTCGAATTGCACTTTTGGGCTCGGCAGCAGCCTTCGCGCTGACGATGGCAAGCGCTGCGAATGCGCAGGTCCAGGAGCAGGCTCCGCCGCAGGAAAACCAAAGCGCGACGGATCAGGACAACGCGGAGATCGTCATCACCGCGCAGAAGCGCGAGGAGAAGATCCTCGACATTCCGCAGTCGGTGACGGTCGTCGGCGGCGACACGCTTGAGCGCCAGCATGCTGTCACATTCTCCGATTATCTGAGCCAGGTTCCGGGACTTAGCCTCGAGCAGGCCCAGCCCGGCCAAGGGCGCCTCGTGCTGCGCGGCGTGAACACGGGCGGCGTCAGCTCGACGGTTGCCGTCTATGTCGACGAAACTCCGTTCGGGTCGAGCACGGGCCTGGTGAACGGTGCCGCTCTCGCAGGCGATTTCGACACGTTCGACGTGGCTCGCCTAGAGGTGCTGCGCGGTCCGCAGGGCACCCTCTATGGTGCAAGCTCGCTCGGCGGCGTGCTCAAGTTCGTCACCAATGCGCCGCAGCTGGGCGAATTCAATGGCCGCGCTCGCGCGGGTCTCGAATTCGTCGATGGCGGCGGAACGGGTTTTAATTTCAGTGGCCTCGTAAACGTGCCGCTCGGCGACATCGCCGCTTTCCGCGGATCCGGTTTCTACCGCAAGAACGCGGGCTGGATCGATGCCACGGGGGCATCGGCATCGCTGGTCAATCCATTCTTTGGCGCTCTTCCGATTCCACCCTTCGTTGCGACCCCTCCGGGGCCGATTATTGTCTCCTCGCTGGGCGGCAAGAACATCAATGAAGGACAGGCCTGGGGCGGCCGAGGCTCAGTTTTGATCAAGCCGACCCAGGAACTCACGGTTCGCTTGACGGCAGTGGCACAGCACATCGAATCCGACGCGCCCAGCCTGGTCGAAACCGACGCGGATTACCATCGCATCGACGGAGACAAGCAGACGCGGTTCTTCGAAGAGCCGCACCAAATGAAGTACCGGCTCTATAACGGTACCGTCGATTACGATTTCGGTTTTGCGACCCTGACGTCGTCGACAAGCTACGGCACGTCAGACGAGACTTTCACGCTCGATGCCGTGCCAATCCTAGCGAACGGTGTGACCCTGCTGCTTGGCCCGTACAATCCGATGCCAGGCGTTGCGCTAATTCCCGGGTTTGGGGCCGAGGCGCTCACCGACGCACCGATAGGGCCATTTGAGGATCAACAGACGGATTCTCGCAAGTTCACTCAGGAAGTCCGGCTCGCATCGCCATCGAATGACGCGCTCGAGTGGATGGTCGGCGCCTACTACACGCATGAGGATGGCAAGATCGATCAGTTCATTGGATCCATCGATCTGCTGACACGCCAGTCGTTCGGAATTCCTGCGTTGGACGATCTCGGAACGGCGCTAGTCGATTCCAAGTACAAGGAGATCGCGGGATTTGCGAACGCGACTTACCACCTGACCAACCGTTTTGACCTTACGGTTGGCGGACGGCTCGCCAAGAACAAGCAGTCGGTGCATCAGTCGACCGATGGTACTGCGCCGGTCATCACTTTCAGTGACTTCGTGGTCAAGTCAGATGAGAGCGTCTTTACCTACTCGGTCTCGCCACGGTGGGACATTACCGACACCACAGCCGTTTATCTCCGGATAGCAAAAGGCTTCAGACCGGGCGGTCCGAACGTCGTCTCTCCACTTGCCGGTCCGGACGTCCCGCGGACGTTCGATTCAGACAGCCTCATCAGCTACGAAATCGGCATGAAGACCGACCTCGGACGGCGCCTTTCGTTTGATCTCTCGGCCTATCATCTGGATTGGACAGACATCCAGCTGCTCACGGCGATCGACAACGTCGGCGTCAACATCAACGGCGGCACTGCTGTGAGCAATGGTGTTGAGGGCTCACTGAACTGGCGTCCGGTCCGTGGCCTCCATGTTGGAGTCAACGCCGCCTATATCGACGCACATCTCACTTCCGACACGCCGGCGCTTGTCGGAGGAAAGGATGGGGACAGGCTCCCTTGGGTGCCAAGGTTCAGCGGCAGCCTGACCACAGACTATGAGTGGGCGGTCGGCAATCAGACGACAGTCTTCGTCGGCGGAACCCTGGCCTATACTGGAGAGCAGCGCGACAACTTTGGCAGCAACACCAAGGCCATAGGCTTCCCGCCTATTCCGCAGGCGCACATCCCTGACTACGCCACAGTCGACCTTCGTGGCGGTGTCGAATTTGGTAAGTTCACCGTTGAAGCCTACGTCAAGAACCTGACCAGTTCGGACGGCATCAGCTCGCTTCAGACCGGGATCACCGATCAGGTGCTCGGGAACAACATTCTTCCTGGCGGTGCCATCCGAGCAGCGTTCATCCGTCCGCGGACCATTGGTCTTTCGCTCAGTGCCGGGTTCTAGCGCTCTCGTGACTGCAGACGGGGGAGGAGGGCCGCGGACGGCGCGGGTGGGGCAGGGCTTGCGCCCTGACCGGCTCGCGCTCCCGCAGCCGTACCTGCTGTTCTTGGGCGATACGGTCGAAGCCGGTTTCGCCAAGACGGCTTTCGGACTTCGCGACTGGGCGCCCGAGCTTTGCGTCGGGGAGTTCTCGCTCCCCGGCGCGAAGGTCAGCGCCGGACTGCCGCAGCTTCGCCCCGCGGATGCGGCGGACCGCGGCGCGCGGTCGCTCGTGATTGGCGTGGCTAACTCGGGCGGTTTCATCGCCGAGACCTGGGTGCCGGCGCTCGTCGAGGCACTCGAAGCCGGTCTCGACATCGTCAGCGGGATGCACGCGAAGCTCAACTGCATACCCGAGCTTCGCTATGGCGCCGAGCGGTTGGGCCGGCGGCTGATCGACATACGCAAGCCGCCCGAGAACATCCCGATTGCAACCGGCCTCAAGCGCCCAGGCAAGCGCCTGCTGACGGTCGGGACTGACTGCGCGCTGGGCAAGAAATATACGGCGCTCTCGATCGCACGGGCATTTGCTGCGCGCGCAGTAGACGCCGATTTCCGGGCGACCGGTCAGACCGGGATCATGATCTCCGGCGGCGGAATTCCAATGGACGCCGTCGTGTCGGATTTCGCTGCAGGAGCAGCGGAAATGCTGAGCCCCGATGCCGCCCCGAACCACTGGGATGTCATCGAAGGCCAAGGCTCCATTCTTCATCCTGCCTATGCCGGCGTATCGCTTGCACTGCTGCATGGGAGCCAGCCGGATGTCTTCGTCGTCTGTCACGATCCGGGCCGTCAGCGCCTGCTGGGCGACGAGGAATTCGTCGTGCCGAGCGTCGAAGAGATCGTCGAACTCACGATCGCGCTCGGACGCCGGACCAATCCGGCCATTCGCTGCGGAGGCGTTTCGCTGAACACGTCAGCCCTCGACGATGTCGCCGCTGCCGAACTGTGCGCGGCCGAAACCAAGCGCCTCGGTCTCCCGGCCGCCGATCCCATCCGCGGCGGCCCAGCGTTTGATGCTCTCATCGACGAGTGCCTCAGATCGTGACCATTGCGGCCGCCAAGGCATCGCAGAGTCGCTTCAATCGCTGGATCCTGCCCGGCCTAGGCGTGAAGGCCGTGGTGATTGGTGGCGGATATGCGACGGGTCGGGAGCTCGCCGAATTCTTCCTGAGCGTCGGGCCCTGGGGCGGACTATACGCGATCCTGTTCGCGACGCTTTTGTTCAGCGTGTTCTGTTCGCTGACCTTTGTCCTCGCGCGGCGCCTTGCGACATACGATTACCGGAGCTTCTTCAAGCGGCTGCTCGGGCCGGCATGGCCACTGTTCGAGCTTTCCTATTTGCTCTTCGTCGTCCTGATCCTCGCCGTTTACGGCGCTGCGGCAGGCGCAATCGGAAAAGCCTTGTTCTACGCGCCCGAATGGGTCGGCACCATCACTCTGGCAGCCGGGATCGCTGGGGTCGTTGCGTTCGGCAATCGTGCCGTCGAACGGCTCTTCCGAGACGTTTCCTACTATCTCTATGCGGTCTACGCCGCCTTCATCATCCTCGCGCTGTGGAAGTTCGGCGACCGTGTTCCTGGCGGCTTCGCGAATTACACGCAGACGTCCGGCTGGGCGCTCAGCGGTCTTACCTACGTCGGCTACAATATCGTCGGCGCGGTGGTTATCCTGCCTGTGCTGAGGCACCTGCTGAACGATCGCGATGCCGTAATTGCCGGGGTGATTTCGGGCCCGCTGACGATGTTGCCTGCGCTGCTTTTCTTCATCCCGATGGTGGCTTTCTATCCCGCCGTTCAGGGCGCAACCCTGCCGTCAGATTACCTGCTTCAGCAGATCGGAATCCCGGCATTTCATCTACTGTTCCAGGCGATGATTTTTTCCGCGCTCTTGGAGAGCGGGACGAGTTCGGTGCACGCCATCAACGAGCGGATTGACGGTGTCTGGCTCGCCCGCAAGGGCCGTCAATTGACGCACCGCTCGCGCCTCTTGATCGCGGTCGTCGTGCTTATTGGCTGCATGTTCCTTGCCAGCCGCTTCGGGCTCGTTGCGCTGATTGCCAACGGCTATCGCGCGCTCGCCTACATCCTGCTTGCGACTTTCATCCTGCCGCTCGTCACCGTCGGCGTTTGGAAGATCGCGCGTAACGAAGCTGCCGCAGAGCCGGCGATAGAAAACTAACGGGGGAAATTCGATGATACGCTTTGGTTCGCGTGCGCTGCTCGCTGCCGTTTCCTTTGCAGCGCTGGCAACGTCCGCGCATGCGGCTCCACCCGCGGGGTTTGGGCAGCGGGTCGAACAATTGCGCACGCAAATTGGTGCGCCTGGCGTCACGATCGCCATCGTCGAGGATGGCAAGGTGACACTCGCGCAGGGTTGGGGCGTTCGCGACATCACGACCAACCAGCCCGTCGATGCCGACACGATCTTCTTCACTGGATCGACCGGCAAGGCCTTCACCAATGCCGCGCTTGCGACACTAGTCGACGAAGGCAAGATCAAGTGGGACGACAAGGTCATCGACCACATGCCTGACTTCCGCATGTGGGATCCATGGGTCACGCGCGAAATGACGATCCGCGACCTCCTCGTTCATCGCAGCGGCCTTGGCCTCGGCCAGGGCGACCTTCTTTTCCTTCCGAACAGCACGCTGTCGCGCAAGGAAACCGTGCGTCGCATCCGTTATCTGAAGCCCGCGACCAGCTTCCGTAGCGGCTACGCCTACGACAACATCCTCTACATGGCTGCCGGTCAGCTAATCGAGGAAGTCAGCGGACAGACCTGGGAGCAGTATATCCACAGCCACGTCTTCGGCCCGCTCGGCATGAAGAATTCGACGGACACGGACGCGGAGTTCCACGCCAACTCGAACCACGCGCGTCCGCACAGCAGGAGCGGGGGTGCGATTCACGGGCTTGGCACGCAGACCGCTCTCGATGAAGATGCGACGATTGCCCAGAATGCCGCGCCTGCGGGCGGGCTCGCGATCAGCGCCAACGACATGAGCCGCTGGCTGCTGACGCAGCTCGGGCGCGGAAAGATCCCCGGCGGCGACAAGCAGTTGTTCTCCAAGGAGCAGTCGGAGCAGATGTGGACCGGCGCTGTTATCACGCCAGTGCCGCATTATCCGGCCGAGTTCGCCGTCGCGCAACCGCACTACGAGCTCTATGCACTCGGCTGGGGCCTGTCGGACTACCGTGGAGCGCAGCTCGTCGGACATGATGGGGCGGTGCTCGGTTCCCAGGCGACCGTAGCTCTCCTTCCCGACAAGAATGTCGGGATTTTCATCGCGACGAACAGCGAGGATGGCGAGATCGTCCGCGGGCTCCTGTTCGAGCTCCTCGACCATTATCTCGGCTATCCCCAGGCGCAGTGGCCCGAGAAGTGGCACACCTTCAAGATCAATCGGCTGACGGCAGCTGCCAAGCAGGTTCAGGCATCCGAAGCGAAGCCGGCCAAGGCTGGTCCCTCCCTGCCGGTCGGCAATTACGTCGGCGAGTACAACGACCCTTGGTACGGGACGATCAAGGTGAGCCAGGCGGGCAAGGGCCTGACCATCAAATTCCCTCACTCAAGCGGAATGGAAGGCTCTCTGACGCACTATCAGTACGATACCTTCAAGACGAACCCGAAGCTGGATTGGGTCGAGCCGGCCTACGTCACCTTCTCGATCGGAGCGGACGGCAAGGTCGACCGGGTGACGATGAAGCCTGTCTCGCCAGCGGCCGATTTCAGCTGGGATTATCAGGACCTTCTCTTCACGCCTGTTGCCGCAGCAAAGTAGACGCTAGCGTCGGGCCATGACTCTCGGTCATGATCCGACTCTGCTCGCTTGGTGCATTACTGCAGCCTACTTTGGCGCTGCAGGCCTGACATTCGTTGCTGGACGCGCAAGCACGGATCGCCGCGACCGGGCGTTCTGGCTGGCTTGCGCAGCGCTTCTGATCCTCCTTGGCTTCAACAAGCAGCTAGACCTCCAGGGTTACATCACGACATTCGGCCGTTCCCTGGCGAAGCAGGAGGGATGGTTTGCTGAGCGGCGGCTCGTGCAAGGTGCCTTCGTCGCGGCGCTCGGCATCATGGCTGCAGCAGTGCTCGCGTCGCTTGCCGTCTGGCTTCGGCGATCGTCGGCGACCGTGAAGGTCGCCGCGTCAGGCATCGTCCTCTTGCTCGCCTTCATTCTCTGGCGAGCCGCGTCATTTCATCACATGGACGTCTGGGTAACTCACGAAATCGCCGGAATGCGCAGCGGGTGGTGGCTCGAGCTTGCCGGAAGCATCATCATGGCGTCGTCTGCTTTTGTCTTTCTGAGAAGGAACCGAGGCTTCTCTGACAAGATTATGGAAGTGCGAGGCTAAAGATGGTGCACAAGGTCACGCCGAACGACATTTACTGAGCGGCCGTGCAGGCGACCCTTCCGTCACAGCCCTCGCATGCCCCCATCGTGGTCACTGCGAAGGCGCTGCCGGATCCGGCAGCGGAGGGAGCCTATGCGATCGACACAATCGATGAGAAGCGACTCACCAACGCTCCAAGCACGCAGCTCGACCAGGTTCTGAAGGATGTGCCGGGGCTCCAGCTCTTCCGGCGTTCCGACGCTCGGAGCGGTCATCCGACGAGCCAGGGCGTGACGCTTCGTGCGCTCGGCGGCAATGCCTCGAGCAGAGCCCTGCTGGTCCTCGACGGCGTGCCGCAGTCTGACCCCTTCGGCGGCTGGATCAATTGGCCTGCTTATGATCCTGCCAGCCTGTCCGAAGTGCGCGTCGTGCGTGGAGGCGGAAGTGTCGCGAACGGTGGTGCGCTTGCCGGTACCATCGAAATGCGCAGCCGGCTTGAGCAGGAGGTGGCGGCCGATGTCGAAGTCGGCAGCAGAGACTCCCTGGAGGCTCGACTGTTTACCGGTGTTCCGTTCGGCGGAGGAACGCTCGGCATCTCGACGCGGGGAGCGCAAGGCGACGGCTTCACGCCGGTTACGGTGGACACTCGCGGGCCGGCCGATCGACCGGCCCCGTACAAGGAAGCGAGCGTGCGCGCTTATTGGGCCGCGCCGATTGCGTCCGACATCGACCTACAGATCAGCGGACTGGGTTTCGTCGACAAACGCGACCGAGGCGTGGATTTCACTGGCAATCGTACGGACGGTGCGGACGCGTCATTGCGCCTCCTCGTCCACGGAAACTGGCAATGGACGGCGCTCGGCTACGCGCAGTGGCGAGAGCTTCGAAGCAGTTTCGCGAGTGTGAATGCGGACCGTTCAGAGGCCACGAGGGTCTCGCTGCAAGACTCTGTTCCCTCCCATGCGCTCGGCGGAAGCTTCGAGGTTCGTCCGCCGCTTGGCAACGATCTCGAGCTGCGTCTTGGGGCGGATTTTCGCTCAACGGAGGGCGAGTCACGGGAATTCTTCAGCTATGTCGCAGGCGAGCCGACGCGGCGCAGACGCGTCGGCGGAGATAGCCTAACCGCTGGGATGTTTTCCGAAGCTACTGCTCAATTCGGCAAACTGACGCTCAGCGGCGGCGCGCGGCTGGACCGATGGCAGGTGTCGGACGGAAAGCTTCTGGAGTGGGTCATTGCGACCGGCGCTCCCCTCCGTGAGGACCGATATGATGACAGGTCCGGCTGGCTGCCCACTGCGCGAGCGGGGGTAGTTTACAACGCCGGGGGCGGGTTCAGCCTTCGGTCGGCAGCCTATCTCGGCTCGCGGATGCCTACGCTGAACGAACTCTTCCGTCCCTTCCGCGCGGGTGCTGACGCGACCGCTGCCAATCCATTGCTTGACCCGGAACGCCTTCGGGGCGCGGAAGCCGGCGTTCGCTACGCTCATGGCGGTCTATCGCTTTCGGCGACTGCCTTCGTAAACCGCCTGTCCGACGCCATCGCAAACGTGACGCTTGGGCAGGGTCCGGGCATCTTTCCCGGCGTCGGCTTCGTCGGCGCAGGCGGCACGTTCCGGCAACGGCAGAATCTCGATGCCGTGCGTGTAAAAGGCGTCGAAGCGTCGGCCGAGATCCGCCGCGGCGAGTTCAGCGCGAACCTTGGCGCAAGTCTCACGGACGCCACCGTGGAAGGCACAGAGGCCGCAGCCGAGCTCGACGGCCTTAGGCCAGCGCAAACTCCCCGTGTTGCGTTGAGCGGCGGCTTTGCGTGGGAACGAGGGCGCAAGAATGCATGGTTAATCGTGCGGCATGTCGGCGCGCAGTTTGAGGACGACCTCAACCAGGACAGGCTGAAGCCGGCGACCACGCTTGACGCTTTCGCGTCCTGGCCTCTCACGCGGACTCTTCAGTTCGTGGCCCGCGGCGAAAACCTGCTCAACACATTGGTGGAGGCGGGGATCGGCGGGGACGGCTCCATCGAGCGCGCAGCCCCTCGTACGCTTTGGATCGGTCTTCGCTTCAACAACGCCAGATCGGGGCATCAGCCCTAAAATTTTCTAACCCAGGTGAAACAGTTGAACCGCCGTTCGCGGCGCGGGTTTGGGTGACGCTACATGAAAGTAGCGGACCAGGAGGAAAGTGATGGCCGCAACCAAGAGCAGCGGTGGTGCAAAGCGCGGATTCGCAGCAATGGATCCTGCAAAGCAGCGCGAGATCGCAAGCAAGGGCGGCAAGGCCAGCCACGGTGGAGGCCGGCCGAGCAGCCGCATCAACTGAGTGCTTTCAGAACCTGTCGATCGCCGGGCGGAATGCCCTCCGCCCGGCGTTTTCTCGTCGCGGAACGGTCGTGACACAGCCGCAACCGTGCAGCAGAAAGCTGCGTTGTCGGCCAAGACATGTACCGTTCGAACCTCAATACGCGAGACAAGGGAAGCGCCGTCGCGGCCGTTGCCGTAATCCACGCTGCGCTGCTGTTCGTCTTCCTGCATATCTCGGGGCGCGTCGATTTTGGCGACCCGCAAAGCGTGATGCGCGTCTTTGATGTGAGGGAAATTCCGCCGCCACCCCCGCGGCCTGATCTGCCGAAACCCGCTGAAGCCAAGCAAAAGCCCAAGGAGAAGGAGGCGGCGGCTTCGCCCGAGAACATCAAGAGCCAAGCCACGCCGGTGGTCGCACCCAAGCCGCGTATCCAGCTCCCGATTCCAGTCCCTGTCACCCCGACCGAGACTCCGAACCAAGGCGCTGCGCCCACTCAAGGCGCGGGCGATCGTCCCGGCGTTGGCACCGGGGCCGGCGGCATCGGAACGGGGACGGGCTCCGGAGGGGCCGGAAGCGGAACCGGCGGCGGGGGTGAGGGCATCGCCACGCGGGCGCAACTGATGACGCCTAGCCTTCGCAGCCGAGACTATCCCGCCGAGCTCCGCCGCAGGCTCTCGCAAGGCGCTGCTCCGTTCGTCATGTTCACCGTCCAGCCGAACGGTCACGTTACCGGCTGCAGAATCTATCAGTCGAGCGGCGATCCTGCCGTGGATGAAATGACATGCAGGCTGGTTACGGCAAGATTCGTGTATAGGCCCGCCTACAACCGGCGTGGCGAACCCGTTGCGTCGCAAATGGCATACAGGCAGGCACAGTAGAAATGATTGAAGCCGAATGGTGGGAATATGACAGCATCGACGAGATGGCCGGCGCCGTCGCGGGAGACGTAGGCTTCATCGTCGAGAGCGCGGTGGATGCTCGCAACGCTTCGTTGATCGCCCTTCCCGGTGGGCGAACGCCACAGCCGATCTTCGGGGCGCTCGCGGCGAAAAAGCTCCCCTGGAAACAGGTGACGATCATCCCGACCGACGAGCGGCTCGTGCCGATGGACGATGAGCGGAGCAATGTTCGCGGAATCGCTAAAGCGTTCCTGCCCAGCGGTGCACGAGTGATCCCGATTACGGGCGACATTCCAGACTATAAGCTAGCGGGGAATTCCGCCGACGCGCGGCTTCAGGATCTGCCCTGGCCGCCCGACCTCGTCTGGCTCGGGATGGGAGATGATGGCCACACCGCATCGCTTTTCGAGGGTCCCGATCTCCAAAATGCCCTGGATGCTCCGAAAGCACGGCGCGCCGTCGGCGTCATGCCCGATCCAATGCCTGAGGACGCGGCGGTTCCGCGCGTTACCCTGACCCGCGCAGCAATCCTTTCCGCACGTACCATCCTGATCACGATCACCGGGGACAAGAAACGGGAGCTGCTCGAAGGCGCAATCGAGGACGGGCAAAGCTCGAAGCTACCGATCGGTCGACTGCTCGCCGAACTTGAGCAGCCGATCGATATTCACTGGGCGCCCTAGATCGAGTCGAGGGGGCGTCCGCGGGTCTCAGGAAGGAAGATCAGCGAGACCACGATCGGCATCGCGGTGAAGAAAACCGCGTACCAGAGGCTCGCGTAGATATTCCCGGTGATCGTCGCCAACGCGAAGCTCGTGACGGGAAGGAAGCCGCCGATCCATCCGGTGCCCACGTGATAGGGTAGCGACATCGCGGTATAGCGCACGCGCGTCGGGAACATCTCGACGAGCGCGGCGGCCTGCGGGCCGTACAGTGCAGTCGCTGCAACCGCGAAAACCATCAGCCAGAAGAAGATGACCGGCAGGTTCATCGCTGCTGGATCGGCTTTGGCGGGATAGCCTTCGGCGGAGAGTGCAGCTTTCAGCTCAGCGCCCACATCTTCCTTGAGCGATTTGAGTTGCGGGCCGCTCAGCGCGATTCCATCGGTGACCTCGATCCTCTGCGTTCCCACCGACACGATCGTTCTACCGTCCGGGGAAGTTGCATTGCGATAGGAGATGCCAGTTCCGGCCAGGAGGCTCTTCGCAATGTCGCATGCGCTCGTGAACTGACGCGTTCCAACAGGATCAAATTGGACGGAGCACGTCGCCGGATTCGTGTAAATGATCACTGGCTGACGATTATGCGCTTCGACGAGCGCAGGATTCGCCGCGTCGGCGATGGCGTGAAACGCAGGGAAGTAAGCGACCAGCGCCAGCAGCATTCCGCCGATCATCACCGGCTTTCGACCGACTCTGTCGGACAGCCAACCGAAGAAAACGTAGAGCGGCGCGCTAGCCACCGTCATCGCGAGCACCAGCGCGTCCTTGGTGGCATCGGGGACGCCGAGCGACTTAGTCAGGAAGACCTGGATGTAGAAGAAGCTGAGGTACCAGACTGCACCCTGCGCGCACATGAGTCCGAAGAAGACGATCAGCACGCGCTTCAGGTTGTCCCACTCGCCGAACGCCTCGCGGAGCGGCGCCTTGCAGACGTTCCCTTCCTCCTTGAGCTTGGCGAAAGCCGGACTTTCCGAAAGTTTGAATCGAAGCCAGACGGAGATGGCCAGCAGGGCAACCGACACGATGAAGGGCACTCGCCAGCCCCACGCGACGAACTGCTCCTCGCCGGTCGCGGTGCGCGTCGCGAGGATGACGAGCAGCCCGGCGATCAGCCCGAGCGACGCCGTGATCTGGATCCAGCCGGTGGTCGCCCCGCGCTTGTCGTCGTCCGCGTGCTCCGCGACGTAGATCGCGGCCCCGCCATATTCGCCGCCCAGAGCAATACCTTGGACGATACGCAGGAGGATCAGGAGGATCGGAGAGACAATGCCCGCTGTCGCATAAGTCGGGAGCACGCCGATTAGGAAGGTGGAGGCGCCCATCAGGCTGACCGTGGCAAGGAACGCGCCCTTGCGGCCAAGCCGGTCGCCAATGACTCCGAAGATGATCGCTCCCAACGGCCGGAAGGCGAAGCCGGCAGCAAAAAGGCCGAGGGCGGCAATCAGGCCGGCGTTCGGATCAAGCCCGGCGAAGAATACTTTCTGGATGGTGGTCGCCAGGCTGCCGAAGATGAAGAAGTCGTACCACTCGAAGGCCGTCCCGGCGGATGACGCCGCCACGACGCGCTTCATCGACCAGTTTCTCTGATTTTCCGCCGACGCGACAGTTGCCATTGCCGTTCCCCCTGCGGCTGAGGGTTAGCGGCTATGCATGCCGGCGCAAAGCGTCAGGCCGGCGCTTTCTGGAACCCGCGCGCTCCGGCGAGCAGCGAGTCCACCACCGTCGGATCGGCGAGTGTCGATGTGTCTCCGAACCCGCTCGTTTCGCCTTCTGCGATCTTCCGAAGGATTCGGCGCATGATCTTGCCGGAGCGGGTCTTGGGAAGCGCGGGCGCGAACTGGATGCGCTCGGGAGCGGCAAGTGCACCAATTTCGCGGCGAACTTCCTGAATGAGCTTGGCGCGGAGCTCGTCGCTTCCTTCTTCGCCCGCGTTGAGGGTCACGTAAGCGTGGATTGCCTGGCCTTTGATCTCGTGCGGGAAGGCGACAACAGCAGCCTCGGCAACCAGATGATGCGCAACCAGCGCGCTCTCGACCTCGGCAGTCCCCACGCGATGACCGGAAACGTTGATCACGTCATCGACGCGGCCGGTGATCCAGTAATAACCGTCATCGTCGCGGCGGCATCCGTCACCGGTGAAATAGAGCCCAGGATAGGCGGTGAAATAGGTCTCGAAGAAGCGGCGGTGGTCGCCCCATACGGTGCGCATCTGACCAGGCCAGGATGCGGAGATGCACAGGTTCCCGCTCGTTGCACCGTGCAATTCCTTGCCTTCTGCATCGACGAGAAGGGGCCGAACTCCCGGCAGGGGCCGTGTCGCGGAGCCCGGCTTCATCGGGGTTGCACCGGGGAAGGGAGAGATCAGGGCAGCGCCCGTCTCGGTCTGCCACCAGGTATCGATAATCGGGCAACGGCCGTCACCGACCACTCGCCAGTACCATTCCCATGCTTCGGGATTGATCGGCTCGCCGACTGTCCCAAGGAGGCGGATCGACTTGCGGCTGTGCCTTTTGACTGGCTCGTCGCCCTCACGCATGAGCGCGCGGATCGCGGTCGGGGCCGTGTAGAAGATCGTGACGCCCAGCCGGTCCACCGTCTCCCAGAAGCGGCCGAAGTCCGGATAGTTCGGGACGCCGTCGAACATGACGCTCGTCGCGCGGTTCATTAGCGGGCCGTAGACGACATAGCTGTGGCCGGTGATCCAGCCGACGTCGGCGGTGCACCAGAAGATATCGTTTTCGCGATAGTCGAAAATCCAGTCGAACGTCGTTGCTGCCCAGACCGAATAGCCGCCGGTCGTATGGACCACGCCCTTCGGCTTTCCGGTCGAGCCCGACGTGTAGAGAATGAAGAGCGGGTCCTCCGCATCCATTACTTCCGGCTCGCATTCCGTCGGAAGGCTGTCGCGAACGGCCGAGTAGCTGACGTCGCGCCCTTCCTTCATCGGTACGTCGGCACCGGTGCGCGTGACGACGATCACGTGCTCGACGTCGCGATGCTGAAGCGCCGCGTCGACGTTGCGTTTCAGCGGAATGATCTTGCCGCCACGGACGCCCTCATCGGCGGTAATGACGGCGCAAGCGTCGCAATCGGCGATACGTCCGGCAACGCTCTCGGGGGAGAAGCCGCCGAATATGACCGAGTGGATTGCCCCGATCCGCGCGCAGGCCAGCATGGCGGCGGCTGCTTCCGGGATCATCGGCATGTAGATCATGACGCGATGGCCGCGCCGGATTCCCCGCTGCTTTAGCAGGTTCGCAAAGCGGCACGTCTCCTCGTACAGCTCGCGATAGGTTAGTGAGCGCCCCTCGCCGGGCTCATCCGCCTCGAAGATGATCGCAGTGCGGTCACCGTGCTCTTCGAGGTGCCGGTCGAGGCAATTTACGGACAGGTTGAGCTTTCCGTCCGCGTACCAGGTGATGTGGAAGTCGTCTTCGCGAAACGACCAATCGCCCATCCGTTCCGGGAATTGCTGCCAGTCGAGGCGCTTCGCCTGCTCCAACCAGAACCTGTCTGGATCGGAGTCGGCCAGCTCGTACAGCGCGTCCAGTTCGGCCGGTTGGATCCGGCCGTTGAAGTCTTCCGGAACGGGGTGGACGGTTTCGCTCATAGGCCTCGGCTCATGTCGATCACGAAGCGATAGCGAACGTCGTTCTTGAGCAGGCGTTCATAGGCCTCATTCACCTGGCTCATCTCGATGAACTCGACGTCGGGATAGATGTCCTTCGTCGCGCAGAAGTCCAGCATCTCCTGCGTCTCGGGGATGCCGCCGATCGCAGAGCCGCCGACCGCCCGGTTCCACCAGATGATGTTGAAGCCGAGGAAGCCCGGCATTGGCGTCAGGGCGCCGACGATCACCATGCGTCCGGATCGGCCGAGAAGCTGGAGATAACCGTCGATCTCGTGGCTGACGGGAATCGTGTTGAGAATGAAGTCGAAGCGCGTCGCCGCGGCCTTCATCTGCTCGGGATCCGTCGAGATGATCACGTCGTGCGCACCAAGCTCGCGCGCGTCCTGGCCTTTGCTTGGGGTCGTCGTGATCATTGTTACATGAGCGCCCAGCGCAGCGCCAAGCTTCACGCCCATGTGGCCGAGCCCGCCAAGGCCAACGACGGCCATCTTGGTATTCGGACCGACGCCATATTGGCGCAGCGGCGAATAGGTCGTGATGCCGGCGCAGAGCAGAGGCGCGACGCGGCTTTCGTCCATCCCTTCGGGAACCCGGCAGCAGAAATGGTCGCGCACGACGATATGGTCAGTATATCCGCCTTTGCTGATCGTGCCGTCGTGATAATCGGCGCTGTTGTAAGTCTGGACGCAGCCCTTGCGGCAGAAGACTTCCCAGCCTTCCAGGCACTGATCGCACTCCATGCAGCTGTCGACCATGCACCCGACCGCGGCCGTGTCGCCGACGCGGTGGCGCGTCACCTCTTCGCCGATTGCAGTAACCTTGCCGACGATCTCGTGGCCCGGGATCACCGGGTAGCGGGTGCCGCCCCAGTCGTTCCGCGCCGTGTGCAGGTCCGAATGGCAGATGCCGGCGTAGGTGATCTTGATGGCGACATCGTTCGGACGAAGGGCGCGCCTTTCGAATTCCATCGGGCGCAGCGGCTGATCAGGCGCATCCGTGCCCCATCCCTTCGCCGTCGTCGGACCATGAGTGTGTTCCGAAGTGGTAGTGGGTTCGGCAGTTGTCGCCATGTCGGCCTCCTTATTTCGCGCGGTCGAGGACCCTTCTTGCCTGCACAAGATGCGGCCGGTCGACCATCCGGCCTCCTACGGACAGGACGCCGGCAGCGGGTTCGGCGTCGAACGCATCGACTATAGCGCGCGCATGCTCCACCTCGCCCGCTGATGGGGTGAAGGCGGCATTGATCACGGCGACCTGAGCCGGGTGGATCGCGAGCTTCCCGGTGAAGCCTTCGCGGGCGGCGACTTCGGCCTCGGTGCGAAGGCCTTCTTCATCGCGGAAGTCGGCGAAGACTCCGTCGACTGGCTGGACTCCGGCTGCCACGGCACCCGCCAGGCAAAGCGAGCGAGCGAGCTTGTAGGTGAAACTGAGGTTGCCATCGGCATCAAATTTGGATGACGCACCAAGCGCGGCCGACAGGTCCTCCGCGCCCCAGCTCATTGCCGCAAGCGACGACTTGGGGTCGCGATAGCTCAGCATCCCGAACAGGCTCGCCGGGGTTTCGGTGACGATGGCGTGAATCGGGATGTTGCCGGTTCGATGGGCCAGCTCGGCGATGTCCGCTCCACTTTCAGCCTTGGGCAGGACCACACCATGGATGTCCGCAATGCCGAGCATTTCCAGGTCCAGGCGGTGTTCGTCGGTACGCAGCGGATTGATGCGCACCCACCATTCGGGACCGCCCGAGCGCTTGCCGAGGCCTTTGAGTACTTGCCGGGCCGCGGTTTTCTGCTGAGTGGCGACGCTGTCCTCGAGGTCGAAGATCACCGCGTCGGCTTCACTGGCGATGGCCTTCGCGATCTTCTTGTCGCTGTCCGCCGGCACGAACAGCCAGCTGCGCGGCTCGCTCATTGCGGTGCCTTCAGCAGAAGCGCGGAACGAGTGCACTCACAAACGAGCTCGCCGCGCTGGTTGAAGCTGCGATGCGCCCAGGTGACGATGCCTGCATTTGGCCGCGAGTTGCTTTCTCGGACGGCGATGCATTCGCTCTCGGAACGGAGTGTGTCGCCGACGAAAACCGGCTTCGGAAAGACGAGCTTGTCGTAACCGAGGTTCGCGACGAGCGTGCCCAAAGTAGTGTCGTTGACGCTCACTCCAACCATCAGCCCAAAGGTGAAGACCGAATTCACAAGCGGCTTGCCGAACTCCGACTTTGCGGCCGCCTCATGATCGAGGTGCATCGGCTGCGGATTGTGAGTGAGGGTGGAGATCAGGACATTGTCAGTCTCGGTGACCGTTCGCGTGATCGGATGCTCAACGCGGTCGCCGACCTGCCATTCATCGAAGTAACGCCCGGCCATGCCGCTGCATCTACGAAGCGGGCGGTGTCTTGCCAAGCGGTGCCCTTCGATTGGGTTACAGTGTGCCGTCTCTGATCAGGCGCGCCCTGAGATCGCTCATTCCGATCTCCGCGACGGCCGAG
>Ga0070675_100001441_pt1 | contig 17481 bp, 11 predicted proteins | sample KBSM43metaG_FD_65343 | JGI IMG/M metagenome (GOLD analysis project Ga0070675, IMG submission 65343) | Miscanthus rhizosphere microbial communities from Kellogg Biological Station, Michigan, USA - KBS M4-3 metaG | ecosystem: Host-associated > Plants > Roots > Rhizosphere > Soil ...
GCGACGGGCGAGCAAGGCCGCTACGGAATCGCCGGCGATATTCGCAGCTTCGATCTGAAGACAGGAAAAGAGCTCTGGCGCTTTCACACCGTGCCGCAGCCGGGCGAGCCGAACTTCGGCACCTGGGGGCCTGACGGCTGGCAGGATCGACGCGGTCCGGGCAGCTGGGTCAACATGACCGTGGACGTCGCCAACGGTCTCGTCTTCGTCCCGATGGGTCAGCCGACGGATCAGAACTTCGGCAACAGCCGTCCCGGAACCAACCTCTACTCGAGCAGCCTTCTCGCACTCGATGCGGCAACCGGGAAGTTGAAGTGGCACTTCCAGATGACGCACCACGACATCTACGACTGGGATGCCAATGCGCCTCCGACACTGATCGACGTCACGAGGAACGGCGAGAAAATTCCTGCGCTCGCGCAGAGCACCAAGCAGGGCCTGATGTTCATCCTGAACCGGCTCACCGGAGAAGCGATCTTCGGGGTCGAAGAGCGGCCGGTTCCGCCGCTCGATGCGCTTGGCGATCAGACCTGGCCGACGCAACCATTTCCGGTGAAGCCCGCGCCGATCTCGCGCACGAGCATGACGCGCGAAGAAGTGAACAAGACGTCGCCGGCCTCCGAGAAGGCGTGCAAGGCGCTCTACGACACGATGGTGCAGTCCGGGCCGTACACACCGTACGGCATGGTGCCAAGCCTCGTGTTTCCGAGTTCAGAAGGCGGCGGCAGTTGGTCGGGCGCGTCGTTCGATCCCGGCCGCCGGTTGATCTTCGTCAACACGCGCAGTCTCGGCACCGCAGGGGAGCTGCGCTCCTCGATGTCGTCCGGATTATTGCCATCGTTTGGGAAGGTCAAAATTCCATTCGACGATCCCGAGGGTTTTCCCTGCAGCGGACCGCCGTGGGGCGAGCTGATGGCGATCAACGCGGATACCGCGGATATCGTCTGGCGTGTACCGCTTGGTGAATATAAGGAGCTCACGGCGCGCGGCGTTCCGAAGACTGGAACGCCGAACGCAGGTGGTCCGGTCGTCACCGCATCCGGCCTGCTTTTCATTGGGAGCACCACCGATCAGCAGTTCCGCGCGTTCGACTCCGCGTCGGGCAAGGAGCTGTGGTCTGCGATGCTGCCCAACGATGCGATCGCCACGCCTCTGACCTACATGGCTCGCAATGGCAAGCAATATGTTGCGACCGTCGCTGGTGGAGGACTGGACAATTTCGACAGGCCACGACCCGAGTCGCCGCGGCCCAACGTTGTCGTCGCGTTCAAGCTGCCGTAGGAAATCTCAGGACCTCATCCTGACCATGCGCGGCGTTGTCTTTCTCGGCGATCGAAAACTCGCGCTCGAGAATTTCCCGGATCCGACACCCGGCGACGGTGAGGTCGTCCTCGCTATCAAAGCGTCGGGGATGAAGTCGTCAACGCGAATGAGACCGACCCGGTTGTAGCGATTCACGATCTGACGCATGGCGAGGGCGCTGAGACGACAATCGAATGCGCAGGCGTATCTTCTGAGCCATAATCAGCGGCGCGCGATTGGGCGGGAGCGCGACTGGGCGCTGTCGCAGAGGGCGAGGGTTGGGTCCGAAAGCCCGCTTCCGTCAACCGCCGCGAGGGACCGGCCTTTCATATTTCCTATCGTCCCTTTCATGTTTCCTGTCGTCAGGGCGAGTGGCAGACCTACGACATCCGGCTGATCGCGCGCGACGCCACGCTAGCGCTGAACGGGAAAACTCTCATCGACCCGCAAAGAGGTCGAGGGACTGACGGCAATCGCCAGTGATCCGAACGAGGCCGAGGCTGGTCCGATGGTGGTGCAGGGAGACCACGGATCGGTCGAGTTCCGCACGTTCACATTGACCGTGCTCGAGAAGGCTGGCGCAAAGGAACGAGGACACAGTCTAAGCCTTATGGGGCTGCCGCTATGATCGGCCAGACGCTAGGCCATTACCGGATCGATTCCAAGCTCGGCGAGGGCGGAATGGGCGTCGTGTATCGTGCTTTCGATACCCATCTCGATCGTGCCGTCGCCATCAAGGTGTTGCGCCCGGATGCCACTGCCAGCCCCGACCGTAAGCGCCGCTTTGTGCAAGAGGCGAAATCGGCTTCCGCCCTGAATCACCCCGGCATCGTCCACATTTACGACATCGGCACCGCAAATCTGCCTGATGGTCCCACCGACTTCATTGCCATGGAGTTCGTGCCAGGCAAGACGCTCGACGAATACATCGGGAAAAGTGGACTGAGTCTAAAAGATGGATTGAAGTATGGAATTCAGATCGCCGACGCACTGGCGCGCGCCCACGCCGTCGGAATCGTCCACCGCGATCTGAAGCCGGCCAACGTCATCGTGGCCGACGATGGCCGTGTGAAATTGCTCGACTTCGGCCTGGCCAAGCTGACTGAAGTTATCGACGGCGATCCGGAAGGCGCTGAGGCGACCATGGCGGGGCAGGAAACCCCTCAAACAGAAGAGGGCGCCATCCTGGGCACTGTGGCGTACATGTCTCCCGAGCAGGCCGAGGCCAGGAAGGTCGATGGCCGCTCTGACATTTTTTCGTTCGGCTCGGTTCTTTACGAGATGGTCACCGGGCGGCGCGCCTTCGAGGGCACGAACAAAATCTCGACGCTTGCCGCCATCTTGCACACAGAGCCGAAGGCCGCAAGCGAGATTTCAGCGAGCGTGCCGATGGAACTGGACAAGATCATCGCCCGTTGTCTGCGCAAGGATCCGGACCGCCGGGCCCAGGGCATCGCCGATATCAAGCTCGCTCTCGAAGAGCTGAAGCAGGAGTCCGAGTCGGGCACGCTCTCAGCGCAAGTCGGGGCAGCCACGGTCGTTCGTCCGCCCGCGCGGCCGCCTCGACGCGTTGTCGCGATCACGGCGGGAGTTGTGGCGCTGGTCGTTGCCGCAGCCGGGCTGGCCTGGTGGCTGCTGAAGCGGCCTGCTTCCGCCCCGGCGCGCTCCGAATGGGTGCAAATCACGAACCTGCCCGACTCGGCCGTCCAGCCGGCGCTCTCGCCGGACGGCCGCATGCTCACCTTCATCCGCGGCCCTTCGAGCTTCACGACGACCGGACAGGTCTACGTGAAGATGCTGCCGAGCGGCGAGCCGGTACAGCTCACCCGCGACAATCGCACGAAGATGAGCCCGGTTTTTTCGCCGGACGGCTCGCGGATCGCGTACTCGGTGGAGGGGGTGCCTTGGGACATGTGGGCCGTGCCCGTCCTAGGAGGAAAACCGCGGCTGTGGCTTCCGAACGCCTCTGGGCTGGTGTGGATCGACAAAACGAAACTGCTGTTTTCTGAGATCAAAGATCAGCGTCTGCATATGGCGATCGTGACCTCCGATGAGAGCCGGGCCGGGTCGCGTGATCTCTTTGTGCCGCCCCACGAGCGCGGCATGGCCCATCGCTCGTATCCCTCACCCGACGGCAAATGGATGCTGTTGGTGGAGATGAACGAGCGGGGAGCCCTTGTGCGGTGCCGGCTGGCCCCGCTGGACGGCAGTTCGGCAGGGCAGCAGGTCGGCCCGCCGACTGGCCAATGTACCTTTGCCGCATGGTCGCCCGATGGGGAGTGGATGTACTTCAGCTCGGACTCCGGCGGGGCGTTCCACACCTGGCGTCAGCGCTTCCCCGACGGCCAGCCCGAGCAGATTACCTCTGGGCCGACCGAAGAAGAGGGACTCGCCCTGGCGCCCGACGGCCGCTCGTTCATCACGGCCGTGGGATTGACGCAGAGTTCCGTCTGGTTGCACGACGGCGGAGGCGATCGGCAAGTCTCGTTGGAAGGCTACGCCTTCGCGCCCAAATTCACCCCCGATGGGAAGCGGCTGCTCTACCAGGTGCGCAAAGGAACTGCGAGCGAATTGTGGGTGGCGGAACTCGATTCCGGACGCAGCGAGCCGTTGCTGCCGGGCATTGCCGTTGCACTGGAGGGGACCGCCGGTTCCCTGGCAGGCTACGACATTTCCCCGGACGGCCGTCAGGTCGTTGTGGCGTCACCTGACAGCGGTGGTAAGTTGCGTTTGTGGCTCGCGCCGCTCGACCGCCGCTCGCCGCCGCGGCAAATTCCCAACATCGAAGGTGGACAGGCCGTCTTCGGCGCGACCGGCGAAGTCTTTTTCCACAGCGTCGAGGGGACCTCCGCGTTCCTTTACCGTGTTCGGGAAGACGGAGGCGGGCTGCGGAAAGCCATCGACACGTCGATCGTTGGCATAACGGGCGTATCCCCAGACCGTAACTGGCTGGCGTTAGCCTCCCGCGGAGGTTGCGTGATTTTCCGGGTCGACGGCGGCGCTCCGCTTCAGACACGAATCCCGGGCAGAACGCTGCTGCGGTGGTCTGGGGACGGGAAGCACTTGTTTTTGAATAGGCCTGGGACTAGTGAGGACAAGACCTACGCCTTCCCATTGACGCCGGGCCGTCCCCTGCCCGACAGCCTCAACGATGGGCTTCCATCCGAGCAGGAAATTGTGAAGCTGCCGGGAGTGCGGGTGATCGCGTCAACGGATGTAGTGCCCGGCCGGACTGCTGATACATACGCCTTCACGCGCGAGAGCGTGCAGCGCAACCTGTATCGCATTCCCCTGCCGTGATCCGGCGTTTAGATTAGCAGGCTGCTGAAAAAGTCACGAGATAAGATCACGCGAACAGCCGACGGAAGGCGACAGGGCGCGATGAACAGGGTAGTGGCTGCGTTTGCGATTGTGAGTCTGCTGGTCGATGCCACCAGGGGCAGCGGCGCCGCTGCGCAGACGCGGTCGCGCGCCGTGAACACCGCAGCGGAGCTGAGCGGCTCGCTCGAAGCGACCACCCGGCTCGTGAGTCCGTCGGTCGTGGAGATTTTCGCGACATCGTATGCGGCGCGCGACGGGCTGGTGCCGCGCACCGCCGATCTGGTCACCACTGAACGGGCATCCGGGTCGGGCGTCATCGTCGATGCCGAGGGCTACATCGTCACCAACGCGCACGTCGTTCGTGGTGCGCAGCGGCTCCGTGTGGAGATCTCCGTACCAGTCGTCGGGCAGTCGGTGCTCGCGACGCGCAGCCGTTCGGTGACCGGCGAGGTCGTCGGGATCGACGTCGAAACCGATCTCGCGGTTGTTCGCGTCAACGAGCGAAACCTGACCGCGCTCACCTTCGGCGATTCCGACGAGCTAAAGGCCGGACAAATAGTGTTGGCGTTCGGCAGCCCGATGGGTCTTCAGAATTCGGTTTCGCTCGGCGTGGTCAGCGCCGTAGCGCGGCAGCTCCAGCCCGAGTCGCCGATGATTTACGTCCAGACGGATGCCTCCATCAATCCGGGCAGCAGTGGCGGTCCGCTGGTCGACGTGAATGGCCGGCTGGTGGGGATCAACACGCTGATTCTGTCGGGGGCCGGCGGCAACGAAGGCCTCGGCTTTGCGGCGCCGAGCAACATCGTTCGAACCGTCTACGAGCAGATCAGAAAGAGCGGCCGCGTTCGGCGGGGCGAAATCGGCGTGCGGGTGCAAACGGTCACGCCGGTGCTGGCGGCCGGCCTCAAGCTTGCTCGCGATCACGGCGTGGTGCTGGCCGACGTCAGGCCCGGTACTCCGGCGGCGCGCGTCGGGCTGCGTCCTCGCGATCTGGTTATAGCGGTCGACGGCAAGCCGATGGAGAACGGCCGTCAATTTCAGGTTGGCCTGTATCGCCGCGGCGTCGGCGACGTCGTCACGCTCGACATTCTTCGCGATGACGCCCCATTGAAAGTCGTCGTGTCGATCGCGGAGCGCCATGATCCCCTCGGCAACCTCGCAGCGTCGATCGATGCGCGCCAGAATCTCGTGCCGCGCCTGGGTGTACTGGGCGTGAGCCTGGATCCGCGACTTGCGGCGATGCTCCCGACGGTGCGCGCGCTGTCAGGCGTTGTGATTGCTTCAACAGTGCCGGGCGCCATCGATTCGCGCGACGGAGGATTGTCGCCTGGCGACATCGTCTATGCGGTGAATCGCACGTCGGTCTCGAGCCTGGAAGAACTCCGCGCGATCGTCGATGCCTTGAAGCCCGGCGACCCAGTTGTCCTCCACTTGGAGCGCGACGGCGAACTGATGTATCTCGCGTTTACGATCGAATAATCGAGCTCGTCAGTGGTTCGTGGTTTGTGACGGTCAAACCCCGACGCGGCCGACCTGGGGCTAGAATCGTCTTAGAAAGGGGGCCGTATGCCGACTATCTGGAATATCACGGAGCGGACGGAGGGCAACGCCACGATCCTGCAGGCGTCGGTTCACGGACTGAGCATCGAGCGGCCTCCCGACGACCATCGGCTACTGGCGTCGATCAATGACCATGTGCGTGACGGCTACAGCACAATCCTGATCAATCTTCGCGACGCGCATTACATGGATAGCGAAGGTCTCGGGGAGATAGTACGGGGTTTCACGCTCGCTCACGGCGCTGGTGGAGCGCTGGCGATTTGCGAACTCGTTCCCAAGGTCCGCGATCTCTTCAAAATCACCGGACTCGATGCGCAGGTTCCTATCTTTCAGACCGAACGGGAAGGTTTGCAGGCCCTGCGACAGGGTGCACCGATTTCACCGTCCTGAGTGGTTCTTCTCATTTCAGACTTGCTAGAAAGGCATTCATCTCGCGCACCACGACGGTTTCGGTGCGATCGAAATACGAAGTGGTTCGCGCGGGGAATGCGGACCACGTGCGCCGAAGGCACCACGTTCGGTTAGACTCGCGCGCCGGACGATTCTGGGCGTCCCGTCAAAGACTCGGCGCACGGAAAGGTCGCCGCCAATGGGTTTACAATCCGCGCCATGAAGCACCTGCTCTCGTCGGTCGTGGCAGCCATCTCGGCCGCGATGGTCGCGACGGCGACGATCTCGGGTCAGCCGCCTTCGCCTTCGGCTACGGCGCGCCAGGGCCCACCGCCCGCGGCTTCGGCGAGGCAAGGCCAAGCTGCGGCGTCGGCGAGCCAGGAGGCAGCGGTGACCGCGGCCCGGCTGGTGAACGCGCAGAACGAGCCCGCCAACTGGCTGATGATGAACGGCGATTACGGGTCGCTCCGCTATTCGAAGCTGACCGACATCAACCGTGGCAACGTCAGAAACCTCCGCCTCGTCTGGGCCATGTCGCTGGGCGGCATGCAGGACGTGGGACAGAACGGCCCCGAGACCGAGATGCACCCGCTCGTCGACAACGGGTTCCTCTATACCAGCGACGGCTGGGGAACGCTCTACAAGATCGACGCCCGCAGCCCGAACAAGGGACAGTTCGTCTGGGTGACGGATCCCGGTGTCAAGCACCAGGGCAACGTGTCGCGGACGCGCGGCATCGCGCTGTGGGAAGACCTGGTCATCGCCAACATTCCCGATGGCCGCGTCATTGCGGTGAAGCGCGATACCGGCGAAATCGTCTGGGACCAGATGGTCGCGTCGACGAATGAATTCGGGAAGCGAGAACGCTTCTATACGGCGCCAATCACGGCAGACGGTAAGGTGATCGTCGCCAACAGCGCCGGTGACGGCCAAACGCGGGGATGGATTGCCGGGCTCGATGCAAGATCGGGCAAGGAGCTGTGGCGCTGGTACGTGGTGCCAAAACCTGGCGATCCCGGCAGCGACACCTGGAAGGATACGCACAACGCGTGGAAGACGGGCGGCGGCGGGCTCTGGCAGACTGGTTCCTACGACCCGGCCACGAAGCTCACCATCTGGGGCACCGGCAACCCGGTGCCGATTTACGATCCACAGTTCCGTCCCGGCGACAACCTCTACACCAACTCTGTTGTCGCGGTGAACGTCGACACCGGCAAGCTCGCGTGGCACTTCCAGTACACGCCGAACGATTCGTGGGACTTCGACGAAGTCGGGGTCCACATGCTCTATGACGAGACGATCGGCGGCCGCAGCCGGAAGGTCGTCGGCCACTTCGCGCGCAACGGGTTTTACTATTCGCTCGATCGCGTGAACGGTGAGTTCCTCAAGGGCGAACAGTACGTCAGCGATTTGAACTGGACAAAAGGACTCAATCCGCGAACCGGCAAACCGCTCGAGTACGATCCCAAACTCGACGTCCAGATTTACAACCCCGTGGCGCGGGCGCTGCGCGGCGATCCGACCAAACGCAGTTGTCCGACGTGGCACGGCGGTATCGCGCACCAGCCGACTGCCTACAACCCGGTGAGGCACATCGCGTACGGTGCGGGCATCGAAGGCTGCTTCTCGCAGAACGGCGCCGCGGTGGCCTCCCTCTCGCCCGAAGGCGGCATCGACGAGAAGAAAAGCGAGAAACGGACGTACAACTCCGATCTCTACTACGGATCGATGACCGCCTTCGACACCGTCAACCACAAGGTGATCGCGAAAGTGAAAACCGACATCGAGATTCGATCGGGCGCGACCGCGACGGCTGGCGGTCTGGTCTTCACGGCGCTGCAGGACGGCTGGGTTGTGGCGTACAACGACGAGACGCTCGAGGAGCTCTGGCGCTTCAACGTCGGCACGCCGCTTAAGGGCGCGCCGGTCACGTACGCGGTCGGCGGGAAACAGTATCTCGCCGTCCAGTCCGGCGGCCGCCATCTGCATCCGACGAAATTCGACAATCTGGAGAACTCCAGCTATCTCTTCGTCTTTGCGTTGAACTGATGGCGCTGAAGATCGCGGTCGCGGCAGCCCTACTGGCGTTCGCTGGCGCTCCGGCGCCGGAGCGCTACGCCTGCCTTACCTACCCTATTTGAACTCCCGGCAGGCGTCGACCTCCGACCCCCAGTACTCGATGCACTTGGCGTGATCCATGGGTCCCTTGCCGACAACCTTGGCGAACAGGAAATCGGTCACGAGCTCGATCTCGCGCGGCTGAAACGTGGCGGCCGGATCGGGCATAGGCGATTTCAGGTCCGCCTGCTTCATGCCGTAGCAGCGGCCGTCGCTGTAGGCGAACTTGTCGAACGCCGGCATGCCGGTTCCGGGCCGTCCGCATTTGATCGTCTGGATCAGCCTCGCACGGTCGAGCCGTGTCTCGCGGAGGCTCGGCGCATCCGGCATCTGACTGTCCATCTTGCGGCCGTCCGCCGCCCAGCCATGACAGGACTGACAATCACCCTTTTGCAGGTAAAGGCGCATCCCGTCGGCGACATCGGCAGCGGGTGGCGCCTGCGCCCGCCCGGCGGCGGCGAAGAGCGCCGACAACGCGAGGAGGCCGGCGCGCAGCATGGACGCCGTTCGCTTGATCGTCATGAGCTGAGAGTATAAGGTCGGCGTTCGCGATCGACATGATGGCGCGCAAAGATGAACGCAGAGTCCCGACAAGAACGCCGACAGCGAATACCTGGGTGGTCGAACATATTCTCACGGCGGCTGTGCACGGGCTGATGCTGTGTGACGCGCGAAACGCCGAGGCGGTTCGCGCGTTTGTCGCCGCGACGCGCTATCCCTTCGATCGCCAGGAGCTCAACCGCGACGCGGACTTCGTAGGCATGTCCGTTCTCCCATCGAAAGTGACGCGGTACTGCTCGTTGACCCGAATGCTCAGCCGACCAGCGCCGCGAATTCGTGCGTACTACTGGCGGATCGATTGCCGCTGGCGTCGCGCTCGGCAGCGGTATCCTGACGCCACGACGCGTCGAGGCGGCCGCGCCCGACGATCCGCTGCCAATTCCCGGAGGTTCGCCAACGCCTGCAACGAACGGGTTCACAGAGAGCCCGCCCTCGGGTCGCGTCGCCACACGCGCAAGTGCCATATTCGCGCGTTTCATGGTGCCAGCGTCAGCATGAAAGACAAACTGGCGAAGTCGAGGCGTCCTCGGAGCTCGGGGATCACAAGGCTGCGTGACACCGAAAACCCAGAAATCGCGAGGTCGGAAGGTGCCGCTTGGCTATAATCCCTCGCACTCCGACTAGCCTATTTGGCCCTTGCCTCTGGAACTCGCCTCGGTGCTTACGAGCTTTCGACCCTCCTCGGCCAGGGCGGCATGGGCGAGGTCTATCGCGCTCGTGATACGCGATTACATCGCGATGTCGCCGTCAAGGTTCTTCCGCCGGGGGTCGCCGCGGATCCCGACCGACTGCGCCGGTTCGAACAGGAAGCGCGCGCCGTCGCCGCGCTGAGCCATCCGAACATCCTGGCTGTGTACGACGTCGGTGAGGAGAGCGATCTCCACTTCATCGTGTCGGAGCTGCTCGAGGGCGAGTCGCTTCGACAGAAACTGGCCGAGGGACCGCCGCCCGCGCGACGTGCGATCGACATCGCCGTGCAGATCGCACGCGGCCTTGCGGCGGCGCATGACAAAGGCATCATCCATCGCGACCTAAAGCCGGAGAACATCTTCGTCACGAAGGACGGCCGCGCAAAGATCCTCGACTTCGGCCTGGCCAAACCGGTTGGTGTCGTGCGGGCCGGCGGAGTAGCGACGATGATGCCGACGGTGGCCGGAGGCACCGAACCGGGACTCGTGCTCGGTACTGTGGGCTATATGTCGCCGGAACAGGTGCGCGCCGCCGATGTCGATTACCGCACCGATATCTTCAGCTTCGGTGCCGTGCTCTACGAGCTGGTGACGGGACGGCGAGCGTTCCAGCGCGACACAGCCGCTGAAACCATGACGGCGATTCTCAAGGAGGATCCGCCCGAGCTGGTGGAGACCGGCACGCCGACGGCACCCGGCGTCGAGCGGATCGTGCGGCACGCCCTTGAAAAGTCGCCCGACGACCGCTTTCAATCGGCGAAGGATCTCGTCTTTGCACTGGAGACGGTGGGTGGTTCGTCGACCGTTTCGGCCATCAAGCCGCCCGAGCTCCGCGGAAGGCAGTTCCGGCTGATCGCCGCCGTCGTCACGGCACTCGCAGTCGCGGCTGTCGGCGCGGCCGGATATCTCGCGGGCGCTCGCCGCTCGGCGGGATCTGCGGTTTTCGATCGCCTCACATTCCAACGCGGCTACGTCAAGGGCGCCCGATTTACTCCCGATGGTCGGAACATTGTGTACAGCGCGATGTGGGAAGGGCGCCCGTACGAAGTTTTCACAGCGCGCATTGGCGATCACAGCGCGCGTTCTCTCGACCTTCACAATGCGATGGTCGTCGGGGTCTCCTCAGACGGCGACCTGGCGGTCCTGACCAACGTGCGCCGCATTCGGTCGACCAACTTCATGGAAGTCGGCACGCTCGCGCGCGTACCGCTCGGCGGCGGCGCGCCGCGGGAGCTCCTCGAAGGCGTCTGGGCCGCTGATATTAGCCGCGACGGCAAACAATTCGCGGTGGTTCGGACCCCTGCGGGCATGCATCAGCTCGAATACCCCATCGGCAAGGTCCTGTTCAGGACGAACGGATACATCAGCCATCCGCGGATTTCACCTGATGGCGGGCAGGTGGCCTTTCAGGAACACCCGCTCTGGGGCGATGATCGCGGCTACGTCGCCCTTGTCGATTCCGCGGGGAAAGTAAAACGGCTCACCGACGAAGTGGACTCGGAACAGGGGCTGGTATGGTCGGCCGACGGGCGGGAGATCTGGTACGCAGCCGGCGGATCGAACAGCCCTCGACGGTCGGTCGTCGCGGTCACGCCGTCGGGAGCACGCCGGACGATCACCCAGATGCCCGGCGATGCGACCGTGTGCGACATGGCCGACGATGGCCGGTTGCTGTTCTCGCACGAAATGGTCAGCTCCGCCCAGTTCGTCGCCACGCCCCGGATGGCCGAGCGTGACGTATCGGTGCTCGGTTTCGGGATGTGGGGCGCCCTCTCCGACGACGGTCAGACACTCGCGTTCACGGAAGCGGGGCCGGTCGGCGCGAGCGGCTATCTGGTGTTCGTGCGGCGCCTGGATGGCTCGCCGGCGATCGAGATCGGCGAAGGTGCCACCCTGGGGATTACGCCGGACGGCAAGACGGTCGTCGCGCTGATGCCTGGCCAGCCGACGAAGATTCGGGTACTGCCGACAGGCGCGGGGGAAACACGTACCGTCGACGTGGCGCCGGTCGAGGTCGACCAGTATTTCATCTCCTGGATGCCGGGTGCGCAGGAGTTCGTCTTTCTCGGCCACGTGGGCGACGCACGTCCGCGCGCGTACCGAGTCTCGCTTGCGGGTGGACCGGCGCGACCGGTGACGCGTGCGCCGGGCGCCGCGGAATTCTGGAACAGAGTGTCGCCCGATGGCAGGTTCCTCCTGCAGGCGCCGGGCGTCGGTGCGGAGTTGCAGGGGCGCGGGGCGATCGTCGACCTCACGACCAGTCAAGCCCGGGAACTGCAGCTTGCCGACGGCGATCAACCGGTCGCTTGGGAACAGGATGGCCGCCACGTGTTCATAGGGCAGGAGCGCGACGCCGGTGCCACCATCTATCGGTTCGATCTATCGACCTCGAAACGCGAGATCTGGAAAGAAATTCGCCCCGCCGATCCCGCCGGGCTCCTCTCGGTCGGGCGCTTCTATGTCACACCGTCTGGAAACGCGTACGCCTACGGGGCGACGCGTTACCTCTCGGCCTTATACACGTACTCGCAGAAGTGAAGGTATGAGCGGGCTGGCAGATTACGGTCGAAAGCCATTTGATTCATTCGAAGTCACGGCCGAATTCGGAAGACGCGGCCTCCGCCATTGGGGGCCTTCGCAGCACAATCGCGAACGGGTACGCGATGGGATGACTTAGCCCGTAGGCACCGTGAAATCTGCCGGCGCGAGAATAGGGACAGCGCAGACCAAGACGTCGTAAGGCTGAAAAGCGGATCCCTGTCAGTCCGTGAAGCACGACCGGGGCGAACGCGGACGAGCACTGGCGCTTACACGGCAGCACGATGCCGCATGGCTTTACAGGAAGAACGCGGCCATCTAGCGTCGCTACCTGTGACCACCGAGCCGCGGCTGCCGGCGCTCGCGCGCGGCAGTCACTTCGCCAGACGACCGCGGAATTCGGACAGCCAGTTCTCCACGATCCGCACAACGGGCTGCGGAATCTCGCGCTGAAACTCGACGGTCAGGATCCTGCGGGCGTCCGCCGCAACGTCATAGCGGGCGAACGGCGCGCCGTTCCCGACCAGCGCCGGATGGTCGAAGAGCTTTTCGGGGGTGGTATCGGCCGAGAATTTTGCGCCCGTCGAGACTCCCACCCGCATCAGGCTGTCGCCTTCGACGAAAAACAGCTCCCTTCCGTCCCCGCCCCACCGCGGCGCCGCGCCTCCGTTCGTGGAAATCTGCCAGCGTCCCGATCCTTCGGGAAACGGACGCACGTAGACCTGCAGCCTGCCGCTGATCGTCGACGTGTATGCCAGATATCGTCCGTTCGGCGACAGCATCATGGCCTGCTCGGCCTCTTTGTTCTGCGAAAAATCAACCGGCCTGGCGTCAACTTCATCGAGCCGGATGAACCATGCGTGTGCGGCCTCGCCTGCTTCACTGTGAGCGGCGATCAAATAACGGCCGTCCGGAGAAACGTCCTGAGCGACGGTTACCACTGGCGGGAAGGGAAACTTTTCATGACGGCCGGTTCCGTCGAGGGATGCCGAAAACGAATCGATCGTGAGCTGCCCGGATTTCTGATCTCCAAGCGCATAGAGAATCCTGGACGGGCGGCGCGGCCACACGACGTAGACGATCTGCTTCCCTCCGACTTCGTCTCCCAGCGGAAAGCGCGTTCGCACGAAGCGCTGCAGGTCGTAAAGCCAGAGCGACGATTGCCCCGAATCGCTCGCGGCAACGACCGCCTGTCCGCCGTCGGGTGCCAGCCTTGCCACCTGAATCACTCCATGATTCTCGGCTCCCTTCGCGAGCAGTTTTCCGGAGCGATCGCGCCAGCCGAGCACCTGTCCCTGGCTTCGACCGACGTCGAGATAGACCAAAGTGCCATCGCCGGCGAGGCTCATTCCCTGACCCGAACGTTCCACCATGAACGGGTCGCCGGTCGCGGCGAGCGTTGACGACGAGAAGGGCAGCGCCCACAACGTCGGACTTTCGGCGGGATTCTTTCGAAAAAGAATGTGACCGGTGGGCGAGTACACGAGCTCCGGCCAGTTGGTCTCGAGCGGCGCGACAGAGCGGCGCTCGCCCTCAGGAGTCCGAACGACGAGCTCGTGCGTTCCTGCTCGCAAAACTGCATACGCCACGGCCCTCCCGCGCGGCGTATCGATCAGCACCATGTCGTCGGCGTGATCCTCCTCGACGAGCCGCGTCGGGACGCCGCCCCGTGAAGACACTTCGTAAATCCCGTTGCCGTAGCGGCTGAATACCAGCGTGTTGCCGTCGCTGCTCCATGCCAGGCCGCCAACCCGGCGGTTGGTCCCACGAAGCGTGGGAGGGATCTGGCAAATCGTCGTCACTGCGGCCGTCTCGGGAACCGGGACGCGACGCACTTCGCCCTCGGCGACGAACGCCAGCGACCGGCTGTCGGGCGACCACGCGAGGTAGTAGCCGACGTCGTTGTAGTAACCGCCCTTCGCCTCGGCGCCCGCAATTTCACGGGAGGTATCGCTGCTCAGGTCCCGGATCCATAAGCGGTTTTGCGATCGGTAGGCGATGTGGCGGCCGTCCGGCGAAATCACGGGCCGGACGTAATCCAACTGGATCGAGAAACGGCGGACCGGAGCGTCCGGATTCGACGCAATTCGAGCTCGGATCGCCCAGACGCTGCCGGCGGCGAACAGCGCGATCCCAATTGCCGCTGCGGCAATCGCGGCTGCGAGCCAACGTGGACGGCGCGAGGGAGCGACAGGCCGGCTGCCGGCGCCGCTGACATAGTCCGACACAATTCTTTCGATTTCGATCCTCACGTCGCCGATGGCCTGCCACCGGTTTCGCAGAGACTTCTCAAGGCATCGCCGAACCAGGTGACGGAGTTCGGGATGAGCAGGGGGCAACCGATCGAGATCGGGGTCGCGCGCCAGGATCGACGCCGCCACGTCTTCTGGCGTGTCTCCGCGGAAGGCGCGCTCTCCCGTCAGCATCTCGTAGAGCACGCATCCGAACGAAAAAATATCCGTCCGCTGATCCGTTGGAGCGCCTCGCGCCTGCTCCGGCGACATGTAGGCGGCGGTGCCGAGAACCAGGCCGGCATTCGTCAGTTCTGTCGTCGTGGAACCGTCCGGGTCGCGCTCGGACGAAGCCTTCGTCTTCGATAGTCCGAAGTCGAGGACTTTGACCTGGCCGTCGGGTTGAAGCATCACGTTGGCAGGCTTCAGGTCGCGATGGACGATGCCCTTTTCGTGAGCAGCCTCGAGCGCATTGGCAATGTCGGAGGCGATTCGCAGTGCTTCGGACGCCGGCAGCGGTCCATGACGCAGGCGGGCGGCAAGTGTGTCGCCGCGGATCAGTTCCATGGCGATGCAGTACGTGCCGTCGCATTCTTCGAGTCCGTAAACCTGCGCGATGTTCGGATGATTCAGCGAGGCGAGAACTTTTGCCTCGCGTCTGAATCGCGCGAGGCGGTCGGGATCGTTGGCGACGTTCGGGCGCAGAAATTTCAGGGCGACGTCGCGATCGAGACGGGAATCGCGCGCGCGGTAGACGTCGCCCATGCCACCCGCGCCAATGAGTTCGACGACGTCGTAAGCGGCCACTCGACTTCCAGCCGGTACCATGTTTCGGGATCCGTGCGGCCGAAGAGCCGGGGGACGCCCTTCATCCGCCAAATGTCGAGGGCAGAATCATACGCCGTTCGGTTCAGTCGAACGGCGTCGAACACAATCCTTCCTGCAGAGCTTCAGAGAGATGGCGGTCTTCAGCCGCCCTGAACCTTCTTCGCGCGATTGCCGATCGCATCGACTTTACCGTTGACCATCGCGCCATCGACCATAATCAGTCGAGGTGCGCTGATATCCCCTCGCACGGACGCCGTTTCCTTGACGTCGAGGCGGTCCGTCACGGTGACGTTCCCGATCACGGTTCCGCTGATCAGGAGCGATCTGGCGACCAGATTCGCTTTGATGACAGCTCCAGTGCCAACAATCAACAGATGGTCGCCGACCTCGATTGTGCCTTCGACGCTCCCGTCGATTCTGAGATCCTGGGAGCTGGTGATTCGGCCCTCGATGACGACGCCTTGTCCGATCCAGGCTGTGGTGCGCCGTTCATCCACTTGGGATCGCGACTCGGGTGATGAATTAGTCTGATTTCGCTCGTGCAAGGTGTTTACGGACGCCATTCAATGCTCCATGCTGACCGTGTCGAGGCAATGGATGTGGTTGCTGCGTGTGCTCGTGAAAATTAACAAAGATTACCGCGAAACGCGGCAGGTGAGCTCGTTCACCTCGCTGGGGTCGCGTCGGATCCGCGACCGAAGGCCTAGCCCGCCAGCTTGAACTCGAGCGTCAATCCGCCGACTTCGAGGACGTCGCCGTCCGCAAGAACTCGACGGTCCCGAATCGGCGTCTTGTTGATCCGGGTCGTTCCGCGCAGCACCGTCGCCACGTAGCCATCGTCGCTGCGCGCGATTGCGACTGCCTCTTTCGGCTTGAACAGACCCTTGAGACGAACGAGCGCCGCGTCGGACTTGCCGATGACCGAAGTGTACGCGTGGAGCGGATACTCTGTATGATCGGCGCGGCCCTCGATCACTCGGAGGACGGCCACGCCGGCCGGCGCCTGCGCACTCCTGATCCAGTCGAGCAGCGCCTTGTGCTTGTCGGCGCCGAGATAGACTGTCTCGCCGGGCGCCGCGGCAATTTCCGGCGGCGCGGCATCGGCCACCTCTCCGGCGCCGCCCTGCTCGTCGAATACGATCGTGTGTTTGCCTTTGCCGAGGCGCACGGCATCACCGTCCCGCAGCGTGTGGCGGCTCACGCGTTTGTCGTTGACGAACGTACCGTCCTTGCTCGCGAAATCCTCGATTACAAAATGTTCGCCGTCGCGGAACACGGTCGCGTGATGTCCCGACACTGCAGAATTATCGACCACTACCGTGTTGTCGGCCCGACGGCCGATCGAGGCCCGCTGGTCGACGACACAGGTGTTCAAGACGCGATTGTCAATCTGCAGGATGAGCTTCGGCATTCGGGATTCCCCCGGCGTGCGCCGTCCACAGGGTTGAGAGGCGCTGCCACCAGCTTCCCATTACCTGGACGACAACGACGGTGATGTTGTCGACACCGCCATTGCCGTTCGCCATTTCGACGAGGCGATCGCAGATGCATTGCGGCTGTCGCAGTTCACGAATAACACGCGCGACCGCGGTTTCAGGGACCATGCGGGTCAGACCGTCACTGCACAGTACGAGGTAGTCGCCGTACCGCACGGGCACCTCGGTGAGCTCGACGTCGACTTCGGGTTCACGGCCCAGCGCGCGTACCAGGGCCTCTTCCTCATCGTTCGCGTTCACGCTCGCGAGCGAGTGATCGCACGTTAGCGCGACCAGCCGACCGCCGTACCATAAGTAGGCACGGCTGTCGCCGACGTGAGCGATGCTGGCGACATGCCCGGCGATCCACGCGCTGACGACGGTGGTGCCCATGAGGGCGTGGCTGGGGTCCTGCCGCGCTCGGTCGTACACACGTTTATTCGAGCAGCGTACGGCTTCCGCCATCAA
>Ga0070675_100001442_pt1 | contig 17479 bp, 9 predicted proteins | sample KBSM43metaG_FD_65343 | JGI IMG/M metagenome (GOLD analysis project Ga0070675, IMG submission 65343) | Miscanthus rhizosphere microbial communities from Kellogg Biological Station, Michigan, USA - KBS M4-3 metaG | ecosystem: Host-associated > Plants > Roots > Rhizosphere > Soil ...
AATCTCCACCGTGTTGAGGCGATACAGCAGGTCCTCGCGAAAGCGACCACCGGCGATCTCGGCCATGATGTCCGCGTTCGTTGCGGCGAAGACGCGCACGTCCGCGCGCAGCGTGCGCGACGAACCCACGCGCTGGAACTCCCCCGTCTGCAGCACGCGCAGGAGCTTCGCCTGGAGCTTGGCCGCCATGTTCGCGATCTCGTCGAGGAACAGCGTGCCGCCGTCGGCGAGCTCGAAGCATCCGACCCGGTCGGTCTTCGCGTCGGTGAACGCACCTTTCACGTGCCCGAACAACTCGCTCTCCGCCACGCCCTCGGACAGTCCGCCGGCGTTGACGGTGATCAGCGGCCGTGCGGCGCGGTTCGACGCTGCGTGCAGACGCTGGGCGACGACTTCTTTGCCTGTCCCGTGCTCGCCGGTGATGAGGACGTTCGCGTCGGACGCTGCGATGCGATCGATGAGCTCGAGCACGGGCTGCATCGCGCGCGACCCGGCGACCAGTGCCGGAACGTTAGGCGCCAGGCGTTTGTTCTCGGTCGCGAGGCGCTCGTTCACCCGGCGTGCCCGCGAGAGCTCGATCTGTGTTCGCAGGATGGCCACGAGGCGCTCGTCATCCCACGGCTTCTCGATGTAGTCCGCCGCTCCGCGCCGCATGGCTTCGACGGCACCCTGGACGCTGCCGTACGCGGTCATGACGATGACCGGCAGTGTCGCGTCCAGCGCCCGCACGCGGCCGAGGACGTCGAGGCCTTCCTTTCCCGAGGTCGTGTCGCGCGCGTAGTTGAGATCCATCACGACCGCATCCAGCGTATGCGACTCGACGGCCTTGAGGATCTCCACAGGCCGCAACGCCGGGACCGCACGCCAGCCTTCCTCCTTCAGAAGCAGTCGAAGCGCGTCGAGAACGGCCGGTTGGTCGTCGGCAATCAGGACCTGCGGCGCGGTCGGGTTCGGGGACATGCGTAAGAGTTTACCTCTTCTCCGTGCCCTCCGTGACCTCCGTGGTTATTCATCATTCTCCGCGCAACGCCCCAAGCAAGTCGGTGCGGGCAGCACGCCTTGCCGGAATCCAGCTCGCGAGCACCGCCACCGACAGCAGAATTGCCGACACGACAGCCAGCGTCGGAACGTGGATGGCACTCACGCCATACAACAGGCTTCGCAAACTCCGGCCGATCAGCGTCGCACCGACGATACCGATGCCGACACCCGTCAGTGTCAACCGCACACCCTGACCCACTACGAGCCGCCTCACGTCCTGCCCCTGCGCCCCCAGCGCGAGCCGGATTCCGATCTCGTGATGACGCTCCGCTACCGAGTACGCGATGAGCCCGTACACACCCACCGTCGCCAACACCAGCGCCATCAGAGCGAATACGCCAATCATCGATCCGCTCACCCGCTGCGCCAGGATCGAGCGTGACACCTGCTCCTGCATGGTCGACACGTCGTAGACGGGAATCGTCGCGTCCACCGCTCGCACCGCATCGCGCACCGCGCTTGTCAGCGATGCCGCATCGCCTGACGAGCGAACGACCACCGTCATGCCGCCATCCGGCGCTTGCGCATACGGGAGGTACATCGTCGGCTGCACCGGCGCGTCGAGACCGTCCTGATGCACATCGCCAACCACGCCGACAATCGTCGACTGCTTGTCGGACCCGCCCTGTCCCACGACCTGGCCAACGACGTTCCGCTCACCGGGGAAGAACGTCCGCGCCCACGACTCCGTCACGATGATCACGGCCGGTGCGGTCGAGTCATCACGCACGTCGAACTCCCGCCCCGATTTGAGCGGAATGCCAAGCGCTCGGAAGTAGTCGGGTGTCACCCGCTCCCAGCGTGACGTCGGGCCTTGCCCGTCCGGCGCCGCGGGCTGCCCCGGGATCCGGAAGTTCGACGTGTTCGCCGATCCACTGAGTGGTAAAGCCCCCGCCGCGCCGGCAGCCACCACACCGGGCGTCTCTCGCAGCCGGTTCAATACATTGTCGTAGAAACGCACCATCGCGGCGCGCTGCTGATACGGCGGGCCGGCAAGCGTTAGGCGCGCGGCCAGCACGCCATCGGCCGAGAAGCCGGGCGACACCGCCTGCAATCGAGCGAGGCTTGTGAGCAGCAGTCCGGCACCCGCCAACAGAACGACCGCCAGCGCAACCTCGGCGACGACGAGAGCACGCTGCATCCGACTCCGTCGCACGGAACCCGACCCGCGGACACCGGTCGCCAGAGGCTCGCCCACGCCGCCACGCGCCAACTTCAGCGCCGGCACGATGCCGGCGATCAGTCCAGTCAGAACCGCCAGCGCCACCGTGAACGCGAGCGCTCTCCCACTCACCTGGATCGACACCCACGGAGGAAGCGGAATCGGCACGAGCGACGTGAGCAGACGCAGTTCCCAGAGCGAGAACAGCACCCCGAGCGTCGCGCCAGCCATCGCGAGTACGATGCTCTCCGTGAGCAGCTGCTGTGTCAGGCGCCAGCTCGATGCGCCGAGCGCCTTTCGCACGGCCACCTCGCGCGCCCGTCCTGAGGAGCGCGCGAGCAACAGATTCGCGACATTCGCGCACGCGATCAGCAACACGAAACCCACCGCGCCGAGGAACGTGTACAGGATCGTCGGCGCCCGGCCGACCAGGTCGTCCTGAATTGGGCGCGCGGTCACGCGCCATCCACTGTTCGACCCCGGATACGCGTCCTCGAGTCGTTTCGCAATCGCGTTGAGCTCCGTCACGCCTTGCTGCACCGTGGCAGTGGATGACAGCCGTCCGACACCACGAATGAACCGACTCCCGCGGTGCATCGCCTGCGAGTCGGGCGCGAATGGCGACCACGCCTCCGCGCTCGGCGGGTACGCGAACGACTTCGGCATCACCCCGACGACCGTAAAACGCGACCCATTGATCAGGATCTGCTCGCCGATGATGGCGGGTGAGGCGGCGAACCTGCGCCGCCAGTAGGCGTCGCTCAGCACGACGACTTGTTCCCTGCCTAACGTCTCATCCTCGGGCAGGAAGGACTGCCCAAGCTGCGGTGTGACACCGAACACTCGAAAGAAGTTGGCGGACACCCGCGCGCCATTGGCTCGCTCGGCCCGGTCGTCGCTCGCGACGTTGTAAGTCTGGCGCCGATAGATCGCGATCTCGTCGAAGGCGTGTGCGTCGGCACGCCAGTCGAGCACATCGGGGTACGCCACGCTCGAGCCGTCGAGCCCCTGCGCTTTGTTCTGACCGTCGAGCGTGACGATGCGGTCCGGATGGTCGAACGGCGGCGGCGTGAGCAGCACCGAGTCGATCACACTGAAAATCGCGGTGTTGACGCTGATTCCGAGCGCGAGCGTGGCGAGCGCCGTAATCGTGAAGGTCCGGCTGCGTCCGAGCGCGCGGACGGCATAGCGAAGGTCGTTGATCAACATCACGGTCGAAGTCGGAATCGTTGCGTCACTGGTCCGCGCGTAGCGCGATGGCCGGGTCGACACTCGCCGCGCGACGGGCGGGCAGGTAGCACGCGATCGCCGCGACGAGCGCGAGGAAAATGGGAACGCCGCCGAACGTCACGGGGTCGTGGACACCGACGCCGAACAAGAGGCTCTGGAGCAGCCGCGCGCCCGCGAGCGACCCGATGAGTCCCAGCGCCACGCCGACGAGTGTTAGGCGCAGTCCCTGCGCGAGGACCAGCCGCAACACCGAGGACCGTTGGGCGCCGAGCGCCATACGCACCCCAATTTCGCGCGTACGTTGCGCGACGGCGTACGACACCACACCGTACACGCCCACCGCGGCGAGCACCAGCGCGATGACCGCGAAGGTGCCCACGAGAAGCGCCTGCAACTTGGGCTGCCAGATCGACCGCGCCAGGATCTGCGGCATCGACTCGATGCCGAACACTGCCAGCTCGGGGTCCAGCCCCTGGATGACTTTCCGTGCCGATGGCGCGAGCGCGGTGGGCTCTCCAGCGATGCGAAGCGCGATCGTCGACGTCCTCGGCGGTGATTGCGAGAAGGGGAGATAGATCCCTTCGGTTGTTCCTTCGCGAACGCCGAACTGCTTGATGTCGCGGGCAACGCCGACGACCGTGATCCATTCTTCCTTCGAGTCCGCTTGCCCGAGCTTGAATCGCTTGCCGACGGCGCTCTGGTTCGGCCACCGGCCGCGCGCCAACGACTCGTTGACGATCGCGACTCGCGGTGCGGACGCGTCATCGGCCGTCGTGAACGCCCGGCCCGTTCGCAGCGGAATGCGCAGCACCGAGAAATAGTCCGGTGTGATCGCCTCACGGTGCGCATGCATCGCCTGTCCTGGCGGTGCCGGTTGTCCCTCGATGGTAATGGTCGTGAAGATGTTCTCGTCATTCAGAGGCGGCGTCAGCACGCTCGCACTGGTCACGACGCCCGGCAGCGCCCGGACGGCGGCGTGCAGGCGATCATGGAAGCGCACGAGGGACGCGTCGCTCGGGTAGCGCGATTCGGGAAGAGAGATGTGAAGCGTCAGCACGCCGGTAGCGTCGAAGCCCGGGTCCGCGCGCTGCATTCGCGCGAAGCTGCGCGTCAGGAGCAGCGCCCCGACAAGTAGCGCGAGCGACACCGCGATCTCCGCCACGACGAGCGCCCGTCGCGACCGCGTAGCGCTCGTGCCTGTCCCGGTACGGCTGCCGTCGCGCAGCGCGTCAGCCAGCGACCGACCGGCGACCTGTGTGTTCGCCGCGAGGGTCAGCACCAGCCCCAGGACGACCGAGACGCCGAACGCAAATGCCACGGTGCGAAGCTCCACCCCGAGATGGATCCAGGCAGGGATCTCGACCGGAATGACGACCCGTACGAGCCGAACGCCCCAGAGGGCAATCAGTATTCCGCCTCCGGCACCGGCCGCGGTGATGACGATGCTCTCGGCCCCGAGCTGGCGTGCTAGCTGGCGTCGAGTGCCACCTAACGCAATGCGGACCGCGAGCTCGCGCCGGCGCGCATTCGTGCGCGCGAGCATGAGGTTCGCGACGTTCGAACACATGATGAGCAACACGAGCACGACCGCCGCGGCGAGCAGATAGAGCCCGGAGCGGAAGTCCGCGGCCAGGTCGTCGTGCAGCGAGACGATGTGTGCCTGCCAGCCAGCGTTCGTGGCCGGATACGCGCGCTCGAGCCGCGCATTGAACGCGTCGAGCTGTGCTTGTGCGGCGTTCAGTGACACGCCGTCGCGGAGTCGAGCCACCGCTCCCAGGGCTCGCTCCTCCCGCGTCGCGATCTCGGGCGGGAAGGTGAACGGTGCCCAGACCTCGACGTCGAGAAGATCGAAGTGTGGCGGCATCACGCCCGTGATCTCGTAGCGTTCGCCGTCGATGGTCGCTGTGCGCCCAACGATTCGCGAGTCAGCGCCGAATCGCCGGCGCCAGAGCGCATCGCTCAGGATCGCAACCTTGGGGCCCCCTGGCTTCCACTCGTCGCCGCGGAACGCTCGGCCTAACGCGGGCGGCACCTGCAGGACACGAAAGAAGTCCTCCGACACGAGCGCCGCGCCAACACGCTCCGCGTCGCCGGATCCGGTGAGCGACACGTTGGAGCCCAGGAAGGCGAAGATGCCGTCGAACGCGAGGAGCTGTGCGCGCCAGTCGTTCAGGTCGGGGAACGACGCGCCGCCGCGCCGTACGCCGCGAGATGGCTGCGTCGCATAGATCACCGCAAGCCGATTGGCATCGGGGAACGGCAGCGGCCGAATGAGTATCGCGTCAACGACGCTGAATACCGTCGCCGCCGCGCCGATGCCGAGCGCCAGCACACCAATCGCGGCCATGGTGAACCCGCGACTTCGCCCAAGCGTGCGGATGGCCAATCGAAGTTCAGCAGTCACGCTGTCTCCCGATTCCCCATGCCCGAGTCCCTGCAGTTACGAGTCTCTCAACGCCACGACGGGATCCACAGCAGCGGCCCGCCGCGCCGGAAGCCAGCTCCCCAGCACCGCGACCAGCGCCAGTATCACCGCCACCGCCACGAACGTCAGCGGATCCGTCGGGCTCACCTCGTGAAGCAACGTCGCCATTCCACGTGCCATCGCGAATGACCCCAATGCCCCGATTGCGATGCCGAGCGCGGCCAACACCAGACCCTGACGGAGCACGCGCCCGATCACGTCCGCGCGTTGCGCCCCGAGCGCCATACGGATTCCGATTTCGTGCGTGCGCTGGTTTACGGAGTACGAGATGACGCCGTAAATACCGATCACCGCCAGCAACAGCGCGATGCCGGCAAACACGCTCAGCATACCGGCCGTGATGCGCTGCGGCGACAGGGACGACCATAGCATCCGTTCGAGCGTTTGAACGTTGCCGGGCGCCAGCGCCTGATCGAGCGACCCGATCACGCGCTGCACATCCGCAGTCACCTCGAGCGGATTCCCCGCCGTTCGCACCATGAGCGTCATCGTGTCCCATGGCCCTTGAATAGCCGGGACGTACACGACCGGCGCGAGCACCGCCCGGCCGGTGTTCGGGTTGTGGCGGACGTCGGCGACGACGCCAACAACGGTCGTTAGGTACATCGAGTCCGCGAGGACCGAGATCCGCTTGCCCAACGCGTCCTGACCCGGCCAGTACTTTCGGGCAAATGCCTCGCTGACGATCGCCACCGATGGATGCGCCTTGTCGTCGTGCCGATCGAAGTCGCGGCCGCGCCTAACGGGGATGCCCATGGCCGCGAAATACCCATCCCACACGGGGTGCATGCGTTCCTGGTGGGCCGGATCGCCACGTTGCGGTTTCGGCTCGCCCTCGAGAATGAATCGATTGGAGTTGTCGTTCCACGACGGCGGGAGCTCGTTGATCAGGCTGGCCGCGCGAACACCGGGCAACTCCCGCACACGATCCAGCAGTTTCGAGTAGAACTGCACCCTGTCGTCATCAGACTTGTACCGCTCCGGCAGCGTGAGCTGCATCGTGAGCGCCTTCTCGAGGGTGTACCCCTGGTTCGTTTCGATGAGGCCGATGAAGCTCCGCACCATGAGCCCGGTCCCGAACAGCAGCATCAGCGCGAGCGCGACCTCCCCCACCACCAGGACGCTCCGAAGACGGAGACGCCCGCCGGCACCACTTGTCGTTCGCCCACCTTCCTTCAGCGCTTGCTGCGGATCGGCGCGAGACGCGATGAGCGCCGGAACGAGACCTACAACCACTGCGGTCGCGATCGACACCGCTATCGTGAACAGGAGCGCGTGTCCGTTGATCGTTATGCGGGTCCACCCCGGGTTGAAGCGCACGAGCTCCGCCGGCAGCGTGTCTCGCATGAGCTTCACACCCCACAGGGCCAGCAAGGCGCCCAGCGCGCCGCCAAGGAGCGCGATGACCATGCTCTCGGCGAGCATCTGCCGGACCAGATCGGTGCGCCGTGCACCTAACGCGACGCGCACGGCGAGCTCCCGCCCGCGCGTCGTGGCGCGCGCGAGCAGCAGATTCGCGACGTTCGCGCAGCCGATCAGGAGCACCAGGGCCACCGAAGCCAGCATGACGACCGTGTACGGTCGCGGATGCCGTCCGTAGAACACCTGCGCGGGCTCGACTTTCATCCCCCACTTCGCGTTCATGTCTGGATATTGCAGCTCCAGCCGTCGAGCGATGGCGCGCGCCTCCGCGCGAGCCTCCGAGAGCGTGGATTTAGGCCGCAGCCGCGCGATCGCGTTCACCCAGCGCCCGTCACGGTCGGCTGCAACGGCACCCTCGAGCGCAAACGCCTTCCACAGCTCGGCCCCCGGCGGGAAGATGAAGTCCTTTCCCATGACGCCGACGATCGTGTGCGGCACGCCGTTGAGTTGCACGGTCCGACCAATCGCGCCGGGATCGCCGCCGAACCGACGTACCCACAGCGGATAACTGAGAATGACGCGGTCGGTGTTCCCCTCGTGCCCCTCCTCGTCGGTGAACGCGCGCCCGAGCGCCGGTCGCTCGCCGAGTGTGCGGAAGAATTCGGGTGTCACGCGAAACCCCGTGACGCGCTCCGGCTCGTTGATGCCCGTGATGTTCACGTCCCACCAGGAGAACGCCGCGACGTGCTCGAGCGTGCGCGTCTGCTGCATCCAGTCGACGAGATTCGCCGGCGCGAGCTGATCGAAGTCGAAATTGTCCGGGTCCCGCGGTAGCACCTCGGAAATCATGACCAGTCGGTCGCTATTGGGCGTAGGGACGGGCTCAATGGCAATCGCCCGCATGGCGGTGTACACGGTCGTGTTGGCGCCAATGCCGATCGCGAGACACGCAACAGCGGCCGCTGTCCACGCCGGATTCTTCGCGAGCGTTCGGAGCGCGTACCGGAACATCGGGAATGGGAATAGGGAATCGGCGGCGCGCTTCGCGCGCGCCCGGGAACCAGGAACGGGGAACCGAGGTGCCTGCACCGGATCCACCGCGAGCTCGCACGCTTAGCGAGCCCGGTGCCACCAGGTCGATCGCCGCCTAACGGCTAGCAGCCGCGCGAGTTACGCTCTCAGCTCGGTAGCCGACGTGTCGTAGGGATTCCCAACGCCGGGATGCCCACCGTCCCGAATACGGGACTCGGCCGTCGCCCGTCGCCCGTCCCCGGCAGTCGCCTGCCGCCTGCCGCCCGCACTTATGGCAAAAATCGGTAGCCGGTCTTCCAGACGGTGGTGATGTGCCGCGGGGATGCTGGATTCGGCTCGAGCTTTCGGCGCAGTTCGGCGATGTGCGTATCGATCGTCCGGCTCACGACCGAGGCGTGGTACCCCCAAACCGTCTTGAGCAGCTCTGCCCGCGAGATCACCTGTCCCGGACGCTGCACCAGGGCGAGTAGGAGCTCGTACTCCTTCGGCGAGAGCTCCACCGGCCTGCCATTCTTCCTCACCACGCGAGCCACTGGCTGGATCTCGATGTCGCCAAACCGCGACGCGTCCGCCGGCTGCGCCTTGGGACCTGACGAGGCCGACGCGCGCCGCAGCACCGCCTCCACCCGCGCCACCAACTCGAGCACGCCGAATGGCTTCGTCACGTAGTCATCGGCGCCAAGTCGGAACCCCGTCACCTTGTCCGCTTCCTCGCCCCGTGCCGTGAGGATCAGCACCGGTACCTGGGATCCACCCTCGCGAACCGCGCGCAGCACGCGGTAGCCGTCCATCCCCGGCAACATGAGGTCGAGGATGATGAGATCGGGCGAGACCGTTCGCGCCTCGCGTAGTCCCGTCGGCCCGTCGTTCGCGACAACCACCTCGTACGACGCGATCTCGAGACTGTTCCGAAGGCCGAACGCCAGGTCAGCGTTGTCCTCGACGATCAGAATCCGCTTCATGACAGCGAATGCTCGCGCGGTGTCGCCTCGGCATAGCCGTCTGACTCGTTAGGCGCGACGTCCGCGGTGACTCGAGACGCCCCGGTCGAGGCCTGGAGCGTCACAACGAAGCTCGCGCCGCCACCCACCGCGTCATGCACCGCCACCGTCCCGCCCTGCGCGGTCACCAGCTCGCGCACTACCGCGAGTCCGATGCCGTTGCCCGAAATCCCCGCCTCTACAGCGCGGTCGAGCCGGCGGAATGGCTCCCAGACGCGCGCCTTGTCGCGCGCCGCGATCCCGGAGCCCTGATCGTCCACCCAGAGCTGCACGCGTCCCCCACCATCCACGCGCGTTCCCGCCGTGATCGTCTGGCCCGCCGGGCCATACTTCACGGCGTTGTCCAGAAGGTTGAGCAGGACCTGCCGTAGCGCATCCCGGTCAGCGAGCGCCACGGCATGACCCGAGTGCGTCGTGCGGACGGTGACGCCGCGCGCGCCCGCGAGCGGCGCGAAGCTGTCCACGACCTCGTCCACCAGCGCCGCCAGCTCCAACCGTCCGAGCGATAAGCGCGGCGCCGACCGCTCGGCTCTGGAAAACTGCAGGATATTCTCGACGAGATGCGCCAGCCGGCGCGCCTCCTGGTCGATGATCGCAACCGACCGCTGTCGCTCGTCGTCGCTGCGCACCCAGCCAAGGCGCAGCATCTCGGCAAACATCCGGATCTGCGCGAGCGGCGTCCGCAGCTCATGCGACACGCCCGACACGAGCTCGCTCTTCACGCGCGCGAGCTGGCGCTCACGATGCAGCTGCAACAGCGACACGATCACGAGCCCGGCACTCAGCGTAATGAGGCCGAGTACGAACTGCGACCGGTTCCACGTCCAGGTGCCGCCGGCAACGCGGGACGCGAACGCGGGACGCATCGCCACCCGCACCGCGAACCCGTCGAACGCGCCGGCCATGCCTAACGTTGCAGCCGGGCGGAGCCCGCGTGGGGCCGCCGACCGGAAGATGACCCGCTGGTCCGGACCGGCCACCGAGAGCGTGAGCGCCGAGTCTACCGGCAACGCCGCCCCACCGATGGGTGGAAGGAGGGCACGGGATGCCAGCACCGCGGGGAATACCGACCGCCCGGCCGATCCCACGTCGAAGGCGTAGCCATACGCCGCGTGTGGCTTGCTGCCCGGATGCACGCCCGTGCGCCCCGCAAGCATATAGGCGATGGCGATCGTGCCGTCGCTCGGCAGGCGAGCAATCACCGGGTCTCCTGTCACGGCACCGGCGGCGAGGCCGTCACGAACCGTCCGAATCACACTGCGCGTGATATCAGCGCTGGGGGGCTCGGGCATTTCATCGCCAACCGCGCCGACGACCACTTCGCCTCGCGCGAGATCGACCGCAAACGTGAAGCGAACGTCCGGCACGGCCACGCACGCACAGCGTCGCGCGGCCTGGATACCCTCCGCCACGAGCAGCGATGGGGCCGATTCTGTGGTGCGATCCGCCGCGATCGCCACCGTGGGGGCCAACACTCGCCGTGCGGCGCGCTCGAGCTCCGCGTTGGCTTCGCGCGCGAACGTCCACGCCGCAAACCGCGCGTGGGACAGCAACGCACGCTGTGCGGCCGATTCCTGCGCGCACACGGCGTTGTAGACCTGATAAGCGGCAACCGACGCAGCGGTGAACGTACACACCACCACCACGATGGTCGCGCGCAACCGGCGCATCCCTGCCAGCACGGACCGAAATGGTTGAAGTCGTCGCCCGCCGCGCGGCACGGCGGGATACCTGTCAATGTATAACGCGACGGGCGTCGGGGCCTCATCGACTCCGAGGGCCGCTCTGTCAGAAAACTGTGGAGCCGAAGGGAGCCGGAGACTGGAAACCGGGCATAGTAGCGCCGTTCAATCCCTCCGATTCCCGATTCCCGGCTACATCCGGACGCGGTGCAGCGGAATCGCATCGCGAGGCACAGCGATCATCGATGCCGCCGGTGTGATCACCGGCGGCTGGTCGGCCATCACGGGGGCGTTTATGGGCAGCGTGAGGGTGAAGATCGACCCCCGCCCGATCTCGCTCCGGGCGGTGAGGTCCCCCATCATCGCCCGGGCGAGTTGCCGGCTGATCGCGAGACCAAGCCCCGTCCCCTCCGTCGTCCGCGTGAGGTCCATCTCCAGCCGCGTGAACGGTTCGAAGATCGTGTCCAGCTTCTCACGCGGGATCCCGTGGCCGGTGTCGCTCACGCGAACCTCCACCTGCCCACCGTGGAGCCCACACGACAGCCCGACGCGTCCACCTGGTGCCGTGTACTTGATGGCGTTCGAGAGCAGATTCAGCACGATCTGCTCGATGCGCGCCCGGTTCGCGTACGCGATGAGCCCGCCCTCGGCCGGGTTGTAGATGTACGACAGGTTCCGCGCCTTGAGCTGCGGCGCGATGAGCGGCTCCAGGTTGCCTAACGTCTCGTGGATCGGCACCGGACCCAGCTCGATGTCCGCCGGTTTCCCGTGTTCGAGCCGTGAAAGGTCCAGCAGGTCCTCGATGATTCCCAGGAGGTGGCGTTGGCTTCGTCGGATCCGGCCGAGTTGGTCGCGCTGCGTGTCGCTCACCGGCCCGCTGATGCCCATTTCCATCAGCTCGGCGTAGCCGGCGATGGCGTTGAGCGGCGTTCTCAGCTCGTGCGACATCATCGCCAGGAATTCCGTCTTGGCACGGTTCGCCGCCTCCGCGTCCGCCCTGGCGGATTGCTCGGCCGCGAAAAGTCGCGCCCGCTCGAGCGCCTGGGCGCACTGCTGCCCGAGCGCCCGGGTGAACGTGATGTCGCTTTCGTCGAACGCCCGTGGACCGCTGAAGCTGAAGCTCAGTGAGCCGAGGGGCCTCCCGTCGACGACCATTGGGGTCACGATCATCGCGCGAACGTTCACGCGTTCCAGCACCGGCGCGAGGTCCTGGTAGCGGCGTGCGATTTCCTCCGGCGAGTCGAGCAGGACCGGCTCTGTGGTCCGTACGGCGTCAGCCAACGGCACGTGACTGGTCAACGGGAAGCGCCGCCACGCATCGGCGACGTCGGACGGCAGTCCGCTCACCGCCATGAGATCCAGAGCGCCCCCATCCGGCGCGAGCACGGCGACCTCACTCGCCGTCGCACTGAGAGCCGGCAAACCCTCGGACACGATGACGCGCGCCACCGCGATCGGCGTTAGGGCGCTCGAGAGCGCCTCGGCTGTGCGCCGAAGCCGATTGGTGCGGTCCGCCGCTCGCTCGGCAGCCGACCGTGCCGACTCGGCGCGAAGGATCATCTCGTCTCGCTGCAGATCGGCGTTTCGGACGACCACCGCGGCGCGCATAACGAGCGAGAGGAACGTGATCACGACCGCGCCGACGAACGCGCTCACGGCGCCCTCGCGCGACACCCATTTCGCGTCTCCAGCGAGCAGCCACAGCGCCCCCAGCCCGATCGGCACGATGAACGCGGGCGGAATGAGACGCCGCACCATCGCCGCACCCGGGTCCGCGGCCGCCACCAGCGAGACCACGCCCTCCTCCGGGCGGGTGAACAGAACACCGAGGCTGAGTACGGACAAGACGATCGCCGTGAGGAGCGCCATGCCGCTCTGCGGTCCGAAGCTGTACAGACCGCGAACGTTATACATGTACCCGATGATGGCGGCGAACGTGACCAGCACCGCGAGGCCGCCGAGCAGCTCCGCGGGCCGCCTTCCCCGATCGGTCCTTGCGTCGAGCATCAGCAGCGCGGCCCCATCGAGGGCCATGACGAGCGCGGAATTGATGGCCGGTCGGCCCGCCGGTTTCAAGTCCACCGTTCGTACCGCATCGCCGAACAGTAGGAGGTCGACGCCAAAATCGGTGCTCGCAACCCACTCGATGAAGAAGAGGAGGCCTAACGCGGTCAGCGCGACGGCCAGCACGCGCGTGATCGGCACGAATCGCTCGTCGTCCCGCTCTCGGCTAGCCGATATGACGGCGAGGCCGCCGAGGATGAACGCGACCGCGGTGTTCGGTATGGTCGGAATGAGCCCCGGAACGATTGTCTTGAGCCCGTCGATCCCGCGCGACCATCCAACCAGCACCAGCACGCCGATCAGCGCGGAGACTCCGCCGGCAAGGGCGGGAATCCACTCGAAGGCAGCCATCGCCCGCAACGGGCGGTGTGGTGTGGCTAGCATCATTTCCGGTCGCGGGCCTCGAGCGCGTAAGACACAAACCGCTCCTGCGCACGAACAGTCATTACAACCGTTTGAGCGCTGTATGCTGACAGCCCCTCAGTTTGCGAAACTAATGACCAGCCGGAGTGTGATACAACGCACACGCCAGGCACAGGCATAGGAAATGACGATCGACTCCCGCAAACGCTTCGCCGTTCGTCGGCATCCCATCGACTCTGGCGAACCAGCGGTCGTCTTTTCACCCGCCAGGCTTCATGCGAACCATGTACCCGTTCTTTCGGGTTGGTCTGTTTAGCGCCCTGCCTGGGAGCATCCTGTCGGCGGCGCTTGCCTGCTCGAAAAAGGAGATCGTCCCCACACAGGTCGAAGGGATCAAGGTCGAAACCGTCGTCGCGGGCCTCGTTACGCCGTGGGATCTCGCGTGGGGTCCCGACGGCCAACTGTGGGTGAGCGAGCGAGGCGGACGGATTTCGCGCGTGGATCCCTCGACCGGCCAGCGAGCCTCGGTGGGCCAGGTACCCGAGGTCGAGCAGTCGGGCGAGAGCGGACTCCTGGGCATTGCGTTTCACCCGGACTTCGCCACGCAGCCGTACATCTACGCGGCGCATTCGTACCTCGAGAGCGGAGCGCTGCGGAACCGGCTCGTTCGCCTGCGGTGGGATGGCCAGGCGTTAGGCGCGCCTGAGGTGCTGCTGTCGAACATCCCGGCGAGCGGCATTCACGACGGCTCGCGGCTGGTCATCGGCCCCGACCGGTTCCTGTACATGACGACCGGTGACGCGTCGAACGGCAACCTAGCCCAGGACAAGAACGCGTTGGCGGGCAAGATACTGCGCCTGACGCTCGACGGCGCCCCGGCACCAGGAAACCCGTTCGGGTCGGCCGTCTATTCGTTCGGCCACCGCAACCCGCAGGGGCTCGTGTTCCATCCAACCACCGGCGCGCTCTACTCCACCGAGCATGGTCCGAGCGACAACGACGAAGTGAACAGAATTGTCGCCGGCGGGAATTATGGGTGGCCGACCGTCCACGGAACATGCGATGACGACATCGGGAGCGAGCGCCCGTTCTGTCAGGCGAACGACGTGATCGAGCCGCTCGCGACGTGGACGCCCACCATCGCGCCGAGCGGAGCGGACTTCTATCTCGCGGATCTCATCCCGCAGTGGAAGGGAAGTCTGCTCTTCACGTCACTCAAGGCGGCGGCGCTGTATCGGCTCACGCTCTCGTCCGACGGGCAGCGTGTGACGGCCAAGGAGACCCTGTTGCAAGGGCAATACGGCCGGCTCCGCGATGTGCTGGTCGCTCCCGACGGGAGCGTATACCTGGCCACGAGCAACCGCGACGGACGGGGCAACCCCTCCGCCGACGACGACCGCATCCTCCGCATCCGACCGAAGCCATGAGTCATTCCGAGCCGACAGGCGAGGAATCGCAGACCTCTTCATAAAGAGGCTCGCCGGGCTCGCAAATGACTCACGCCGAGCACCGCGAATAGGTCGTTCGACCCACGCGGCCGGGTCGCCGTGACGCGACCTTGGGGAATAACGCTGGCGCCTCTCGACACTCCGCGCGCCATCCCGCCGTACGAACAGCAATCCGCACCTGCCAACGTTCGGTTTCGCACGTTCCGAGTCACCCACTCGCAGTCGTCGTACGCCAACGGAGTAAGTCATGAGCTACGCGTATTCCACCAGCGCGCGCACACTCTCGCGCCGCGGTATCGCCGTCGCGGTCGTCGCCTCTCTGGCAGTTCCATTTTGCGGTGCGTACGCCCAGTTGGGCGGATTGGTCAAGAAAGCAAAAGACAGGGTCGTCGAACAGCAGGTCGCAAACCAGGTCGAAAAGCGCGTCAATCCTGTCGCGTCAAATCCGGGCGCGCCGCCGAAATTCGACGACGTCACGCTGGAGCTGACGAACGACCGCATTGCGCAGATCATCCACGGCCTCTCCGCCGGCCGGGCGGTGCTCGACGGAACGAACGGATCGCCGAGCCGGGCAACGCTCATCGCGCAACGCGATGACGCTGCGCGTCAGAGTGCGGACCTCTCACAGAAAAACGCTAAGGCGTTCGAGGCGTACAACGAAAAGCGCGATGCGAGCCAGCGCTGTCGGAACGACGCCATCCATGCCTCCCGCGAAAAGCGGCAGCAGGCGAACGACCAACGTGCAAAGGAGCTCCAGGCCAAGGCGATGTCCGACCCGGCTTTCCGCGAGAAGGCAGTCGCGATGGCCCAGAAGATGGCGGTCGCCCAGCAGAAGGGTGACACGGCCGAGGTGCGTCGCCTGATGATCGAATTGAACGGTGGCGCGCCCGAGAGCGACAATGTCGACTCGCTCGCCGCCGACAAGGTATGCGGCAGCCTCCCGCCCCAGCCGGCCGCCATGGTGCAGTCCCAGAAGCTTGACGCCCAGGCGAACAAGTTGAGCGATGCAATCCGTCAGCTCGAGCAGCAGGCCGCCGAGACCGAAGTAAAGGAGAGCAAGCTCACGGAGCGCCAGTATCAGATGGCTCGTGAACGGATCGAAGCGTACTTGTCGGCCATGAAGTACAACTCGGAGCCGGGCGGGTTCAGTGCGGGCGAGCGGCAGGCGTTAGGCGCGCGGCGCGCAGATCTCGAGAAGGTGATGTGATGCCCCTCGGGGCGTTGCCTGGAGCCATACGCATTGCGGCGATCGCGTTCGTGGCGATCGCCGCCACGCCGCTGCGCCCCGCCCCTGACCGCGTTCCCCCACGCGCGGCCCTGCCGCCATCGTCGCTGGCGGTGTGGACGGGAAAGGCGTGGCGGGAATGGTGGCGTTCGGACGATGCGCCCGATCGGTGGCGCGGCCCGCACGACGCAGTCGCGGACGCGGTGCGCTGGCGGACGGCGGCCAACGGGGTCGAGTGGGGCGAGCTGCGCCTCGCCGGAACTGGAGAAGCCAGACGACTGCGGGCGGTGGTCGTACGCATCGACCCGCGAGTCGTGCGGCTGCGACTCGACACCGCGTTCACCGCCGGCGGCGAGCGCGCCGCGTGGACCGTCGACGACGCACGCCCCGACGCGATCATGGCGGTCAACGTGGGACAGTTCGTCCGCACACTTCCGTGGGGCTGGGTGGTCCTCGACGGCCACCAGTTCCTCGCCCCGGGCTCGGGCCCATTGGCGACGGCCGTCGCGGTCGACTCGTCAGGCACCGTACGCTGGATCGGCCCCGACAGCCTCAAGGACGCGAACCTTCGGCGCGGCGTCGTCGCCGCGTTTCAGTCGTACCCCACGCTGTTGACCGCGGATGGCGAGATCCCGCCCCCACTGCGCGAGCCCGGCCGAGGCATCGACGTCGAGCACCGGGACGCGCGCCTCGGGATCGGCGCGCTGCCCAACGGGCGTTTGCTCATCGTCCTCACGCGCTTCGATGCCTTCGGTGAAACGTTAGGCTCGATCCCCTTCGGCCCCACGATCCCCGAGTTCGCCGCTTTGATGGGTGCACTTGGCGCACGGCAGGCCGTGGCGCTGGATGGCGGGATCTCCGGTCAAATGCTCGTGCGTGATGCGGACGGTACGCACACGTGGCGCGGCCTGCGCAAAGTGCCGATGGCGCTCGTGGTGCTGAAGAAGTCGTGAGTCGGGAGTCGTTAGCGGTCATTGGCTACCGACTACCGACTATCAACTACCGACTTTCAGTATTTCAGCAGATAGTTGTCACGCTCCCATTGCGTGACCTGCGTGATGTAGTCCCGCCACTCCTGCCGCTTCGCCTCGAGAAAGTTCGTCGCGATGTGGGCACCTAACGCGCCTGTAATCACATCGTCCTTCTCGAGCTCGTCGAGCGCCTCGTTCAGGTCGTGCGGCAGATCGTCGATCCGGAGCCGACGCTTCTCGCGGTAGCTCATCTCCCAGATGTTCGTGTTCACCGGCTCGCGGTGGTCCGCGCTCGTCTCGATCCCGTCCAGCCCTGACGCCAGCATCACCGCGAGCGCCAGGTATGGATTCGCCGCCGGATCCGGCATCCGAAGCTCCACGCGCGTCCCCATCCCCCGGCGATCCGGCACCCG
>Ga0070675_100001448_pt1 | contig 17460 bp, 18 predicted proteins | sample KBSM43metaG_FD_65343 | JGI IMG/M metagenome (GOLD analysis project Ga0070675, IMG submission 65343) | Miscanthus rhizosphere microbial communities from Kellogg Biological Station, Michigan, USA - KBS M4-3 metaG | ecosystem: Host-associated > Plants > Roots > Rhizosphere > Soil ...
CCTGTCGCTGGCGCTCGCCGCCGGCCTGGTGGCGGCGGTGAACCCGTGCGGCTTCGCGCTGCTGCCGGCGTACCTGTCGGTGCTGGTTTCCGGCGGCGCCGCGCGCGCCGGCGCCGGCGCCGGCTCCGACAGCGGCGCCGGCTCCGACAGCCGCGCCGGCTCCGACAGCCGCGCCGGCTCCGACAGCCGCGCCGGCTCCGACAGCCGCGCCGGCTCGGCCGGCGCGGTCGGGCGGGCGCTCGCCGCGACGGGAGCGATGACGCTGGGCTTCGTCGCCGTCTTCGGCGCGTTCGGGGCGCTCGCCGCGCCGCTGGCCGGCAGCGTCGCACGCGCCGCGCCGTGGGTCGGCATCGCGACGGGGTGCGCGGTCGCCGCGCTGGGCCTGTGGCTGCTCGCCGGGCGCACCCTGCCGGCGTTCCGGCTCGGTGCCCGGCCCGGCCGCGGCGCCGGCGGCGCCGGTCGCGCCGGTGGCTTCGTCGCCTTCGGCGCGGCCTACGCGATCGCCTCGCTCGGCTGCACGGTCGGGCCGTTCCTGGTGATCGTCGTCAGCCAGTTCCGGGCCGGTTCGGCGCTCGCCGGGCTCGGGCTGTTCCTCGCGTACGCGGCCGGCATGGGCCTCGTCGTCGGGACGGCGGCGGTCGCGATCGCGCTGGCCGACGCGTCGCTCGTGCGGCGGCTGCGCCGGCTCGCCCCGCTCGTCGCCCGCGCCGGTGGCCTGCTGATGGTGCTCGCCGGCCTGTACGTCGCCTACTACGGCTGGTACGAGACGCGGGTGCTGCGCGGTGGCCGGCCCGGCGATCCCATCGTCGACGCGCTGGGCCGGCTGCAGGGACGGCTCGCTGCCGCGATCGACGGGTGGGGCCCGGTCCCCTGGCTCGTGGCGCTCGCGCTTCTCGTCGTCACCGTTGCTTGGCGAAGAAGACGCGCCGCGCATTCCCGCCCAGGAACAGCGCCGTCGCCTCCGCGTCGAGCTTCAGATCGGCCAGCCGTTCCAGGCACCGGGCCGGGCTGAGCATCGGCCAGTCGTCCCGAACATCACCCGGTTGCGGCCGCGCCCGCGCAGGAACGCCACGAGCTCGGGCGGCAGCCGGTGCACCGCGTACGCCGACGTGTCCACGTAGAGGTTCGGGTCCTTCGTGACGAGCGAGAGCACCTCGTTGATCCACGGGAACCCGACGTGCCCGCCGACGACGACCAGGTCGGGGAAGTCGAGCAACACCTCGTCCAGGTATGGGATCGGGCGGCCCGGCTCCGACGGGAACAGCGGCCCGGTGTGCCCGATCTGCGTGCAGAACGGCACGCCGAGCTCCACGCCGGACGGCGGCCACCGGGTCGGTGAGGTCGGCGGTGGCGAGGCCTGCGAACCGGTCCGGGTGCGCGATGGTCATCTCCGCGACCTCGTCGTTGGAGATCAGCGAGCCCATCGGGCCGTGCCGGGCCGACAGCAGCGCGGTGCGCACGCCGGCCTCGTCCAGCGGCGATCGCGTCGATCTTGCACTTGTGGTGCCAGATTTTGCCCTACTTCGATGTCCTTTGACAGGCACCACAACTGCAAGATCGTGGCGATCATGAACGTGCGGTGGTCACCGCAGCGCCGCGTCGAGCACCTGCTCGGTCGCCGTCAGGATCCTCATCAGGTCGTCGCGGAAGGTGCCGATCGCCGTCGCCATCGCCCGTTCGGCGCTGTGCGGATCGCCGGTGCGCATCGCGGCCAGCACGTTGAGGTGTTCGTCGCGCACACGCGGGCCGCCGCCCGGCACCCCCGCGCGCAGTGCCACCGCGATCGCCCGCTCGCTCTCGTCGAGAAGCCGCTCGACGAGCGCGCGCAGCCGGCCGTTGCCCGCCGCCTCGGCGATCGTGACGTGGACGTCGCGGTTGACGGTGAGCAACTCCTCGAGCGGCGGATCGACGAGCGCGCGCACCCGATCGGCGAGCGCGTCGAGCGTCGCGGGGTCCAGCACTCCGGTAGCGGCGGCCGCGCCCGCCGGCTCGACGAGCAGCCGCAGGTCGTACACCTCGCGGACGTCGCGCAGGGTCAGCGGCGCGATCACGTGGCCGCGGCGCGGCTCGGCCAGCACGAGACCCTCCGCGCGGAGCCGGGCCAGCGCGGCCCGCACCGCCGCCCGGGACAGGCCGAACCGCTCGGCCAACGAGGCCTCCGAGACGGGGGCCGACGGCGGCAGCTCCAGCCGGACTATCGCACGGCGCAGCCGCAGGTGCGCCTCGGCACCCGACGACGGATCAGCAGGTTCGATCACAGCGTCCCATCTTATTGACATGTCAAATCGCTCATGCTGACATGTCAGTATGAGCGACGGACACCGCGAGCACCTCATCCGCTACGGCGGCGAGTTCGCCTCCGAGCTCATCGAGAGCGCGTCGGGAAGCTGGCTCACCACCGAGGGCGGCCGGCGCATCCTCGACTTCACCTCCGGCCAGATGTGCGCGACGCTCGGCCACGGCCATCCGGAGATCCTGCGCGCCCTGAACGATGCGAGCGGTCGCGTGGTGCACCTGTTCAGCGGCTTCCTCTCCCGCGACGTGGTCGACCTCGCCCGCGAGCTGATGGCCACCCTGCCCGAACCGTTGGCCCGGGCGATGTTCCTGTCGACGGGCGGCGAGTCGAACGAGGCCGCGCTGCGCCTCGCGAAACTGCACACCGGCGGATTCGAGGTGCTGGCGTTCGCCGGCTCGTGGCACGGCATGACCGCGGGCGCGGTGTCGAGCACCTACAGCGCCGGGCGGCGCGGCTACGGCCCGACGATGCCCGGGACGATGGCGCTGCCCACCCCGAACCCGTACCGCTGCCCGATCCGGCACTGCCGCGACGCGTGCGACCTCGCCTGCCTGGACACCGGGATGGCGCTCGCCGACACGCAGTCGACGGGAGCGCCGGCCGCGGTGATCGTCGAGCCGGTTCTCAGCGTCGGCGGGATCGTGCCGCTGCCGCCGGGTTACCTGGCCCGCCTGCGCGAGCACTGCGACGAGCGCGGCATGCTGCTGATCCTCGACGAGGCGCAGACCGCCCTGGGCCGCGTCGGCGCCATGTACGCGTTCGAGGAGCACGACGTCGTCCCCGACATCCTCACGCTGAGCAAGACGCTGGGCGGCGGCCTGCCGCTGGCCGCGACCGTCACCACGAAGGCCGTCGAGGAGGACGCGGCGGCCAAGGGCTTCCTGCACTTCACGTCGCACGTCAGCGATCCGTTGCCGGCGGCGGTCGGCCGGGCGGTGCTGCGCACGGTGCTGGCCGAGGACCTTGCGGCGCGGGCCGGGAAGCTGGGCGAGCGGCTGCGCGGCGGCCTGGTGGAACTGCAACAGCGGCACGAGGCGATCGGCGACGTGCGCGGGCGGGGCCTGCTGCTCGGCGTCGACCTGGTGGCCGACCGCGATACCCGTGCCGCCGCGCCCGATTACTCGACGGCAGTCACGACGCGGGCGCTCGAACTCGGCATGAACGTCAACATTGTCAAGTTCCCCGGGTTCGGTAGCGTGCTGCGCATCGCGCCGCCGCTGACCGCGACGACCGACGAGATCGACCTGGGCCTGGAGATCCTCGATCGGGCGCTGACCGACGCGCGTCGACTCAGCTGAGCGCGGACCGCTCGACGCCCAGCGCCGCCAGGAGCCGGACCGCCGAGGTTTCACCGTCGAGGATCGCGGCGAGCACCGCGGTGGTGTCCCGTCGACCGTCCACATAGGACCGATAGCGACGCGGGTCGCGGTCCGGCGGCTGCGCCCCCGGCCCATCGCGCGCGGCGAGCGCCTCGCGGGCCGCCGCGTACGTGAGGCCGGTACCGGTCTCGGCGAGCGCGCGGGCCCCGGCGTACTTCTCGGTGACCCCCGCGATCAGGTGCGGGCGCAGAGTCGTCACCTCGTGCATCGCGAGCAGGGCGAGCACCAGGTGCGCAGTGAGCGGCTTGCGGTGGCCGAGCCGGCCGGCCTGGTCGCGCGCCTCCAGGTCGGCCCACGGCCCGGGCGTGCGGGCCAGATTGCCGCCGACGGCGAGCAGGAACCGCATCGCCATCCGGCCGCTGAACGAGCCGGCCCGGTAGGTGGAAAGCCCCAGCACGTGGTCCAGGGTCGGCCGCAGGTCGGCCGGGACGGGCGCCGGCTCCGGGGCGGGGCCGCCGGCCAACCGGTCGCGCACCTTCCGGGCGTCGACGCCGGACCGGTCGAGCGCCTCGGTGGCCCGGTTCGGTGCGGCGAGCAACGCGTCGAGCAGGTCGGCAGGGTCGAACTCGGCGCCCTCCGCGCCGCCTGCGGCGGCCGTCGCCGACGCGATCGCGCGGTGCAGGGCGGCCCGCGCGGCGCCCGTGTAGTTCATCGGCTTGCGCTGCTTCGCGCCGAACCACTCCAGGTCGCCGAGCGGGCCGGTGTCGTCGCCGGGCGCCGCCTCGTCCGTCGCGGTCCAGCCGGCCTGCCGGAGGATCTCGGCGACCGTCACCGGGGTCACGCCGAACTCCTCGAGCAACCGGCCGCCGGAACTGCGTGAGATGCCGAGCAGCAGGTGCTCGGTGCCGACCGCCCCGGTGCGCGCCGCCGCGCCGTACGCGCCCTGCAGGGCGGCGGTCACTCCGGGCGCCGGTCGCATCGAGCGATTATGACCGTTTGGCAATGTCCAGCGCGTACTCGGGCCACCACCGGCCGGCCTCGGGCTCGCCGGGGCGGCACGCGCCGTCGGACTCGCCCGGCCGCTTGACCCACAGGAACGCGTCGACGCGCGGTTCGCCGGTGTCGGACGTCGGCGCCTGGCCGAGCCTGCGGCCGGGCGGGTTGCACCAGGCCGGGCCGCCGTCGACCTCGGTGCCACTGACCGGCCCGGCACCGTTGCGGCTCGTGTCGACCACGAAACCCCGCCCGCCCAGCGCATCGGAGACCCGCGTGCCGTAGGCGACGTTGTCGGCCGTCGACACGAAGTTCGAGACGTTCAGCGAGAAGCCGTCGGCCTTCTCGACGCCCGCACGCTTGAGCGCGTTGGCGAGCCTGCGCGTGTCGCCGACCCAGTCCGGGTGGCCGGCGTCGAGGTAGACGATCGCACCCGGCGACGACTTGAGCATGGTCACCGCGTCCGTGAGCAGCCCGTACCGCGATTCCTGTCCGGAGCAGCCGTCGACCACGTCCGCCAGCGCGTCCGGCTCCACGATCACCACCGCCGGGCGGCCCTTCAGACCGGCGACGATGGTGCGCACCCAGGCGCGGTAGGCGTCCGGCGAGGCGGCGCCGCCGGCGCTGAAGCTGCCGCAGTCGCGGTTCGGGATGTTGTAGGCCACGAGCACCGCCAACTGCCCTTGCGCGGCCGCGGCGGTGACGACGGTGTCGACGGCGACCGCCTCGCTGGGGTCGCCGAGGAGCCAGTGCGCCACCGAGCGGTCTCCGATCTTGCGCAGCTCGCGCGCGTCGGTGGCCCGGTTCTGCTGGTCCCACGCCGCGGCGAGCTGGCTCGCCGGGTTGGCCGGGTCGACGTAGAAGGTCCTACCGGCCAGCGGGTTCGGTCGCTGGTTCGCGGCGCCGCGCCCGGCCTCGGGCCGCCCGCCGCCGTCGGATCCCCCACACCCGGCAAGCGCGAGCGCCGCGACGAGAACCGCCGGGATTAGCCGGCGCGCCATCTCACTCACCCGTCGGGCCGTCCTCCCGTTCGCGGAGCGGGTCCACACGCGTGTCGGAGGTGGTCATTCCGCCACGTTACTGCCGTACATCCGCAAAAAGACGTCCATCGCCGCGTCGACGCCCTCCCGGTCGCCGGTCGCCAGCAGGTCGAGCAGCAGGCCGCGGGTCACCGCGACCCCGAGCCGGGCGGCGGCCCGCGCGGTGCCCGGCGGGACGCCGTCTCGAGCCAGGTCGGCGACCGGATCCAGCCACGACTCGACGATGCCGTCGAGCAGGTCGACGGTGTGCGGCCGCCCGCGCAGCGCCTGGCTGTAGACCTCGAAGAACAGCTTCTCGTACGGCCACATCGCCGGGTCGGCCAGCCGTTCCCAGAGCCGGCGGCCCTGCTCGACGGGAGACAGCCCGCCGCCGTCGCCGAGTTCCGCGAGGAACGCGCGCTGCCGCGCCTCCACCGCCCGCACGACGGCCACCAGCAGGCCCTCCTTGGACCCGAAGTGGTACACGAGCATCCGGTGGCTCGTGCCGAGCGCGGCCGCGAACTGGCGCAGGCTCAGGTCGCCGATCCCGTGGGTGGCCGCGTACTCCACGGCGGCGTCGAGCAGCTGCTCGCGCCTGGATGTCGTCTGCGTCTCGTTCTCTTCCGTCATGGTGTACCGCATGGTACATGTACCATATGGTACAGAGAATCGAGACCTCGGCCCGGTCCACCGCCGACGCCCAGACCGTCTACGACCTGCTCGTCGACGGCGCGACCTGGCCCACCTGGTCGCCGCTGGAGTCGTTCACGCTGGTGAAGCCGTCCCCCGAGCCGCCGCCGGGCGCCTCACACGGGCGGGGCGAGGGGCTCGGCGCCGTCCGCATCTTCCGCACCGGCCGCACGAACAGCCGCGAGGAGGTCGTGGAGGTGGTGCCGGCGCGCCGGTTCAGCTACGCCCTGCTCTCCGGCCTGCCGCTGAACGGCTACCGGGCCAACATCGACCTGACCCCCGTCGAGGGTGGCACGCTGATCCACTGGCGGTCGAGCTTCCGGGCCAAGGTGCCGGGCACCGGCTGGATCTACCGGTGGGCGCTCGGAAAGTTCATCCAGCGCTGCGTCGACGGCCTGGCCGCGCACGCCGCGACGCTGGCCGGCCAGCAGACCTGACCGGCCGGCGGCGCCGTCAGGCGGCGGCGTTGATGTCGCTCGGGTCCAGGACGCGCTTCGGCGCGCCCTTCGCCGCAATGTTGATCATCGCCCGGCCGATGGTCTCCGTCGTAGTGATCGACTTCGGGAACAGCCGACGCAGCACCGGGTACAGCGGCTTCGCGACGACGTACAGCGCCCGGTACAGCCGGGTCCGCGACGTGACGCCGTGCATCGGCTGGATGTAGCCGGCCGGAACATGTACGCGTTGGGCAGCAGCGCCAGCACGTCGTTCTCGGTCTTGCCCTTGACCCGGGCCCACATCGAACGGCCCCGCTCCGTCGAGTCGGTGCCGGCGCCGGACACGTAGACGAACGTCGCCTCCGGGTCCAGCGCCGCGAACACCCGCGCCGCGGCCATCGTGTAGTCGTAGGTGATCCGGCGGTAGGCGTCCTCGGACATGCCGGCCGACGACACGCCGAGGCAGAAGAAACACGCGTCGGCGCCGCGCAGGTCGCCCTCGATCGCGGTCAGGTCACCGAGGTCGGCGTGGGTGACCTCGCGCAGCTTGGCGTGCTGCTTGCCGGTGGGCGCACGGCCGACGGTCAGCACCTCGGTGACCGCGGGGGCGAGCAGGCATTCCCGCAGCACGCCCTGGCCGATCATCCCCGTGGCCCCGAACAGCACGACCTTCATCGCGCCCCTCCCGTCGGCTGCGGCGAGTATGTCAGGTGCGAACCGAGCGGAGGCACGGTTGGGAGTGGGAAGCGTGGCAGCCTGGTGGCGAGCGGATCGCGCTACCCCAGGAGCGTGACCCGCCCCGTGGTCACGTCGTAGTGCCCGCTCGCGACGCGCACGCCCTGCGGGCCGAACATCACCCGCAACTGGCCCGCGACCCGCCCGGTGTGCCGCCTCGTCACCACGTCGTCGACGTCCGGGCCGGCCAGCGCGCCCTCCGGGACCGCAGGCCAGATCTCCTCGACCACGTAGCCGCGGTTCCCGGGCGGCGCGACGCCGGCCCGGGCGGCCGCCACGGCGGCGCCGACCGCCGCACACCGGCTGTGCCCGAGCACCAGCAGCAGGCCGACCCCGAGCGTGCCGACGGCGAACTCGACGGACGCCAGCGTCGCCCGGTCGAGCACGTGCGCGGCCGCCCGGATGCCGACCAGCGTGCCGACGTCCTGGTCGAAGATCGCCTCGACCGGGACCCGGGCGTCCATGCACGTCAGGACCGCCGCGGACGGCAGCCGGTCGGCGGCGGCCCGGGCGGCCACCACCGAGTGCCCGTAGCGCGGCGCGCCGGAAACGAACCGCGCGTTGCCCGCGACGAGATCGGCCAGCACAGCGTCCGACCCGCCGTCGGATCCGACGTCCGATCCGACGGGTCCGAGCGCGACAACGCTCACGCCCGGCTCGTAGGGCGGCGCGGTGGGGTCCGGAACCTGAGGGAACATCGTTTCAGCATCGCCGGACCGCCCGCCCCGTGCACCCGTACCGCTCGGACCGAGGGGCAGATCACTCGTTACGAGTCCGTCGCATACCGGCGCACCAGCACCGCGATCGCCGCCGTCAGCACGAAGAACACCAGACCGGTGACGGTCAGCCCGACGGCGGCGAGGCCGGCAGCGGTCGCCGTGAACAGGACCAGCTCGACGACCAGCCGGGCCGGGTCGGGTAGCCGCCAGCGCGCCTGCGGTGCCGCCCAGCAGCCCCAGACCACCACCGCCACGAGGGGCAGCGCCACCGCCAGCAGCTCCGCCGCCATCCCGTCATGTTCGCCATACCTCGCTCGGCCATGGCCACGCCTTTCCCCGCTCGCCAGATACCGACGAGATCAGCCCGTATCATCGGGCCGCCCGGCACCGCCGGGCCACCCTGTTCGTGACGCCCGCCCTCGCCCCCGGGAGCCGCCCGTGCCGGACCGCTCGTACGTCACACCGGCCCGCCGGCCGCTCGTCGCCGCACTGGTCCTGGGACTGCTGCTGCTCCTGGCGTTCGTCGCGATCCTGGACATCCAGCCGCCCGAGCCGCGGCCGGCCTCCGCGCCGGCCGGCGTGTTCTCCGCGGGGCGGGCGTTCGAGCACGTGACGCAGATCGGCCGGGACCGGCACGTCGCGGGCAGCCCGGCCGGCGACCGGGTGCGCGAGTACATCGTCGCCACGCTGACCGGGTTCGGGCTGCGGCCGGAGGTCCAGGACGCCACCGGCGTCCTCGCCGGCAAGATCAACGATGCCGGCGTGGCGGCGCACGTCCGGAACGTGGTCGCACTGGTGCCCGGCACGGCGTCCACCGGTCGGGTGATCCTGATGGCGCACTACGACTCGGCCCAGGTGAGCTACGGCGCGAACGACGACGGTGCCGGCGTCGCGACCCTGCTGGAGACGGCCCGGGCGGTGGCCGCGGGCCCGGCGCCCCGCAACGACATCGTGTTCCTGTTCACCGACGCCGAGGAGACCGGGATGGCCGGCGCCGAGGCGTTCGCCAACCTGCACCCGCTCGGCCGCGATCCGGCCGTCGTGCTGAACTTCGAGTCGCGCGGCAGCAGCGGGCCGGTCGTGATGTTCGAGACCTCGCGCGGCAACGGCAACCTCATCGACGTGTTCGCCACGACCCCGCACCCGGTGGGCTCCAGCATCGCCGTCGAGGTGTACCGGTTGCTGCCCAACGACACCGACTTCACGCCGTTCCTCGCCCACGACCGGTTCGTCGGGCTGAACTCCGCCTACATCGACGGCTCGTACGTCTACCACACGTCGGCCGACCGGCCGGCGACGATGGATCGGGCCAGCCTGCAGCACCACGGCGACAACGCCCTCGCGCTCGCCCGCGCCCTGGACCGCACCGACCTGCGCCCGATCCTCAAGCCGGCCACCGACGCGACGTACTTCCCGCTGCCCGGTTTCCTGATGCGCTACCCCGGCTGGCTGGTCTGGCCGCTCGCCGTTCTCGCCGCGATCGCCGTCGGCGTGCTGGCCGCGCTGGCCCGCCGGCGGGGCCTGACCTCCTGGCCGCGCACGCTCGCCGCGACCGGCCTCGCGCTGCTCCCGGTGCTCGGCGCCGGCGTCCTCGCGCACCTGCTGTGGCTCACGCTCGCCGCGTTCCGGCCCGCCTACGGCGTCATGATCGAGCCGAGCCGGCCGGAACTCTTCCGGCTGTCGCTCGTCGCGCTCACGTTCACCGCGCTGCTCGCCTGGTACGGCGCGCTGCGCCGCCGGATCGGCGCGGTGCCGCTGGCGGTCGGCGCGCTCGGCCTGCTCGCGGCGCTCGGCCTGGTGTTCGCGGCGGCCGTTCCCGGCGGGTCGTACCTCGCCGCGCTGCCGGCGCTGTTCGGTGCGGGCGCGGGCATCGGCGCCCTCTACGCGCGGCCGGCGCTGGCCAAGGTCGCCGTGCTCACCGCGGGCGCGGCGATCGCGGTGCTGATCCTCGCGCCCATCCTGTTCCTGTTCTACCCGGCGCTCGGGCTCGCCTCGGCGGCCGCGTCGGCGATCCTGACGGCGCTGCTCGGCCTCGCCCTGGTTCCCGTCGTGGACCTGATCTGGCGCGGGCCCGGCGCGCCCGCCGACCGGCCGGTGCACCGGATCCTCGGTGCGGCGCCCGTCGCGGTCGCGCTGGTCGCGGCGGTACTGGCCGCCGCCGCCGGCTACGTCGTCGACCGGTGGGAGCCGGCCCGGCCGCAGCCGACGCACCTCGCCTACCTTCTCGACCACGACACGCGCACCGCGCGGTGGGTGAGCGTCGAGACGTCGCCGGGCACCTGGACGGCCCGGTTCGTCCGCGACAAGGCCGACGTGAACGCGGACTTCCCGATGCTGCCGAAGGGCAAGCTGTCGGTGGGCCCGGCCGAGCCGACGACGATCGCCCCGCCGGAGATCGCGATCCTCGCCGACTCGATCACCGGCGCCGAGCGCACCGTGCGGTTGCGGGTCACGCCGCGGCGGCCGGTGCGCATGCTCGCCGTCTACGGCGAGATCGGCAACCGCCGGGTGGTGCGGGCCAGCGCCGGCGGCCGGGACGTGCCGGCCTTCCTCGACCGGCTGGACCGGTTCGGCCTGGAGTTCCACGCCGTGCCGGCCGACGGCTTCGAACTGGCTCTCGTCATGACCGGCCCCGAGCCGTTACGGCTGCGCCTCATCGACGGCAGCGACGGGCTGGACGGGCTGCCCGGCTTCCGACCCCGTCCGGCGAGCGTCGGCGTGGCCGGCACCCACACCTCCGACCTGGTCGCCGGCGCCATCACGGCAACCGTCTAGCTGCATTTCCCCGCGATCGTGGACTCGTGTCGGTGCCAGGGCACCGGGCACGAGTCCACGATCGCGGGACCGGGGCTAGCGCGCGGGGTGGATCAGAACCTCGCTGCCGATGGGGGTGAAGCCCACGGCCAGGAACGCCCGCAGCGACCTGGCGTTGCCCGGGGACACCGCGGCGAACACGGGCGCGCCGGCGGGGACGAGGCGGAGCGCGTCGCGAAGAAGGGCGCGACCGATCCCGCGGCCCTGACCGGCGGGAGCCGCCTCGATGCTCAGTTCCGGCCGTCCGGCCAGGCCCTCACTCAGCGTCACCACGCCGCGCTCGTCGCCGAACACGCGCACGCCGGTGCGGATCGCCAGCGCGTACCGCACGCGCGGGTGGTCGGCCAGGTCGGGGCGCTCGGGCAGCGGGTCGCCGCCGGAGCCGGGGCCGCCGGGGCCGCCGGGGCCGCCGGTGCCGCGGCCGACCAGCGTCGCGTCGATCACGTCGATCTTCCCGGTGGGCCCGGCCAGCCAGCGCAGGAAGTCGGGCGCGAGCGACGCACCGAAGCCGTCCGGCTTGCGGGCGAGCACCTCATCGGCGGGCAACGCGGTCGCGATGACGGCGTGGCCGGTGAACCCGACCGAGCACTCGCGGCCGGACCGCAGCGGCGGCAGCACCGTGACGCCGCCATCGACGGGCGGGAACGTCCCGTCGGCGGCGGCCAACAGGACTTTCAGCAACGGATGCACCTAATTATCCTCCGTGTCCACCCTCGAAGACACCCTCATTGCCCGCGCAGTCTTCCCACGGTCACGCGCCGTGCATAGATTGCTGCGTATCCGCCCGCCCCTCGGAAGGAGTACACAGCATGGCGTTTGGCTCACGAAGCCGAATTCTCGCCGCCACCACAGCAATGGTTCTCGTCGGTTCCGTGTTCGCGGGAAGCCCCGCCTACGCCGGAAAGCCGAAGCCGAAGCCGGACCCGGGCAACAACACCCCGGCCAAGCTCACCAAGGCGATGACCACCCTCGGCGTGCTGCGCCACTCCGCGGCCTTCCAGTTCATCGCCGACCACAACGGTGACACGCGCGCCTCGGGGACGCCGGGCTTCGACAAGAGCGCCCAGTACGTCGAGTGGACGATGCGGCTCGCCGGCTACCGGGTGTCGACGCAGGAGTTCCCGTTCGTGTTCTGTGACGAGACGAGCTCCTCGTTCGCGCAGACCGCACCGGCATCGACCCCCTACGAAGACGGCGTGACCTACGACCTCATGCAATGCTCGGGCAGCGGCGACGTGACCGCCGCCGTCGTGCCGGTGGACCTGGCTCTTGACCCGCCGCGGGCGTCGAGCTCCGGCTGCGAGGCCACCGACTTCGACGGCGTCGACGTCGCCGGGAAGATCGCGCTCATGCAGCGCGGCGCCTGCAACTTCTCCGTCAAGGCGCAGAACGCGATCGACGCCGGCGCCGTCGGCGTGATCATCTTCAACCAGGGCAACGGGACCCGCGAGGACAACCCGGACCGCTACGAGTTGTTCGGCGGCAACCTCGGCGCCGCGATCTCGGTTCCGGTGGTCTCCGTGTCGTTCGACCTCGGCGTCGAGTTCGTGAACACCGCCGGTCTGACGGTGCACCTGGCCGCGCAGACCATCTCCGAGGAGCGCACCACGCGCAACGTCATCGCGGAGACGCCCGGCGGGAATGCCGACAACGTCGTGATGATGGGCGCGCACCTGGACTCGGTGCCGGCCGGACCGGGCATCAACGACGACGGTTCCGGCAGCGCCGCGCTGCTGGAGCTCGCCTGGCAGATGCGCAAGGTGAAGCCGAAGAACAAGGTCCGCTTCGCCTGGTGGGGTGCCGAAGAGGGTGGCTCACTCGGGTCGACGCACTACATCAACGAGCTGACCGAGGAGCAGGCGGCGCAGATCAAGCTGTACCTGAACTACGACATGATCGCCTCGCCGAACTACGTGCTGGCAACCTTCGACGGCGACGACTCAGACGCCGAAGGCGCGGGCCCCGGCCCGCTCGGCTCGGCCGAGATCGAGAAGGCGTTCGAGGCGTTCTTCGCGAGCCGTCACGCACCCCTCAAGGGAACCGACTTCGACGGACGCTCGGACTACGGCGGTTTCATCGCGATCGGCATCCCCGCCGGTGGCCTGTTCACCGGCGCAGAGGATCCGAAGACGGCCGACGACGTGGCCAAGTGGGGCGGCGTGGTCGGTGCGCAGCTGGACCCGTGCTACCACCAGGCGTGCGACAGCCTCACGCCGGTGGCCGACGGTGCCGACGCTGAGCTGTACCGCCAGCTCGACCGCCAGTACCCGATGGTCGGAAACCTCAACCTGAGGGCGCTCGACATCAACATCGACGCGATGGCGACCGTTGCCATCACGTACGCGTTCGACACCTCGTCCATCCCGGACCGCACCGCCGCCACGGCGCGCACCGCGGCCCGGACGGCCGTGGGCAACGTCCCGGCGGCCCGCACCTCCTGATAGCGCACAACGTGTGGGCTCCGGTACCCGGCGGGTACCGGAGCTCACTTGTTTTCGCCGGGGCATACTGCTGATCCGTGGAGCACGCGCGGATGGTGAGGCTCAGCAAGCGGATGTCGAAGGCGCTGCGGCACGAGCCCGGCCGCGTCGGGCTCACGCTCGATCCGGCCGGCTGGGTGCCCGTCGCCGACCTGCTGGCCGCGCTCGGCGTCGACCGCGCCGACGTCGACGAGGTGGTCGCCACCAACGACAAGAGCCGCTTCGCCATCGAGCTCGGCCCGGACGGAATCGAGCGCATCCGGGCCAACCAGGGCCACTCGGTGCACGTCGAGCTGGGCCTGGCCCCGGTGCCGCCGCCGGAGCGCCTCTACCACGGCACGAGCGCGGCCGTGCTGGAGTCGATCCGGGCCACCGGGCTGAACCGGGGCGGGCGGCACCACGTCCACCTCTCGGCCGACGAGCAGACCGCGCGCCGCGTCGGTGCGCGACGCGGCGGCGCGGTCGTCATTATCACCGTCGACGCGGGCGCGATGGCCCGCGCCGGCCACGAGTTCTTCCGCAGCGACAACGGGGTGTGGCTGACCGACGAGGTGCCGCCGCAGTTCCTCACCTAGCCTTCGTCCGCGGCTTCCGCGGGCGGCACGTAGAACGCCGTGGTGTTGGCGACCGCGCGCTTCACCTCGACATCGGACGCGCCCGCCGCGGCGAGCGCCGCTCCCCACGCCTCGCTGCTCCCCGTCATGTACTCGCGGGCCTCCGGCGAGGACTCGAACTCCTCGTGGTCCGGGGGCTCCCGGCCGTCGAGGTGGATCCAGAGGCCGAGCAGCGCCAGGTCCCAGCCCACGCCGACGGCGCCCGGGCCGAACTCGCCCCACCGGTCCGGGTCGACGGTGGCGGCGTGGTCGAGTTCGAGCAGCGTCGCGTCGCCGTCACCGGTCTCGGTCAGGCGGACCTGCACCACGCTCACGTCGCCCTCGGCCTTCGGGCCGAAGAACCAGGTGACCGCGAGCAGGTGCGGCGGTTCGCAGCGCACGATCTCGCCGCCGGCGTTGCCCTCGATCTGGTAGCTGCCGCCCAGCCGCAGGTCACCGCTGACCGGCAGGAACCAGCGGACGATCCGGGCCGGATCGGTGATCGCGTCCCACACGTCGTCGATCGGGGCGTCGTAGCGCCGGCGGATCACGACGGTACGGGTGTCGGCGCCGTCGACGCGGCGGGCGCCGGTCTCGCGGCTGGTCGCGTGCAGTTGCTCAAGGATGTCCTTCATGTACCGTCCTCGTCCTGTTTCGTGTCATCCGATGGGGCCGGCGCACGGCGGGCGCGCCGGCCGCGGGCGATCTCCGTGGCCAGTGCGTCGAGCCGCTGGTTCCAGAACCGTTCGAGCCACCGGTCGGCCGCGCGCAGCGGGCCGACGTCGACGGCGTACAGCCGCCGCGTGCCCTCGGCGCGCACCGTGGTGAATCCGTTCTCCCGCAGCACCCGCAGGTGCTGGGAGACGGCGGGTTGGCTGATGCCGAACTCGCGCTGGACCACCGCGGTGATCGCGCCGGCCGGCTGTTCCCCCTCGGCGAGCAGCTCCAGGATCCGGCGCCGGACCGGATCGCCGAGGACGTCGAACGCGTGCACGCGAGCGACACTATCAGGCGCTACTTATATAAGCCAGCCCTGAAATAAGAGACGCCTTACGCTGTGCGCCATGACATCAGAGCGCGCCGACCTGGTACAGACCCTGCGCAGGCACCGGGGCTTCCTCCGGTTCACCGTCCAGAACATCACCGACGAGCAGGCGGCCCAGAGCCCCACCGCCAGCGCCCTGAGCCTCGGCGGGCTCATCAAACACGTGGCGCAGACCGAGGCGCAGTGGATGCGCTTCGCGACCGGCGGCGCCGAGGGCATGATGTCGGTCCAGCTGGACTGGGCCAACGGCCACCGCATGCTCCCCGGCGAGACGCTCGAGGGCCTGCTCGCCGAGTACGACCAGGTCGCCGCCGAGACCGACAAGCTGGTCGACACGCTCGACCTGGACGCGTCGCACCCGCTGCCGCAGGCGCCCTGGTTCGAGCCGGGCGCCGCCTGGTCGGTTCGCCGGGTGCTGCTGCACGTCATCGCCGAGACGTCGCAGCACGCCGGGCACGCCGACATCATCCGCGAGACGATCGACGGCCAGAAGACGATGGGCTGACCGCGGCGGTGCAGCGGGTCCGCCGCGGCGCCGCGGCTACTGCTGGGGCGGTTCCGGCGGGCGGTTGTGCTCGGCCAGGAACCGCTCCAGCTCGGCGCCCAACTCGTCGGCGGTGGGCAGCGCCGCGGTGTCGGCCGCGAGCAGGTTGTTGCCCTCGCGGCCGCGGCTGAACGCGTCGTACTGCTGCTCCAGCATGCGCACCAGCGCCGACGCGTCCTCGGCCGCCGCCACCTGCTTGTCGACCTCGACGCGCACCAGTTCCGCGGCGGTGTGCAGGTCGTCGGTGGGCAGCAGCAGGCCGGTCGAGCGGGACAGCCGGCTCAGCAGCTCCTCGGCCGCGGCCGGGAACGGGCTCTGCGCCAGGTAGTGCGGCACGTGGACGGCGAAGCCGATCGCGTCGTGCCCGTGCCTGCCGAGCCGGAACTCCAGCAGGTTCGCCACGCTCGCCGGCACCTGCACCTGGCGCAGCCACGGCTCGTAGCCGGCGATCAGCTCGCGCCGCGTCGCGTGCGCGGTGACCCCGATGGGACGCGTGTGCGGCACCGCCATCGGGATCGCGTTCATCCCGACGGTGATCCGCACGTCGAACCGCTCGATGAGGGCCAGCGCGGCGGCGATGAACCGCTCCCACTGCAGGTCGGGTTCGGGCCCGGCGAGCATCAGGAACGGGGTGCCCTGGTCGTCGCGCACCCGGTACAGGGCGAGCACGGGCTCGTCGTAGCTCTCCCAGTGGTCCTCGACGAAGCGCATCGTCGGCCGGCGGGAGCGGTAGTCGAGCAGCTGGTCGATGTCGAAGCGGGCCACCAGCTTCGTGTCCATTGTGGACATGATGTGCTCGCGGGCGAGCTGCACGGCGCTGCCCGCGTCGACGAAGCCGTCGAGCGCCTGCAACAGCACCGGCCGCTCCAGCGCCGGCTCGTCGCCGGCACCGTCGTCGTCGCCGGTCAGCTCGTACAAATCAACTGGATCGAGGCCCACGCCCCAACGGTATACTGGCGCGGTCCTGTTGCCGTCCACTGGAGGGGCCACGGTGCGGAGCTGAGCCTCGACACCTCCTCGGTGTCACTCGCGTCCTGTCGACTGTCTCGACTGTGCGGAGCGGCTCATGTCCCACGCTGTGGTATTCAACGACCTCTCCTTCGCCTGGCCCGATGGCCGGGTGGTGTTCGACGGAATCTCCGGCGTCATCGGCGCGGGCCGCACGGGGCTGATCGGCGTCAACGGCAGCGGCAAGTCAACGTTGCTGCGCCTGATCTCCGGTGAGTTCGCGCCGACCGGCGGCCTCGTGCGCACCGCCGGTGACGTCGGTCACCTGCGCCAGCACCTCCCGCTCGCCACCGGCCGCACCGTCGGCGGCGTGCTCGGCGACCCGCCACCACACGAGGCCGCCGCGACGCTGGGCCGGCTCGGTCTCGGCCATCTCGACCTGGACCGGCCGGTCGCCTCGGTGTCCGGCGGCGAGGCGGTGCTGCTCGGGCTGGCCGCCCAGTTCCAGCGCCGGCCGCCGATCCTGCTGCTCGACGAGCCGACGAACAACCTGGACCTGGCGGCGCGCGAACGGCTCTACGCGGCCGTCGACGCGTGGCCGGACGTGCTCGTGATGGTCAGCCACGACCGGGAGCTGCTCGACCGGGCCGACCGGATCGGGGAGCTCCGCGACGGCTCGATCCGTTGGTACGGCGGCAACCTGGACGCCTACGAGGCGGCCGTCGCCGAGGAGCAGGAGGCGGCCGAGCGCGCGCTGCGGCATGCCGGCGCCCACGTGCGGCGCCAGGAGCGGGAACTGGTCGAGGCCCGGGTGAAGCTCGCCCGGCG
>Ga0070675_100001453_pt1 | contig 17447 bp, 16 predicted proteins | sample KBSM43metaG_FD_65343 | JGI IMG/M metagenome (GOLD analysis project Ga0070675, IMG submission 65343) | Miscanthus rhizosphere microbial communities from Kellogg Biological Station, Michigan, USA - KBS M4-3 metaG | ecosystem: Host-associated > Plants > Roots > Rhizosphere > Soil ...
GACCCGCGGCCAGGGCGAACGCGAGCGCTACGGCTCGATGCGGGGCAGCGTGATGATGCCGAGCGGGGCGCGGCTCTTGGGCCCGGTGGCGCGAACTTCCGCCTCGGGCTGCGTGTGCGTGACGACGCCGACCACATTGCCGGCGAAGTCCATGAATGTCAGGAGGCGGGAATCGTCGAGCGATCCACGGCGCGCCGTTCTGGCCAGCGCCGTCGGCGTACTCTGCCGGATCTGTCGCCGTATCTGTCTTCTGAGTATTGGCATCGAGCAGCAGGACCTCGCGAAAACCTGAACGAATGTTACGCAGCAATCTTCGCGAAAAGTCCTGGGGAAAGCCTGGGCTTGCACCTTTTTTGCACATCAGTTTTGACTGCGCGGCTGAGCAGTTATTTGAAGCGCCACATCCGCCGTGCGCCTTCATCGTCCGGGGGGCGCCGGCGCAGCGGGCGGCTGCACGCCGCGGCCGCGCGGACCGAACTGCACGGACTCGCGCAGGTTGGGGAACACGTGCACGCGCGACTTGAAGCGCCACCCGGCGGCGGTCTTCACGTAGACGTCCTCGTACCCGCCCTGCCGTTCGATCGTCGTCGGATCGCCGCCGACGCCGATCGCGAGCAGGTAGGAGCGCCCGACCGCGCCGCCGGGCGCGGGCGTGATGACGTGGTTCACGCTGATGTGGCTGATGCCGTAGCCCATCGTCGTCTTGGGGTCCTTGCATCCGCCCTTGCCGTCGCCGCCGGCCGCGTCGGCCAGCGCCTCGCGTCCCGTGGTCTTGCGCCCGCCGGCGACGCCCCATTGCTGTGAGACGCTGAACTCGCCGTCGGCCGTGAAGAGATCGGCGAATTCGTAGCCGCCGGCCGTGCAGGTATCGACGAGGAACGCGTAGCGGGCCGCGAGCTGCTGGATGTCGATGTAGTCCTGCGTCGTGAGCGCCGCAGCGGGGCCGCGGCCCTGCGCCGACGCGTGCCCCACGACCATCAACACGAACGCAGCGACAGCACCCACCCATCGGCGCGAGTTCATGACGCCTCCTGCGGGCAGGTCTGAGGACCTGCCCCTACCAACAGCTCAGTGTGGCCGCGGGTCTTCCGCCTTCGCTCCGCTTCGGCGAGACGCGCCGGAGCCTGGGCGGAGGCGGTCGGACCCGCCTCCGGTCAGCCAGCCCGTTGGCCCGGGCGCGTGCCCGCGACTTTGAGCCGGATGCGATAGACGTCCATGCACGCGGTGACGTACAGCGTCTTCAGGTCGGCATCGCCAAACGCCAGGTTGGTCGCGCATACCTGTTGCCGCGGTTCGCCGCCACGCTGCGGCAGCTGCAGCAGGCCCAGCCGCCGGCCGTCGGGCGCCGTGATCCGCACTTCGCCGGGACCGGCGCCCGACGTCGAATAGACGTTGCCGGCGGCGTCGGTCTTCAGACCGTCGTTCCCCGCCACGTCGGCAAACTCCATCGGGTTGCTCACCGTGTCGTCGGCGTTGATCTCGTAGCGCATGATCTTGCGGCCGAAGGTCACGTAGAGGTGGCCTTCGTCCGGCGACAGCGCAATGCCGTTCGGGAACGTATTCCCCGCCACTTCCGGGTCGCGGAGCTTGGGATCGAGCAGCGTGACCGTGCCGTTCTTCACCAGATAGAACCCGTTGAACGGCAGCTCGCGCTGCGGGCTGCCGCCGGCGCCGCGCAATCCCGACACGCTGTCGGTGAAATAGATCGAGCCGTTCGACTTCGCCACCACGTCGTTCGGCCCGCTGAAGCGCTTGCCCTCGAAGCGATCGGCCACGACGGTGCGGGTGCCGTCCTTCTCGTAGCGCACGACGCTGCGATCGGGCATGGCGCAGACCACCAGCCGCCCTTGCGGGTCCAGGGTCAAGCCGTTCGGACCGATCAGAATCGCCGCCGACCGTCCGCGACGCGTCTGCTGCCCGACGTTCTGGAAATCGGTGCCGGTGTAGCCCGCGTTCTCCAGATGGACGGAGATGCCCTTCCCAGGATCCCAGCGGTAGATGACGTTGTCGAGCATGTCGGCGAAGAGCAGATGGCCGGACGCGCCCTCCTGAATCCACACCGCGCCTTCGGTGAGGCCGAACCGGTCGCCGAGCAGTTCCGCCTGCGCACCGGCGTCGATGATGGCGTCGAGCGCCGGGTCGAGCTTGGCGATGGTGAACGGCCGCGCCGCCGGCGTCTGTCCACCGCTCAGGAACTGCGCGTGGACGGCGCCGGCGGCGGCGGCCGTGAGGCAGACGAGTGCGAGGAGGTGTCGCATCGGCTGCCGATCAGAAGTCGACCTGCGCGCTGATCTTGAACAGCCGCGCGTCGAGGATACCGAGCGGCACCTGCCAGGCCGCGTAATTATTGTTCTGCGAGGTGATGGCGCTGCCGTTGAGCGCGTTGTAGAGGTCGAAGTTGATCGACGCGCGCCACTGGTCGAAGCGCAGCAGCTTGCCGAACCGCAGATCGAGCTGGTTGAGGCGCTGCCCCCACATCGTGCCCAGCTCCACTACGTTGATGGTGGCGTTGGCCGCGCCGCCCGACAGCGGCCGGCCCAGGCTCGGCTGGATCTGCGCGTTGCTCGCGACGTAGTTGGCCGTCACCTGCGGGCCGGGGAGGCTCTGGAAAGTGGACGAGAACAGCACGTCGACCTTGGGAATGGTGTAGGTCCCCAGCAGCTTGATCTGCGTCAGGAAGTCGGTGTCCACGTGACAGAACGGGTTAAGCGCCCCGGTCTCCGGCAGGACCCCGCGAATCTCGCAGTTGTCGGTGGAGGTGCGGCCCGTGCTGATGCCGCCCTGGAGCAGCAGGCCGCGCCCCGGACGGGCGTTCACCGTGAAGTCGATACCGTTCCAGTGCTCGATCTGCTTGCCGAACCCGGAGGCGAAGGTGACGTAGTTGTCCACCTGCCCGACGCGGTTCGGGTTGACGTCGAACAGGCCGCTCACGGGGTAGCCGCCACCATCGGGCAGCTCGGGATTGGTGGGCGCGACGATCTGGAACGGGCTGTAGTCGGTCGCGGCCACGGCCCGGTTGTCGGTCACCGTGAAGTTGCCGTAGATGCGGCGGAAGTAGCTGACGTCGACGCCCACGCGATTGGTGAGCTCATGCTGGACGCCGGCGGAGATCTCCCAGTTGTAGCCGCGCTTGCCCCAGCCCACCAGCACCTCGGGGTCGTAGACCGTGCTCGGGATCTGCGTGCCGAAACGGAGGTCGGAGATGATGCCGCACTCGCCGTTGGCCTGATGGTTGAGGAGATCGCACTGCGGCACGTAGTCGCCGTCGATGCCGAGCCCCCCGCGATCGTTCCACGACCGCGTCACCGTGTTGGCCAGGAGCGAGAACACGTTGCCAACCGTGTTGTCGCCGGCCAGCACGTAGCGCCCGAAGTTGGCCTTGAGGGCCGTCTTGCCATTACCGAACAGGTCGTACACCGCCGCGACGCGCGGCGAGATGTCCTTCCAGTCGTACCAGTCGTACTGCGGCACCACGAAGTTGCGCGTCGGCACGAGCGGGCCGGGCCCGAGAGGCGTTTCGGGGAAGTAGGTGCGGAAGTAGTCGAAGCGCAGCCCGCCGCTGAGCGTCAGGTTGTCCATCGTCCACTTGTCCTGCACGTAGAGCCCGAGCTCGGACTTCAGATCGTCGTAGCGGCTCACCGGCGAGGCGCGCATGGTGATCAGGTTCGGCACGCCGTTGTTGAACCGGTAGCTGGTCGCCGAATGGATGTCGCGCTCGAGCAGGTACTGCCGGCCCCAGCTGTTGCCGACGCCGAACTTGAGCGCGTGCGCGCCGGTCACGTAGGTCACCGATCCGCGCAGCTCCCAGATGTTGGGCGCCGACATCGCGGCGAAGATGAACGTGGGCCCGGCCGCCTGCCCGGCGCCGCGATACAGCAGACCCGGAAACTGCCCGCCCTGCTCGGTCACGGCGATGAGCGAGCGCCACACGCTGGCGGGATCGTCGTCCCAGACCGAGTTGTACAGCTCCTCGCCGTGGGTCGCGAGCCGGGCGTCGAGCAGCAGCTTGTTGGTGGCCGGCGACTGCCAGCTCACCGTCATCAGATTGCTCTTGTCGAACTTGAAGTAGTTCATCGACTCGGGCGACACGTTCGAGCGGTCGCCGAACACATCGCGCGGCTGGCGCGTGTAGAAGAACCCGACCTTGTGCTTCGGCAGGGCCTGCCAGGTCAGCCGGCCATTGATATCGGGCTGCACGATCGCGGTGTAGGCCTGCTGGCCGAGATCGGGGTCGTAGTTCCACTTCGTGGCGTCGCCGGCGTTGCGGTTGTAGTACAGGTTCGCGAAATACGTGGAGTTCAGCTGGCGGCGAACCGACGCGAAGAACCAGAGTTTGTCCTTGAGAATCGGTCCGCCGACCGACGCGTTCACGTCATAGGCCTTGCGCAGCGAGTTCGGCGTGGTCAGGCCCCGCGCCTTCAGTTCGTCGGAGTAGTTGTCGCCCTGGAACGACGAGTTGACGCCGGTGCCGAAGAACGAGAACCGGAACGAGTTGCCGCCCTCGCGCGGCACGTAGTTCACCTTCACGCCGCCCGTCGCGGCTTCGCCCAGCCCCGCGGCATAGTCGATGGTCATTTCCTGCGTCGCGCCCATGTCGGGAAACATGTTGGTGAGGTTGGCGAACGAGCCGATGTTGCGCACCTGGAAGCCGTCGAGCTGCACGTTCGAGTCGCTGGTGCGGCCGCCGTGAATGGTGAAGGCATTCGCCAGCCGGAGGTTGTTGGTCCCGCCGACATCCTGGGTCTGCGCATTGATGCCGGTGCTCGTGGACAGCCCGGGGATGAGAATCGCCAGACTCTGGTGGCTGCGGCCCACGGGAATGGCGTCGATGACTTCCTTCTGCATCACGCTCTGGCGGGCCGCATTCTGGACGTCCACGATCGGCGACTCGCCGGTGACGGTCACCGTCTCGGTCACTTCGCCGACGCGCAGCTCGACGTTCACTGTGGCGTTGAACGACCCGGCCAGCTCGATCCCTTCGCGCTTCACCGTGGTGAAGCCCTGCAGCGTGAACGCCACGCTATACGTGCCGGGGCGCAGGTCCACGATGCGGAACTGCCCGCTCCCGTCGGTGACCACCGATCGCAGCTTCTCGATGAGCGCCGGGCTGGCCGCCTCCACCGTGACGCCGGGCATCACGGCCCCGGAACCGTCGCGGACGACGCCCGCGATCGAGGCTTGGGCGTACGCCATGGCGGGAAGCAGGAGGAGGGCGGTCGAAACGAGGACAAACACCAGACGCGAAGGCCGGTACATGAGTCCTTCCCTTCCATTCGAGTGTCACGCGGCCCCGTCGTGCGGATGAGGTAGCACGCCGGGCTCTCGACAAGGAGCGCGGGCGCGACGATATGCAGGCCGATCCAGCCCGTCAATCACCTGAACTGGGGGGGACTCACCGGCAGTCGTCTCGTGTGAGACTGGCGCGCTTCACTACAGGCCGTCGCGGAGGCATCGCGAGGAGAGACGCAATGAGGAACCGCATCCTGCTCGGGCTCGTGCTCGGTGTGAGCGTGCTGGCGCTGTCCGGACGCTCGCAGAGCGGCGCGGCGCCACCGCTCACGGCGCTCGATCGCATCGAGATCGAGCAGCTCGCCATCCGCTACACCTACGGCCTCGATACCGCCGCCGACAATGGCTACATGTATGCCGACGTGTTCACGCCCGACGGCGAGTTCGTCGGCCGCCAGGTACCGCTCACGCAGGGCCGCGAGGCACTGGCGCGGGTGGCGCGCAGCGTGCGCAAGGGCAACCCGATGTACGTGCGCCACTTCATCACCAATCACGTGATCGAGCCGTCGCCCGAGGGCGCCACCGGCACCATCTATCTGATGGTGGTGGACGTCGAGGAAGCGCAGCCCTCGTCCATCTACATCGGCGGGCAATACAAGGACGTCTACGTGCGGACGCCCAACGGCTGGCGGATCAAGCGCCGCGACGCGCGCGCCATGGGGCCGCCACGCACGCCGGGTCTGTGAGGACGCAGGCGATGCGCGCACACTTCACGTCGTCGCTGGCCGGATTCGGGATCCTCCTGCTCGCCGTGGCCGTGCTGTCGGCCCAGCGGGCGACGCCACCGGCGCCCGCGCTGAGCGCGGACGACCAGCTGGAGATCAAGCAGCTCGTCTCGCGCTATGCCTACGCGCTCGACACCGGCGCCGACAACGGGCTCGCCTACGCGGATCTCTTTGCCGCCGACGGCGAGTTCGTCGGCAGCCGCGGCACCACCCGCGGCCGCGAGGCGCTGGCCGAGCTGGGACGGCTGGGATTCGTGGACGGCCGCAAGCCGGCGAACGGCGTCGCGCACTTCATCATGAACCACGTGATCACGCCGGCCCCGGGAGGCGCCACCGGCACGCAGTACATGGTGCTCGTGAACATCGGCGAGAACGCTCAGCCGGGCGGCAACTTCTCCAATGTCGGCGGCCACTACGAAGACCAGTACGTGAAAACACCGCAGGGCTGGCGCTTCAAGCGGCGGCAGTTCATCCCAAGTGCGTCGGCACCGCGCCCGCCGGCGCAGCCTGCCGCGGCCTCGACACGGCCGGCACCCGCGGCCTCGCCGGCCACCCCGGCGCCGACGGCGGGATCGCTGACCGCACAGGACTATCTCGACATCCGCGCCCTCGCCGTGCAGTACGCCTACGGACTCGACACCGGTGCCGACGACGGGTGGCTCTACGCCAACGTGTTCACCGAAGACGGCGAGTTCCATGGTCCACCGGCGGTACCGGGCGGGAAACCGTTCGACGCCAAAGGCCGCGCGCAGCTGCGGACGTTCGCGGTCCCGGGCGGCGGGTCCAACTACGTACGCCATTTCACCTCGAACCACGCGATCGAGGCGACGCCCGAGGGAGCGCGCGGCAAGGTCTACCTGCTGGTGATCGACATCGCCCGCGACGGCAAGCCGACGTCCGTCAACATGGGCGGACACTACGAAGACATCTACGTGCGCACCGCCGAAGGGTGGCGCATCAAGACGCGGCACTTCTCCCGTTCGAAGTCCGCGCAGACCGTGCAGGCGGAGGCAGCCGCGGAGAAGCGCTAGGACCGTCGCCCGCGATGGGCGAAGATGAAGCTGTTCGTGGCCTACGGCAGCTTCGCATCGCGCAACTACCGCTTCCTCCTCGCCGGGACCACGCTCTCGAACCTGGCCGCCCAGATGCTGGGCGTGGTCGTGGGCTGGGATCTGTATCAGGCCACCCGATCGCCGGTCGTGCTCGGCAACGTCGGGCTGGTGCAAATCATCCCGGTGTTCCTCTTCACGTTCGCGGCCGGCCACATGGCCGACCGGCACGACCGGCGGCTGATCGCCGTCTCCACGCAGATCGTCGTCGCCGTTCTCGGCTTCGCCCTCGCCGCAGCCGGCGATCACCGCGGCGTGACCGCCATCTATTCGGCGCTCTTCCTCAGCGCCAGCGCGCGCGCCTTTCAGTGGCCGGCCAATTCGGCGCTGCTGCCCCAGACGGTGCCGACGGCGCTACTGACGAACGCCATCTCGTGGTCGGGCACCGGCCGCGAGTTCGCGACAGTGGGCGGGCCGGCGATCGGCGGCGTGCTGCTGGCGGTCTCCGGCAGCGAGAGCGTGTATCTGCTGCAGGCCGCGCTCTCGGTTGCCGCCGTGGGCTGCTTCGCAGCCCTGCGCGTGCCGCGGCCGGAACGCGCGCCTGGCGCGGCGGGCGGCTGGCGCACCACGCTCGAAGGCCTGCGCTTCGTGTGGCGCGACAAGCTGATTCTGAGCGCGATGAGCCTCGACCTGCTGGCGGTGTTCTTCGGTGGCGCGGTGGCGCTGCTGCCGATCTTCGCCACCGACATCCTGCGCGTGGGCCCATCGGGCCTCGGCTGGCTGCGCGCCGCGCCCGCTATCGGCGCCGGCCTGATGTCGGTGTGGCTGGCGCATCACGGGGTAACGAGAAACGGCGGCCTGGTGCTGCTCGCCTCGGTGGCGATGTTCGGCGTCGCGACCATCGGCTTCGGGCTGGCCACCGCGGCGTGGCTGTCGTTCGCGATGCTCTTCCTGACCGGCGTGTTCGATGCCGTCAGTGTCGTCCTGCGGATTTCGCTGGTGCAGATGCGCACCCCGGACGCGCTCCGCGGGCGCGTGGCCGCGGTCAACTCGCTGTTCATCTCGTGCTCGAACCAGTGGGGCGCGGTGGAGTCGGGCGTCGCCGCCCAGTGGCTCGGCACGGTGCCGTCGGTCGTCTTCGGCGGCGCCGCCACCCTGGTGGTCGTCGGCGTGATCGGCCTGCTGTCGAAGCGGCTGCGGGAGTGGCAGCACGGCTGAGGGAATGGCCGCACGGCCGGGCGCGGAACTTGACTTGTATTAATGACGTAGTACAATACGTCAGAAGTTCAGGGCGGGCTTCAGCCCGCCGCGTCAGACGGCAACGCACGGCGCGCGAAAGCGAGGTGGCGTCATGACCCGCACAGCCACGCAAGCCTCCACACCCGAACGGCCCCTCGAGCCCGCTGCCATGGACGTGAGAGGCACCGGGTTCCTGGTGGTCCTGGTGGTCCTGCTCGTGGCCGCCAGCTGGCTCTTCTTCAAAGCGTTCATCGTCGCCAGCGCGGTTGCCGGCGCCGGCGTGGCCATCCTGATGCGTCGCTGGCACACCCGCCATCCGAGCGTGCTGCCCGACGGCGGGCGCACCCGGGTGCCGGAGATCAATCTGTCGCGCATTCCCGTCGGGGGCGACGTGGCCGGATTGATGTTCGCGGTTGGCGCCGTCGTAATCGTCATTGTCGGCGTGCCCGACATGGCGTGGTACTTCGTGAGCGCGCTCGCCTGCGCGGCGCTTTTCGCCTGGGCGATGGTCGCGGCACGGGCCGCACGAGTCCGACGGCTCGACGGGCGCCCGCTCGGCCTGAGATCCTGAACCGCGCGGGGCGGGGCGGGCCATTCCGGGCCCGCCCTCGTCTCGGCTCGCAATCAGGAGGGAGGCTGGGCGCCCGCTCGGGCAGCCGTGCGCCGCACCGTTTCCCAGAACGAACCGGTGCCCTCCGGGGTATCGAACCGCACTTCCAGCGTGCCCGGCTTGCCCTCCGGCACATAGAGCGCGAGCGTGACGCCGTCGCGCGCGAAGGCCGATGACGGATCGTCGGCAAAACGCCGCTCGGCTTTGACGATGCGGCTGGTGTAGTGCGGCTGCCGTCCCGGCTGTTCGACCAGATCGCCGACCGAGAACCGCACCTCCTCGATCTCCTGAGTGCCCGGGACGACGCGTCCGCGGCGGTCGCGAACGCGGCTGGTCACGGTGAAGACGCCCTCGCCGGAGGGCTGGATCGTCATGGCGACCGATCGCACCGAGCTGGCGCCGGCGCCGTAGACCGACTGATGGAACTCGCTCGTGAGCGCCAGCTCGAGCGGCGCCGACGTCCATCGCCCCGCCAGCGATGCGGGAAACACCGTGCGGTTGGTGCTCGACGTGTCCTCTTCGGCCGGGCGTGCCGCCCCCGGAGCCTGGGCGCTGACCGGAGCGGCCAGTGCGAACAGCGCGACGAACGCGATGAGCGTGAGACGACCGAACATGTGACTGACCTCCTTCGAAAATCCTCCCCGGAGTTGAGATAGCACATGTTCGGTTCAGGTGCCAACTGGCCGGCGGCTACTTCGCGGCCACCATCGCCGTGATCACCCGCTCGGACACGCCGGCCTTCTTCAGCGCCACCATTTCCGTGGGCGCGAGGTTGTACTCCCCGGGCGACGCGGCGATCTTCCCGACGATCAGCTCGTCGCCGAACCCGGCCTGACTCAGCGCGACGATGTCCGCGTTGGTGAGGGGCGCGCGCGGCGGCGCGGGCGGCGCAGGCCCAAGCGAGGTGACGGCGCGCACGGCCAATACACCCGCGGTCGACACGGGCGCCGGTGCCGTCTCGATCTCGGTGGTCACGAGGTGATCGCCGTCCACGAAGGCATCGACGCGCGTGCCCTCGGGCACCACGATGTCGTGGCCCTTGCGGAGCAGGAACAACGGCGCGGCCACCGGCACGAACACGCCGACGGCTGCCGTGGTCACGGCGGTCGACGTCACGTTGCTGTCGCCCTTCCGAGCCTGCAGCGCGCGGAGCCGGATGGCGCTCCGGTCCACGGCCTTGGTCTCGTTCACGGTGTACTGCAGTCTGCCCGCCCGGCCCATGCGCCGCTTCGCCTGCGCATCCACGATTGTGCCGCGCACCGGCGTACCCTGCTTGATCACGACCTCGCCATCCACGATCACGTCCTCGACCACGGCAAACGTCACGGGATCACTGTCCCTCACTGTCGCCGACGACAGCGGCTCCATGGTCCTCACCGCGATCCGTGTGCCATCTGGCAGGCGCTTCGCCTCAGCCCAGGCCGGCGCGGCCCCGTGCAGCGAGAAGACGAACGCCACCCCACACGCGATCAATCTGCGAATCATCGTTCACTCCCTCCGCGCCGTCCGGGCGCAGTGCTCTCTGCCGCCTAACGCGACATCGGGGAACGAGGCCCGCAGTGGAGCAGGGAACGCGCCGGTCAGCGCGCGCAGGTCACAGTTCCGAGGGCCCCGGCTACTGCAGCCCGCCGCGGACGGACGTGATGCGCTGGGTGTTGAAGCCGAGCCAGTGCATGCGCCCGACGTAGCGCGCGTGCTCGACCTTGATGCACCGGTCCATCACCACCGACAGCCCGGCGGCTTCGGCGATCCGGGCGCCCTCGGCGTTGATCACGCCGAATTGGCACCACAGGTTGCCGGCGCCCGCGGCGACCGCTTCTGCGGCAATCGACGGCAGGGCCTCGGGGGCGCGGAAGACGTTGACGATGTCGATCCGGCCCGGCACGTCGCTCAGCCTCTTGTAGCTCCGTTGTCCGAGGATCTCCGACTCCTTGGGGTTGACCGGAATCACCGTGTACCCGTGCCGGCGCAGGTAGAAGCCGACGAAATAGCTGGCACGCAGCTCGTTCGGCGAAAGGCCGACGACCGCCACCCGCTTCGCCGAGTAGAGCACGCGCTGGATCGTGAGCGGATCCTGGTAGCGGCTGAGGTCGAACGCCGCCGGACCGGCCGGGTCGCTCATACCGCCGCCTCCGTCGCCGCGGCCGCCGCGGCGCGAGCAAAGCCCTGCTCGAGATCCCAGATCAGATCGTCCACCGACTCGGTGCCGACCGAGAGCCGGATCGTGCCCGGGCCAACGCCCGCCGCTTTGAGCTCGTCGTCGTTCAGTTGCCGGTGGGTGGTGCTGGCGGGATGGATGATGAGGCTCTTGGAGTCGCCCACGTTGGCCAGGTGCGACCACAGCGTGACGCCGCGAATGAAGTCCTGCCCCGCGGCACGGCCGCCACGCAGGTCGAACGAGAAGACGGCACCGGCGCCGCGCGGCAGGTATTTGTCCACGAGCGCGCGATACCGGCTGGTGGGCAGGCCGGCGTAGGTGACGTTCGAGGCCTGCTCCTGCGACGCCAGGAACGCCGCCACCGCACGGCTGTTCTCGACGTGCCGGGCCATCCGCAGCGACAGGGTCTCGAGCCCCTGCAGGAACAGAAACGCGTTGAACGGGCTCATCGCCGCCCCGAGGTCGCGCAGCGTCTCCGCACGCAGCTTCATCAGGTAGCCATAGACGCCGAACGTCTCGTGGAACTGCAGCCCGTGATACGCCGGCGACGGCTCGGCGACCACCGGGAAGCGGCCATTCGACCAGTTGAAGGTCCCGGAGTCCACGGCCACGCCGCCGATGCTGGTGCCGTGCCCGCCGATGAACTTCGTCGCCGAGTGCACGACGATGTCGGCCCCCCATTCCATCGGCCGGCACAGATAGGGCGTCGCGAACGTGTTGTCGACGATCAGCGGCACGCCGCGCTCGTGCGCGATCGCGGCAATCGTCTCGATGTCGAGCACGTTGCCGCCCGGGTTGCCGATGGTTTCGCCGTAGAACGCTTTGGTGTTGTCGCGGAGGGCCGCCCGCCACGCGCCGGGATCGTCCGGATCCACCCACGTGAGCGCAACGTTCATCTTGCGCAGCATGTGCTTGAACTGGTTCACCGTGCCGCCGTAGAGGGCCGACGACGACACCACGTGATCGCCCGGCTCCAGCAGCGTGAACAGCACCGCCGCCTGCGCTGCAATGCCGCTCGCAAACGCCACCGCGCCGCTCCCGCCCTCGAGGTTGGCCATGCGCTCCTCGAACACGGCCACCGTCGGGTTCATGATGCGCGAGTAGGTGTTGCCGAACTCCTGGAGGTTGAAATACGCGGCCGCCGACTCCGGGTCCTCGAACACGTAGCTCGTGGTCTGGAAGATCGGCACCGCACGGGCGCCGGTATTGGGGTCGGGGCGCTGGCCGGCGTGCACTTGTCGCGTGTCGAAGCCGAATTGGCGTGGCTGTTCTTCGGTGCGGCGCGTTGGGTCCATCGGGTCTCGGTCTCCTCAGATCGGCTGGAGCCGCCCGCACGACGTGCGGGCAATTAAACACTGCCCGAGCGAGGCGGAGCCGACATGCTCGTAGGTCACCGGCGAAGCCTCGCCAGGAACGACTGGATCATCGGCGTCTGCCGCGCCTCTTCGAGCAGGAAGCAGTCGTGGCCGTAGGGCGCGTCAATCACGTGGAGCTCCACGTCCTTGCCGAGCGCGCGCAATGCCTCCGCCAACTCCTCGGAGCCGATCGGCGGGTACAGCCAGTCCGAGCTGAACGCGATGAGCAGCGTGCGCGCGCGCACGCGGCGCAGCGCGGCGGCGAGGCTGCCGTTGCCGTACTGCCGCGCGAGGTCGAAATAGGTGAGCGCCCGCGACGTGTAGAGATAGGTGTTGGCGTCGAAGCGCTTGACGAAGCTCTCACCCTGATGGCGCAGGTAGTTCTCGACCTCGAACTCCGGCTCCGTCACCGTGTAGCGGACGTCCTTGGCAAACTGCAGCCGCCGGCCGAACTTGTCGCCAATCGACTGCGCCGACAGATACGTCACGTGGCCCACCATGCGTGCCACGGCCATGCCCGCGTCCGGCTTCCGTCCGGTGCCGTAGTAGTGGCCGCCCTGCCACGCCGGGTCGGCCATGATCGCGTTGCGGGCGATGGCGTTCCACGCCACGCCTTGCGGCCGGATGGCATGGGTGCTGGCGATCGCGACGACGGCATCCACCTGGTCGGGATAGAGGATCGCCCATTCGAACGCCTGCATCCCCCCGAGCGACCCGCCGGCCACCGCCGCCAGCCGGTCGATGCCGAGTTCGTCGAGCACCGCCCGTTCGGTGCGCACCATGTCGGCGACCGTGATGACCGGAAAGTCCGACCCGTACGGCGTGCCGGTGGCCGGGTTGATCGACGAGGGCCCCGTGGTCCCGCGGCAGCCGCCGAGCAGATTGGTCGAAACGACGAAGAACCGATCGGTGTCGAACGCCTTGCCCGGCCCAATCATCCCGTCCCACCAGCCGAGCCCCTTGGGCGTGGCCTGGTCGCGCTCGGCGGCGCCAAATCCGTCGCGCGTACTTTCGGGCGGCGGCGTCTTCGAGATGCCGGCGGCATGCGCATCGCCGCTCAACGCGTGGCAGACCAGGATGACGTTGTCGCGGGCCGGCGCGAGTGTGCCGTAGGTTTCGTAGGCGACCCGGACCGGGTGCAGGGAGCGGCCACACTCGAGCTGGAGTGGTTTCGGCAGATCGAGGAACTGTGTCTCGACGACACCCGCCGAGCCTGCGGCTGTTCTCGGCACCGAAGTGGCCATCCGCGCCATCATAGCGCCGGTTCAGCAGGCGTGAGGGCGCCGTTATATGATCCGGGCCGCTCGCGTCCGGCCAGGGCAGGACGGCAGGAATCTGGCGGGTTTTTGCAGATTGCGGCATCCGCGTCGAAACGACGCGTATCCATCTGATGGCACTTTTCGGATTGCCGGCGATACGGCAGGTAGAGGGCTGTTCTCAGACCGCCCTCGGGAGAAATCACGATGGCTATGGCATTGGCGAACAACGGAGTCAACGTCCAGGCGTTGCTCGACGCGCGCGAGGCGTTGAAGGGCGCCCCCGAGGCAACCCAGTTCACTTGGCGGGCCACCTGCAAATGGCAGACGGGTACCTACAGTAAGACCAACCTCAAAGGCTTCTTCGGGCTCGGCCAGGAGCAGTCGCACAAGACGGAGACGTCGTTCGAGGCCGACCACCCGGAGGTCTTCGCCGCCGAAGACCGGGGTATCACGCCCATCGAATACGTCCTCGTCGGTCTCGCCAGCTGTCTCACGGCCGGCATCGCCGCCGTGGCCCAGAATCGTGGCGTGCAGCTCAACTCGGTGGAGTCGCAGCTCGAAGGCAAAATGGACATCCGCGGCATCCTCGGCATGGACAGCGATGTACGCAACGGCTACGACGACATCAAGGTGACCTTCAAGATCGACGCCGACGCTCCGCGCAAGGAGATCGAGGCGATCGTGGCACAGTCGCAGAAGCGCTCGGCGGTCTACGACGTCATCACCAACCCGGTGAACGTCACCGTCGAAATCGCCTGACGATCAAACGCATCTGACGGGCGGTCCCCAAGCCGCCCCGAGGCATTCCCATCGAACGCATCACCGCCGTTGTGATCGGGGCCGGCCACGCCGGCCTCGCCGCCTCGCGTTTTCTCACCAGCCGATCGGTCGATCACGTCGTGCTCGAGCGGGGCGAGGTGGCGAATTCGTGGCGGCGCGAGCGGTGGGACTCGCTCCGGCTGCTGACGCCAAACTGGCAGAGCCGCCTTCCCGGTCATCACTACGACGGCCCCGATCCCGACGGCTACATGACCGCCGGTGAGGTGGCGGACTTCATCGCGCGCTTCGCCGCCGTCTCGCAGGCACCGGTCCGCACCCACACGGCGGTGACAACCGTGTCGCGCACCACCACCGGCTATCATGTGGCAACCAGCCAGGGAGAGTTCGACTGCCGCTGCGTCGTCATCGCCAGCGGCGCCTGCAACCGCGCCAGCGTGCCGTCCGTGCGGGCCGCGGTGCCGGCCGGCATCACACAGACCACCGCGTTCGACTATCGCCACCCCGGCCAGTTGCCCGAGGGCGGCGTGCTCGTCGTCGGCCCGTCCGCCACCGGCCTGCAGCTGGCCGCGGAAATCCACCAGTCCGGCCGCCCCGTCACGCTGTCAGTCGGCGAACACGTGCGCCTGCCCCGCCTGTATCGCGGCCGCGACGTGCTGTGGTGGATGGACCGCTCGGGCGTGTGGAACCAGCGCTACGACGAGATCGACGACCTGACGCGTGCGCGCCGCCTCCCGTCGCCTCAGCTCGTGGGCACGCCCCAGCGCGCGACGCTGGACCTCAACACGCTCGGCGCGATGGGCGTGCAGATCGTGGGCCGGCTCGCCGGCGTGCGCGACGGGCGCGCGCTCTTCTCGGGCGGGCTGCGCAACCTGTTCGCGCTGGCTGATCTCAAGATGGAGCGGCTGCTCGATACGTTCGATGCCTGGGCCCGCGCCGATGGGCGCGACGCCGACGTCGCGCCGCCTGAACGGTTCGAGCCGACGCGCGTGCCGGATTCGTCGCCGCTGCAGCTCGATCTGCGCAACGGCCGGATCCGATCGATCGTGTGGGCCACCGGGTTCCGGCCCGACTACAGCTGGCTGCATGTGCCGGTCGTAGACGAGAAGGGCCATTTGCAGCACGAGGGCGGCGTATTGGCGAGCCCCGGCATGTATGCGCTCGGGCTCCCAGTGTTGCGCCGCCGCAAGTCCACCTTCATTCACGGCGCCGAGGACGATGCCCGCGACGTGATCGACCACCTGGCGGGCTATCTCGCCAATCCAGCGTCAGCCGCACGGGCCGGCCTCTAGACGGCCCGCGCGCTGGCCCCCTGCCGGCGCCAACGACTCGCGTCCGGTTCAGGACCGGGGCTTGTTGTCGTCGAGCCGCTTGATCGACACTTCGACGCGGTCCACGTAGTCGGTCACCCGGGCGCGGGTCACGTTCCACCAGTCGTCCGCCGACGCCGACGCCAGGCGATCGAGATCCTCGCCGAGCTTCTTCACGCGCGCCCGCGTGTCGTCGAGTTCGGTCTCTCGCGGCCCGCTGGCCTTCACCTTGTCCAGCGCCGCGTCGAACGCCTCGACGCGCGCCCGCAAGTCGGCCACGAACGCGTCACGCCTCGAGGTGAACGGCGCATTGCCCTCGACGGCGGCCGGGGCCGGCCGGACCGGGGGCGTGAACTGCCGCGCCAGCTGCTTCACGTCCGCCTCGATGTCGTCTGCCGTGCGCCGCAACGCCTCTTCGTGACGTTCCCACCAGTTGTCCGGTGTCGTCGTACCGAGGTTGGCGACCGCCCGCTTGACGTTGTCGACGTCTTCCCGCACTTCTTCGCGAAGAGCCGTCGTGGCGGTCTTGGCTCCGCTTGCCACCTCGGCGTTCTTCTCTGAATACTCGCGTTCAATCTCGGCTACGCGCTGGCTGAGGCGGGAGACCTCGTCCGTGCGTTCCTTCTGCTCAGCCGCGGCGCGGTCGACAGCCGGGTCGCGTGGGCTCTCGGACGTCGTCGCGGTCGAGCGGTTACAGGCCGCGCCGGCGCATCCCAGAACGAGCGTCCCGATAGCGACGAGGTTCCTCACATCCATCTCACACCTCCGTGAAAGCCCGTCACTCGTAAGGAAAGCAAGCGGCCGGCCACTGCCGCTGCGGAGCGGGGGCTGGCCGTGGCCACGTCGGGCTCGTCAACTCGATGCGGTAGATCGGACCGCCGAGAGAGAGCGCCTGCTCTGCCCTCACGAACGCCGGCGCGGCGCCGCCAAGGATCCATACGTGCACATCGGGCGGCTGCTTGCCGATGAGCGGGGCGATGGCGCCGGCCAGGCCTCCGATGTCCACCTTCACGATGTAGTGCGTGGCCAGCCGCCCATGGCCTCCTGTCGCAAACCGGTCCTTCGGCGCCGTCGCGAGTTCCAGCTTCACCAGGCGGGGCTTCGGCGTTGCCGCCACGTACGAGAGCGAACGCGGCAGCGCCTCGGGCCGCACGTTCTTCAGCAGCGTCGACACCATGCCGTTGGCGAGATCGTCGGGCAGCTCCATTCGCTCGGATTCCGTCCTGCGCTCGCCGTCGTCGTCGGTATGGATCACGTCCACCTGTCCGGTCGTGGCATCGATCGACATCTCGAGCACGCGCGGAAAGGCCGGGCCCCTCTGCAGGAGACGGTAGGTCACCAGCCGGAACCGCCCCTGCTGCGTGTAGATCGCGGTCTCGTCGTGCACCGATCCGTCGCGGAATCGAAACGTCAGCCGTGTGGTCACGCGGCCGCCGCTCGCCGATTGCAGGAGGTCGCCATCGGCGACCGCGTGACCGGCACCGGCGCGGAGGATCAGGAAGCCGTGGATCAGGCCCTCGGTGTAACGGACCGGAATGGGCTCGGCTCGCAAACCCGGCTGAGCGCATCCAAGGATGAGCGTCACGATGATAGGGACGAGTCGGTTTCGCCTCACATCGTTCCCAAGTTGCAAAAACGGCTCCCCGTTGGATCCGCGCAACAGCCGGCGCGATCGA
>Ga0070675_100001454_pt1 | contig 17443 bp, 17 predicted proteins | sample KBSM43metaG_FD_65343 | JGI IMG/M metagenome (GOLD analysis project Ga0070675, IMG submission 65343) | Miscanthus rhizosphere microbial communities from Kellogg Biological Station, Michigan, USA - KBS M4-3 metaG | ecosystem: Host-associated > Plants > Roots > Rhizosphere > Soil ...
CGCTCCAAACGCGTCAACGTCGGCGCGACGAACTGATCGGTATGCTGGAATCACGTGCGCCAGGGGGCACGCAGCGCGACGTGCGGGCCATCGAGACCGCAGTACGCGACAAGCTGGCCGCGTGGCGGTCTCTGTCGACGCGTCAGACGCAGGACGGGCGCCAACTGCTGCGCGAGATCCTCGACGGCCCGATCCGCTTCATGCCTGATGGGCAGATGTATCGCTTTAATGGGAAGGCGGCGCTCTGGAAATTGCTAGCTGGCGCCGCTTCCAACCTATGTGGCGTCCCCGGACGGATTTGAACCGTCGGCCTCGCGCTTAGGAGGCGCGCGCTCTATCCAACTGAGCTACGGGGACGATTGACCTAGTTTACTGCGGCTCACCGAACGAGCCATGCGCGGCACCAAGGTGGTTGCGGAGCACGCCCTCAATTCGCGTTCACTCACGCGGTGGGATGAATGATGCGATGAATGCGTCAGACGATCGCTGACGTGCACCATCACGATCGACGATCTGCTTGATCGAATTCGATACGTTGTGCATCGCACGCCGATTCGTTCTTGACTCACGCGTTGATTCGTGCAAAATCACTTCAAGCTCGTTCTCCCTCGAGCCGCGACTCCACGACAACTAAAAAAAGAGAATCCGCATGACGTGTGCCTTCCGACCGGCTCCCGGTGTATGCGAAGAGCGCCACCTCCCATGCCGATGAAGAACGCGAACCTCTCCGCAAGTGAATCGAGCCAAGGGCTCGCCAGTTGGTACACCCCAGGACGAAGCGATGGATTCGGCGATCGGTTGTTGATGTTCGACAACACCGACGCGGTCTCGCTGGAGCTGTTGCGATTCAAGCGTGAGCTCGCGGTGAGTCCCGGCTTCGACAACGCGCTCCGTGAAGGCGTTGAACGGCTGTCGCGATTCCGCCATTCGGCATTTGCGGAGATTCGCGCGGTCGTGTACTTGAACGAACACGACCTGACACTGGTCTCGGTGAATATGCCCGGCCAACGTCTGTCGGAGCTTCCGGCGGCGAAGCTGCACAAAGGGCTTCATCCCGCGATCGTCACGTGGATCATTCGGGAAATCACCCCCGCGTTGGCGGCGCTGCATTCATCGGCTCCGGCCGCCGCACACGGCGCGCTGAGCGCAGACCGGATTGTCTTCACACCCGAGGGGCGCCTGTGTCTCGTCGAGCACCCGCTCGGTGCCGCGCTTCAACGCCTGGGACATTCCCCCGCCACGCTGTGGCACGAGTTCGGGCTGTTGACCATCGGCGACGACCGCGGGCTCGCACGCATCGATGCCCGCAACGACGTGGTGCAGCTTGGCACGGTTGCGCTCTCGATGTTGCTCGGGCGCGCAATCACGTTGAATGATTTCCAGCGAAACCTGCCAGCGGTGCTCGATGAATTCAGCGCCATGGCGTCAGCCAGCCCGTCGGTGTTCACAGCGCCGCTGCGCGTCTGGCTGGAACATGCGCTACAACTGTCGCCACATCCGTACCGATCCGCTGCTGATGCGCAGGAGGGTTTGAAAGAACTCCCCGCGTCCTCGATGTCCCCCAGCGCTCTGGCCGTGGCAACGGCAGGATTCCTCGAGGCGTTTCCCCTGCGCGACGCAGATTTGTCCGGTCACGGTTCCGTGGCGCGTTTCGAGATTGCCCGACCGTTACGCCCGCAAATCGGTCACGTATCGAACCGCCCCAGTACCACCACTCTCATCCGGGACGATCGTGACGTGGCAGACGCCGCACCCGAGATCGCAACGACGCCTGGGAATGGTCTCGTCACGGATTCCGCTCGCCGGAAAAATTTTGTTGGGACGTGGATAGCCATTGCTCTGGGACTTGTCGTGCTTGTCGAGGGCGCCGTCATTACGTGGCTTGCTCTTCGAAAACCGGCGTCTGTGCTGCAACCCGCTGTCGTGATCGAGTCCCCCGTGCCAGGGGACACGGTGATGGTGGACGGGCGATCCGTTGGAACCACGCCGCTCCAGCTCACCGTTACGCCGACGACACGGGCAATCCGTCTCGTGCACGCCGCCGTCGCACCCGCGGTCCAGAGCGCAGGGGCCGCGACGCCTCTGCCAACGGCCGAGGATGCTCGCGCGCTCGCCGCCATCGAAGATGCCGGAGCACGCCAGCGTTCCGGGGGTGTCAGGGTATCGTCGCCGATCGAGCTCAAAGTCCTCGAAGGCGATCGAGTGCTCGGTTCGACGGCAGATGGGCCGATCGTCACCAGCGCCGGCACGCACCAACTCGACCTGATGAACAGCGCGCTCGGGTTCCGCCTGCGTCAGACGGTGACTATTCGGGCCGGTGTGCTGACACCGCTGACGATCACGCCACCGATGGGCCGCCTGAGCATCAACGCCGACCCATGGGCGCAGGTGCTCATCGACGACAAACCAATCGGTGATACCCCCGTCGCAAACGTCTCGGTCAGTCTCGGCGAACATCAGGTGACGTTCCGTCATCCGCAGCTGGGCGAACGCCGCGAAACGGTGATCGTGCGGGCCGACGCACCGACCCGCGTGAGCACGTCGTTCCAGCGCTAGCGGATTTCGGAAAACGCCGCGGCTTTCGTCACCAGGTCGAATTCCTGGCGCGACACTGGCGTGGCGACGGCAGTAGTCCCGTCAGACAGCGTCCCTTCGACTTTGCGGACGAGCTCCTGAGGACCACCAATCGGAACGTGATAGACCGCGACGTCGGACAAGGTGACCACCTGCGTGAACCGTTCCGAATGACGGACCAGCGGACTGCCCTCGGTGATGACGCCGGCGACCTTCGCGTGCGCGACAAAGCCCACACTGGCGATGTACACGGAGATGGAATCGCCGGACTCGACGGCGCGCTGAACATCCGAGGCGGGATTGATCGGTAGAATCCGGCGTCTTGCGATCACCGATTCGACAAACTGCCCCGGCGGCGTGCTCCTATCGAGCTGAATCGCAGCCACCCAGCAGCTGGAGTCCACCACCGTCACTACGCCCGGGCCTCCTTCCTCCGCACCGTGCTTCGCTTCAAGAGGGGGCGGTGTCGTCCACGCATCGCACCGCTCGATCAACGCATCCACGTTCACGTCAGGATTGAGCACCTGCAGCACATCGTCGTGTGTCATCCGCCCTGTAGCCACCATCTCCGTCATGCGAAGGATTCCAGGCAGCGACACCATTCGCAGCTCGGGATGTCTTCGAGCCCGGAGCATCTCCTCGATGCGTGCTTTGGCCGCAAACAGCGGACTGACAATGCAGAGGCCGACGCGCGGCGTGTTCGCCTGCAGATGCGCGGGCAGCCCGTTGCGGACGATCTGAACGAACGCCTCGAGTTCGATCGCGGCGGTTTGATCCGTGCAGAGAGTGAGCAGGACACGAAGCCGTCGCCGTGACTCCCATTCCCCGCTGATAGGCGCGGCTCCGGGGTCGTGCTGATACTGGCGGAACGCGGTATGAAAACCCAGAAATCTTCCCGTCAGGACGACGGCGTCCTGCAGCGCGCGGTGGTTCTGCTCGCCCGACATCTGCTGACATTGTTGGATGACGAGCCGAGCCGCCTGCGGGTCGGTGATTCGCTGGACGAGAAACCGCCGGAAACGCTCACGCGGCGTGTCGAAACCTGGACTGTCGTCCAGCCGGCCGACCATGGCCAGCACCTGGCTGACGGTGACGTTCATGAAGTCTCGAGCGGAACAGTACGGGAGCCGCCCTGGATCACGCGCCCGATGATACCAACGGCGCGCGGGTGAGCAACGGCTCGCCCGAAGGCGTGTCGTTTCCCCCCTTGCGTTCCATCGTCACCATGGCGCCGACCAGCGGCGGTACTTTTGGCGTGGCTGTCACCGTCGCGCGGCCGCCTGAGTCCGGATCGAAGGTCGCCACGCTGACGGCGCCGGTTCTCGTCAACAGCCAGACCTGATAGGTCGAATCGTGTGCTGGCGCCGGCAGCCCGGACGCGCTGAATACGAAGATTCCTCGCGAACGACTCCAGAGGACCTGGCCGGTCGCGGACTCCAGCGAATCTCGCCCGACGAGCGGGAACCGGATCAAGTCTGGCGCCGCCAGCACGTCGCTGATCATTTGCGCGCGCGTGGTCAGCTCCTGCGCCGCTGTAATCGCGCGATTCGCCTGAACTTGTGTTTCGTTAATTTGACGAGCCGCGGTTTCCGTCGTCACGCGCAACTGGCGCTGCGTTTCATTGAGCTGTTCGGCTGACGCACGCACTTGACTCTCGAGACGCCATGCGAACCCACCCGCGATGATCAGCAACAGCACCGCGCCCGCGATCAGCGCCAAGCGGCGCGTGTTCAGTGGGTCGACGGCAACGACACGTGAAAACGGCGATGCCGCCGCAGTGGTTGCGGTACTCGGTGGTTCGGCCACCGCGGGCTGCGGTTCGGCGGCAGCCGGGAGCACGCGTGGTTCGGTGACATGGACGCCTTGCGTGTCGCGAAGCTGACTATGAAGACGGGTAACGTCCTCGAGCGGCCACGCTGGCGTCTCGCCGGGAAGCTGCCGTGCCTTGTTCTGCGAGAGGCTGCGGAGTTCGGCGACCGCATTCTGGACTTCGCGCGTGAGCTCCGACGTGCTGCGGTGAAATTCCGATTCGAGCGCCGCCAGTCGCGCCTCGGCGCGATCGAAGCCGTGTTGCGCCGAGTTGGCGGTCGCGATGCAGACTTCGGTCAGGCTTGCGGCCTGTTCGACGAGTTGCTTGACGGGAACTTCGTGGATAAGGCGGAGCGAATCCCACTCTTGCTGGATGATCGTTTCCAGTTGCTGAAGACGCTGCGACGCGTCCTCCTGCAGCTGCGCGCCCGTATCGCCGAGCGCGCGCAGGTGCGCTTCGAATTGACTGACCGCGGCCGCGTGGCGATCGGCCGTGACCGCCCATCGTTTCAGAATCGCCGCGCCGAATTCGGTGAGCGTGACGAGGCGTTCTTCGAGAGGACGGCGGTCGGTCGTTCGACGGAGATGCTCGATCTGCTCCTGCAGGCTCGAGACACGCTGCGCCAGTCCGCTTTCGTTCGTCTCCAATTGCGTCCCGTGCGCGCATGGTACACAAATCCCTCACCCGATCCAACAGCGTTGCGGGCGCCGCGTTGCCTCGCGCGACGTTTTTCGTGTCGAACGCATCATTTCGTCGTTGACAACGTCGGTGGCGTCTGTAACATGGAACACATTCCACGAAGCGTGCGGCTGCTCATGGCGCGGGAGGTAAAGCAATGAACGTCATGCGCATGAATATTTGTGTGGCACTCGCCTGCGTATTTTTCGCCGGGCTGAGCGCCAGCGCCAGCGCGGATGATGCGCAGCTTGATCATGCGAAGGAGCTGTATCGCTCCGCGGCCTACGACGAAGCGCTCGGAGTGCTCGATACGATCCGGGCGAGTGCCCCATCAACCGAAACCCTCGAAGCAAGCGAGTACCGCGTGTTCTGTCTGGTGGCGCTCGACCGAAAGGACGAGGCGCGGAACGCGATCGCGGCGCTCATCTCCGCAAACCCGTTTTATGAGCTGTCCGAGACGCAGGCCTCGCCGCGCGTGCGAGCCGTCTTCACGGAGGTCCGCAAGTCGTTACTGCCGTCGCTGGTGCAGAGCGCGTACACCGAAGCAAAGGCGGCATTCGACCGAAAGGACTCGGAGTCCGCGACCCGATTCGAACGTGTGCTGACGCTGCTTCGCGACCCGGACCTCTCGTCCAATAGTGACCTCGGTGACCTCGCCGTCGTTGCCGCCGCGTTCCGCGATCTGAGTGCGGCGCGGGAACTTGCCGCGTCGGCGGCTGCGGCCGCCCCCGCTCCGTCCGCGCGCGACACCAGCAGCCCCGTTGAGAGTGCAGCCGCCAAGCCCCCGGAGCCGGCCGTCTTCCGTGATGGAGCACCCAATCTGGTGCCGCCCGTCGTCGTTTCCCAGACGCTGCCGCCGTCACACCTCGCGGAAAGGCGACTCTGGACCGGTGCAATCGAAGTGTTGATCGACGAGACGGGAAAAGTGCTATCGGCGAGGATGGCGATGCCGGTGCAACCGACCTATGACAGGCAGTTGCTTCAGGCGGCACTCAATTGGAAGTATCGCCCTGCCGTGAAGGACGGGATGCCCGCGCGCTACATCAAGGTCATCAACGTCAGGCTCGACACGCGCCCGGATTGCACGATGCTCGTCACACAACAATGCCGCCCAGCGGGAGGTAATTAGTCGTCGAAACGTTATTTCTTGAGCCACACATCCGGATCAGGATTCCCTTCCCAGCACGCCGACTCCCAGGTCTCATCATCCGGTCTGCGCTTTTGACCGATTCGAAACGTCCACGGGCGGGTGAACACGGTCGGATCGTTGATCGTCGCTTCGTAGGTCATGTTGTCAGCGTCGACAAACGTCATTTTCTCGGTGACGTGCGCGTTCTCGCTGTAGAAATCACCGATGTATGTCAGCCGGGCGCCTCTCATATTCGTCGTGTCGACGACGAGCGTGTTGCCCTCCCAATGGCCGCGCGCGTCACCCATCCATAGCTTTACGTTCGATGCAATATGCGGCCGACCGTCGAGTGGAACGACACGATACGCGTGGTATTCATCCCAAACGAAGACGACCGACCCTGGAATCTGAATGATCCGGAACGACGGAACGATCGTGTAGAGCCGCGGAATACCGGAAAGCAAGCACCGGTGCTGGGTGTCGATGTGCTCAGGCCTGGTCGGGCGTTCGTAATCCGACTCCTGCTGTTTTTGCCGTGCCGCTGCCCACGGCTGGTACGGAATCAGCCCGTCAGGCGGGTCGATGACTCGGCTCGGTCGTTTGATGTCGGAGCCGGAGACGCGGCGATCGAAATCTTCGCCGCCGCTAATCGGGTTTGTCAGTGACGTCGATCCGGCGTTGACGGCAGCCCAGATGCCTTGAACATCCGGCTGACCGTCGGACAGCTTCTGCGGCGGCCACGGCTTGGACGCGGCTCGATTCGCCGCACCGCCTTGCGCCTGCCCTCGAACTGGCACTGCCGCGAGCGCCAGTGCCGCGCCGATCCCGAACGCGATGATCAGAGTGTTCTTGCTCATCTGGCAGCTCCTAGATCGGGATACGGATAAATCTTCTCGAAATCAAAGCCGTAGCACTCGTACTCGTACAACTGAAAATTCTTTTCCTTATGGCGATAGAGGACCATGTTCATGTTCCATGGCCGCGTGAAGACTTTTGGATCCTCGATCGTGACGGAGTAGTTGATGTGATCGGGATCCGTCAGCGAATACCGTTCGACGACGTGCAGGGCGTCGCTGTGGAAGTTGCCAGCCCGGTCGAACCAGGTCTGATCGTTGAAGTGGACGACGTCCACCACGAGCGTGTCGCCCTCCCAGCGCCCGCGTGAATCTCCCAGCCACCACTCGATCGGCCCCTTCGGGTGCGGCGTACCGTTCGCGAAGATGTACCTCACCGTGTGGACGTATTCGTAGAGGATGGTCAGCTCATTCGGCTTCTGAACGATCTGAAACGGATACGGCATATAGGTGATGCGCGGCACCCCAGGCAGGTAACACTTCGCGTCGGGATCCAGCGTGGCGCGCTCTTCGTAGTTCTTCTTCTTCTGCGCGAGCGCCTCCGGCGTGTACGGGATTTCGTTGCCTTCGACAACTCCAGGCCCACCCGGCACACCCTTCTGCGCTGCGTGATCCTGAATGTCCCACGACGCCGTATTCATCGCCTGCCAGATGCCTGACAAATCCGGCTTGCCGTCGGCCGTGCGTGGGATTGTCTGCGCACCTGTCATGACGGGGTGCATCAATGACACCGCCACGAGGATGAAAAACGAAGGGAACCGAAGCCGCATGGAGCCCCCTTTCAATATCCAGCCGCCTGGCCGTCCTCGCGGAAATTGGAACCGGCCCGATAGAATCCCGCGATTGGCGCCGTGCACTTCGCATCCGCCGGCGCACAACCAGCGCCGGCATTGGTATCCGGGGTGAACATGATTCCTTCGAAGCCGCCGACCGGCGATCCGTCGGACGACACGACCTTATGTCCCATGTTCTTCAGCGCGCTACCAACGAGTTGAAACAGCTGCGATTCCATCTCCAGCTCGTTGCGTACCTGGTTGTGGCTGAAGCGCGCCATATCCCCGGCGGCTTGCATATTTGCGCCAAGATCGAGAACGTTGATGAGCACCTGCATGTTGCCTTGCCCCTGCTGATCCCCACCGTGCTGTCCCGTGACAAGCAGCGGCGCGCCATTGCGCATCACAAGCACCGCTGACAACGTGTTGTACGGACGCTTGTTTCCAGCAATGACGTTCGGACTCTTCGGATCGAGCGTGAACAAACCGCCGCGGTTATGGAGGATGAATCCATAGCCCGGCACGGTAATGCCTGAGCCCCACCCGGCGAAGTTGCTGTTGATCCACGACACCATGTTTCCCCAGCGATCAGCCGCCGCAAGGTAGATCGTGTCGCCCGTGCCATCCGCATCGGCATTTGCAGGTCCGGTCGCCGCCGCGTGATTCGGATTGACCTTGCTGCATAGCGACGCGGCGTGCGGCTTCGACGTCAGCATTTCGAGCGGCACGTTCACGGCGTTCGGATCCGCGTTATGTCCGTAGACGTCGCGGTAGACGGCTTTCTTGGCTTCGACAAGCGCGTGCCAGTAAAGCGGATTGGCGGGACCCAGCGAGGCGAGCGTCTTCCCCGGATACCAGGTGGGCACGCACGCTTCGAGCACGTTCAGGGCTTCGACGATGCCCCAGGCCTGCGACGGTGCCCTCGTGCCGAAGACCGTGAACTCGTTGTGATACGTCGTTGACGCAGGTGTGACCCATTCGCCCTTGTAGTTGGCAAGATCTTCGAGCGTCATCGGACCGCCGAGCGCCTTCGACTTGGCGACGACGGCGCGGCCGATCTCGCCGCGATAGAACGCGTCGCGCCCCTGCTGCTGGATCAGGCGGAACGCCTTCGCGAGATCGGGATTTTTGAAAATTGTGCCGGCGACAGGTGCCTTGCCGTTGACGTAAAACGTCTTGATGGAATCGGGATCCGTCATCGTGCAGCACGCCTGAAGCGGCAACGCGTTCTTCATGCGCCACAGGCTGGCAATCTCCTCCGTGACCGGAAAGCCCTGATCCGCGTAATCGATCGCCGGCTGCAGCACGTCCTTGAAGGTCTTGGTGCCGAAGCGTGTGAGGACCTCTTGCCAACCCCACAACGAGCCGGGCACGGTGACGGTGAGGATGCCGCCGGGCGGCATTCCCGAGCCAGGACCGAAGTTCGCCGGATTCACCTTGTAGCCGAGTGAATTCATTCGCTCGAGCGTTAGGCCCGCTGGCGCGATGCCGCTCGCATTCAGCTGATAGACCTTCTTCTCTTTGGCGACGTAAATGAGCGCGAAGAGGTCGCCGCCGATGCCGACGTTTTGCGGAAAGACGACGTTGAGCATCGCGGCCGTCGCGACCGCAGCATCGATGGCGTTGCCGCCCTGCTGGAGGATGCGGAGCCCCGCCTGCGCGGCAAGTGGTTGGACGGTGCTGACGATCCCGTTGCGCGCCATTACTTCCGAGCGCGTTTGTGCCAGCCATCCTTCGGAGCGATCGCCGCGAACGGCCTGGCAGGCCGGCGCCGATGCTCCCTCGCCGCAGATGCGTGTCAGCGGCGTCTGCGCGAGGAGCAACGCCGATCCTCCCGCAATGAGCCCGAGGGCAACCACCGAAGATCCCGTCCGCCAGCGCGTCATGGCCCCTCCTGGTTCAAAATGCGCCTGTCCCCCAATTGCCCCCAGGCGCGAAAGCAGACCTGTCGCGCCGTAGCGCCGCAGGCGCGAAGGCGGACGGATTGTAACTCCGGATGTAGGATTACAGCTCAAGACAAGGAGCTGCACATGAAAGTCAGGTCCATTGCGTCGGTTGTTGTTTCTCTTATGGCTCTCGCAGCCGTCACGGTTTTTGCTCAGGCGCGCGGCGGCACACCGCAGACCGACAAGGTGCAGCCGGTCAACAGCGGCGCGAATCCGTACCGCGTCATTCGTGATTGGGGAAAGATCGAGGGCCGCGCGTGGGGCGGATCGAACGGCGTGGCCATCGACAAGGACGGAAAGACCGTCTGGGCCGTCGATCGCTGCTCACCCGGAACGACACCCGGGTGCGCGAACACGAACGCCAATCCGGTCCATCACTTCGATGAGTCCGGCAAGGAGATCAAAAGCTTTGGCGGCGGCATGTTCGCCTGGCCGCACGGCATCCACGTCGATCGCGACGGCAACATCTGGGTGGCGGATTCGCGCGCAGACGAGGCCACCCACAAGGGCAGCGTCGTCGTCAAATTCGCTCCCGACGGCCGCGTGCTGCTGACGCTCGGCAAGGCCGGCGTCAAAGGAAATCCGCCCGACGCCCTGACCGAGCCGACTGTCGCGATCACGGATCCACGGAATGGCGACATCTACGTTGCCGAAAGCCATACTGACGTGACCGATCCGAATCTGGTTGGCCGCATCTCTGTGTTTGACGCAAAGGGGAAGTTCCTGCGGACGATCGGCAAGACAGGCACCGGTCCCGGCGAATTTCGGACACCGCATGCGCTGGCGTGGGATTCAATGGGACGGCTCGTCGTCGCCGATCGCCACAATCACCGCGTCCAAATCCTGACGAAGGACGGGAAATTCGTGCAGGAGCTCGACAACTTCGGCCGCATCAGCGGGCTGACGATCGACAAGAACGACATGATCTATACGGCCGATTCAGAGTCGACCGAGCGCGTGCATCCCGGCTGGCAGCGCGGCGTTCGTATCGGCAGCGTCAAGGACGGCAAGGTGACGATATTCATCCCGGCGCATAAGACGGATGCGCCCGAGGGCGCAATGGGCGAAGGAATCGCCATCGACGCCGCCGGCAACATCTACACCGCGGAAGCGAATCTGCGCGGCGTCACGAAATACACGAAATAGCTAGCCACTGTGGGGCCGGCTTTAGCCGGCCCCGCGTTTAATACTGCAACACCGAAAAAACGTTCTCTCCGGTCAGCTTCGACTTCCCATTCAGGAATGTCAGCTCGATCAGAAATGCCAGCCCGTGGAGCCTGCCTCCAAGCTGCTTCACGAGCCGCGTCGTTGCCGCGGCGGTCCCGCCGGTCGCCAGCACATCGTCGACGATCAGCACGCGCTGCCCTTTCTCGATCGCATCGGCGTGGATTTCGATGGCATCCTTCCCGTATTCGAGCTCATACACCTCTTTGATGGCTTTGGCGGGCAGCTTCCCCGGTTTGCGCACGGGGATGAAGCCGGCGCCGAGCTGCTGCGCGACAGCGGAGCCGAGGATAAAGCCACGGCTCTCGATGCCGACGACAGCGTCGATCCGCGAATCTGCGTACGGGGCAGAGAGCGCATCGATCGTGGCCTTGAGACCGGCCGGTTCCTTCAAGAGCGTCGTGATATCGAAGAAGTTGATGCCCGGCTTCGGGAAGTCGGGGACGCTGCGAATCATTTGTTTCAAATCAATCGTCAACATCAGTGCCTTATCGCGAAGTCCGTCAGGTTGCCCGTCGGATCGTCGTCTATGACGGTCACGTGCTGCACGTAACCGCCGGGTGGTCCCGCGCGAAGCGCGCGCTCGACGCGCGTCACCGCCTCCTCGTCGCCTTCGACGAATGCTTCGACGCGGCCGTCGGGCTGGTTCATCACCCACCCGACTACGCCTTCACGCATCGCGGCGTCACGCGCGAACCAGCGAAAGCCCACGCCCTGCACATCTCCGCTGATGACGAAACGGCGTGCGATGCGCATTTCGAGAATGCAGATTATAACGTTGCGCCAAGGTGTGGACGAACCACCGAGACACGGAGCGCACGGAGAACGACTGATCGATTTGTGATCTCAGCGGCTCATCGCACCGCCATGCTCGAGGCCATACTCGCCGATCACGTCTTCGATAGCGCCGCGCTTGCCCGACACAATCAATCGCAGACGCATCGACGGCAATCGCCGAAGATGCGACGCGGATGTCGCGGTCAGGATTTCGTGTGTCCCGGATACCAACGGGATGTCGACGTTGCGACTGAGCTCGAGACCTTCATCGCCCTTCAACACCAGCGTCAGCTCGTCATAGCCGCTGAAGTCGCCTCTCAGCCGCGAGACGATCAGATCGTCTTCGGGCCAGATCGCGCATGGAATGAAGCTGCCCGGTTCGGGGGTGAAAGTGCGGATGCGGACTCCGTCCCGCGACAGCTTGTTGAGTACCGCGTCGGAAATGACACTCTGCACACGCGCGCCCCGCACGGCCTCCGCGACGGCGTCGGCCATGGTGGCGATATCCGCCAGACGATTCGCGCATTCCACGCATTCGAAGACATGTGCCTCGACGCGCTCTGCATCGTGCTGGCCGAGGTCGTCCGCCCAGTAATCGAGCAGATCGCCAAAGGACGCACCCCGAGCGCATCGCTCGCCAGTCATCGCGACGACTCTCCCGTCACACAAGCCCGCAGCCGCATGAGGGCGCGGTGGCGTGCGACCCTGATTGCACCAGATGCCATCTCAAAGGTCGACGCGATGTCGGCCGCTTTCTTCTCTGCATAGAACGTGAGGACGAGCAGCGCCCGATCGCGCGGCGGCAGCGAATTCAGACAATCCTCAACGCGCGCCTTATCGAGCATTGGCTCCCTCGGCGTGACGGAGATCGTGCGATCCGCGAACGTCTCGGTCAGTCGCTCGCGCCGGTGATGGGTGCGGCGCAGATCCGCCGCGATCGTCCTGCTCGTGCCCAGGATGAACGATCCAATCGCCTCCACGTTGCGGACCCCACCGCAGCGCAGCCGCTCGATCAAGACGATGAAAACCTCCTGGACAAGGTCCTGCGCAGCGGCTGCGTCACGCAGGTGCCTGAGGCCATAGAGCCGGACCCGCGGTGCGAAACGCCGATAAAGCTCCGCCTCCTCTTCCTGCGCGGCCCCTGGCGCGGCGGACGCAATTGCGTCGGCGAGCATTGCATCGGTGGCGGCGGCTAAGTCCGTGGGGGACACACCACGGACCGTACCAATCGAATCAGCCCACGGTCAAGGTGGTCCTGGGGGCGCCCATGTAGCGTTCCATGACGTCTGCGCCTGCGCGCAGCGCGGCGGCGCCATCACCGACGAACGAGGACCCGTGCATCGCCGCAAGCACCTTCGGCTGCAGGGTGGCGAGATCCTCGAGCCGCGCCCGCGTGGCCGGCGTGAACGGCATGTAATCCATCAGCACGGGATGCGCCTGATAGAGCTCCATCGCGTGTCCCCACCTGCCGACGACATCGTCGCTTGTGATCGGTTCACGGTCGCCGACCTGGTGGAAAAGATCCGAGCACAGAAGGATCCGGCTGTTTTCCTCGAAGAGGACGCCAGCGTCCCAGCCGTGCGGCAAATGCGGCGTCGGGACGAAGCGGAAGCGATGGCGGCCGGTGTCGATCACCTCGTCGCGTGACAGGCCACGCGGCGGGCGAGCGGCAAAATCCTCGAGATTCACGAGGACACCAACCTGGCTGCAGGCCGCTTGCGCCCGCGGCGCAATCGCCAGCCAATCGTTGAGAGCGCCACATTCATCCACCTCGAAATGACTCCAACTGATCCAGCGAATCGTCGCCGGATCCAGGACACGTGCAACCGCATCCCGTACATCCGGGAACATTCGGTGCATGCCGGTATGGAAGAGGAGGGGCTCCTCGTCCCGAACCAGGAAGTGATTGAACTGGAGGTCAATCTGAGGAACGTAGATGGAGATGCGGAACAGGTCGGGGGCAATTTCGTCGATGCGCGCCATGACTAACCTCCGGTTTCCGGCGTGGCCGGGATTCGGGAATCGGGATCGCAATCCGGGACTTTTGGATCGCGCGGCGAACCTCTCCGTCCGCCTTCACAGAGGAAGTGTGATGAGCTGCCTGATCGTTACAGGCCGGGCACTGCAGGGAATTTGCATAACGTGAGAGCAGAAGGCGGATATGTCGGTAGGAGAACGTCTCCGGCGCGCAAGGCTTGATGCCGGCAAGACGCTCGATCAGGTCGCGGCTGACACGAAAATCCAGCTCTGGATTCTGGAGGCGATCGAGCGCGACGACTTCTCGAGAATCCCAGGCGGGGTCTTTATCCGCGGGTACTTAACGGCGGTCGCGCGCGCCGTGGGCGTGAACCCGTCCGAGGTCTTGACCGCATATTCGCCGGAATTTGCCCCCCAGCCGGCGCCTCCCCCTCCTGCCTTACCACCGCCTGATCCGAATGAGGTCACCCGTACCCCGCTGTGGCAATACGTTGTGATCGTGGCGATGGTTCTCGGCGCGGTGGTGCTGTGGCGGAACATGACGCGCACCAGCCACGACATCGCCGCTGCCCTACCACCGCCGGCACCCGTCAGTGCACCACCGACAACGGTGCCGTCACCTGCTGTGCCGCCGACTCCGACGCCGACGCCGGCACCGGCGAATGAACCGGCCGAATCAGGTGCCACCGCCACGACAGGAGCAACGCCACCCGCTGCACCTGCGGAACCGCACGAGGGTGATCCCGCTGTCGCGCCGACTGCACCGCTGATCGTGCAGGTTCACGCGAGCGCCGAAGTGTGGATCGAAGCGGACGCTGACGGCGAGCGGAAGGTGTATCAACTGTTCGAACAGGGCCAGGATCTGCGTGTCGAGGGCCAGAAAGAAATCCGATTTCTCGTTGGGGACGCCGCAGCGGTGAGCTTCACCATCAACGGCAAGCCCGGGCGCCCGCTGGGCGGTACCGGAGTTGTACGTCAGTTCGTCGTTTCACCAGCGACTGTAGAGTCCCTTACCGAACCCGGTCCGAGAACCGACGGCTAGTTCACACGACGCTTGTCTCCCCTTCCGTCTACCAGGTGCGAAAGCATCCGACGCCGATGGGCGAGATCGTGTTCGGTGAGCACGCGCGGAAAGGGTGACGCGAGTACCTTCACGCGTTCGGGACGGTCGATGCGAGACCGATAGCACTCGAAACAGAGCACCCGCCTTCGCGCCCCAGTTCGGTGTGCTTCGGCGTGGCAGGCCCATCGCGTAGGGCGGTCGGACTTACCAGGCGCGGCGCAGGACATATCAATCCTCCACCGCGAGCATAGAAGGCGGGCGTGACAGCCCAGGTCACGCCATCGCTCCACCGTACTCCGACTCGGAGCCATGTTAAGGTAGGTTTCGCATGCTCCGACGAACGGCTGGACGCCTCGCGGCGGCGGCCGACCTCCTTCGCCCTCGGACGCTGTTCCGCACGCTCGCCCGCGTCGATACGCTGGCCGACCGAACGCGCGAGCTGACCGAGGCCGTCGAGACACTGCGCATCCAGACCGACCAACTGTTGACGATTCAGCGCGTCGACTGGGACAAGCGCTTTGACCTCGTACGCATGGATAGGTGGCTCAACGCGGATCGCATCCGGACGCACATCAACGCCGCCTTCGACCGCGCGCCCCTCGAACTCGATCCATATCCGCACATCGTGATCGAAGACTGGCTTCCCGACGATGTATATGACAGGGTCATCGAGGCGATGCCAGCCCCGGTTTTCTTCGCGAACGGTCGCGACGAGCACTGGGCGGTCCCGTCCGGGGTCGCGCCGCTCTACTCGCGTCAGGTGTGGGCGTTTGTCGCCAACACGATCGTCGGCGACCTGGTCCACGAAGCGCTCAATCGCAAGTTCCAGGACGCCATCTGTCGTTACGTGCGTGCCTTTGTCCCGTCACTGCCGCGCGACATCGACCTGACGCTCCATCCGTCCGACGGGCGCATCATGCTCCGTCGCCCCGGTTATAACCTCGCGCCCCATCGCGATCCGAAGTGGGGCTTCGTAACCGGCATCGTCTATCTGGCGCGTACAGGCGACAACGAGGCGCACGGTACTCAGATATATCGTGTCCACGACGATGCGGAGGCGCCGACCAGCCGCGTGTACTACCCGGAAACGAACAAATGCGAGCTGGTCAAGGATGTCCCGTTTCGCGCGAACACGATGCTCGCATTCCTGAACTCGGAAGGGGCGCACGGCGCCTCGATTCCCCCTGATGCGCAGCCGCCAAATCTCGAACGCTACATCTACCAGTTCCGCCTTGGTCCTACCGGGAAAGTGATCAAACGGCTCACGGACCTGATGTCGCCCGACCAGGCGGCAATGTGGGTGGGCGATAAAACGGCCCGGGCCTCTGGCTATTAGCCGTCCGTCCATCGCCATCGTCGTCACGTTCTTCGGCAAGCCGCCGTTCTGGATGCCGGCGTTTCTCGTCTCGTGTCGAGCAAACGCGGACGTCAAGTGGATTATCTACAGCGACATCGACCCACCGCAGGGCGCCCCGGCCAACGTCAATTTCCGACGCATGTCGGTTGAAGAGCTCAATGAGCGGTGCTCGCACGTGCTCGGCACACGGGTAGACATCAAACGGCGGAAACTGTGTGATCTGAAAGTAACCTACGGCGTCATCTTCGCCGACGATCTGCTGCCCTTCGATTTCTGGGGCTGCTCGGACCTCGACATCATCTGGGGCGACATCCGGCGCTTCGCGACGGACGCGTGTCTGCAGGCGCACGACGTCTTCTCCTCGCGCAAGGAAAGGTTGTCCGGGCATTGCACGTTCTATCGGAATACACCGGAGGTCAATTGCCTCTTCGAGCGCATCCCCGAGGTGAGGACGCTTCTCTCAACCTCGCACTACGAGCATCTGGATGAACGGGAGCTGACGAAGTACGTTCGACTCCCCTCGCATGGCGGACGGTCAGGTCCCCGAATCTACTGGCAGGAGGAGCTTGCAACCAACGCCGCCTACCAAAAGGCATTGCGCGACGAGAGCATGACGTGGAACAACGGACGGACGTTGGGTCCCGACGGTCGCGAGCTCATGTACATCCACTTCCACAAACTCAAGGAAGACATGGACACGATTGACTTCGATACTCCGGACGCACCGGTATCGTTCCGAATCAATCGACAGGGATTCCTGGCTGGTTAGGGGTTGGTCGCTGGTGGGCTAGCGAATGAACGTGAACTTCGTCATCCCAGAGATGCCGCTGCCCCACGGCCAGAGCATGGATCCGTTGGTCGGCCGCGCGGTGGCGCGCACGCGGACGTAATATTCGCGGTTCTGTTCGAGTTCAGCCGTCTTGAAGAGTGGCATCTTCTGGAACGTCGTCATCCACTGCCTGATGGTCGCTTCGTCTTCCGTCGTTTCCACGGATTCGACGTGGCCATCGAGCGTCCGCGTCAACGTCGCACGCCGGGTCAGGTTGTCGTACTGAACTGAATTTGTAATGACCGATGTCGCAATTGTGCGATCGACCCAGGCGGGAACGTCCTGCCGCAGCTCCACGGTGTACGTAAAAGTGGTCTTCAAACCACTGTGGACCGCGTCCTTGACTTCGGGTGTGTAACCGTCGGTCAGTTCGAACGAGACCAGAACTGCATCGTCTCGCACAAGCGGGATGATGCGAACGCCCTCCGCGAAAACCGCTGTAACTGTTGATA
>Ga0070675_100001459_pt1 | contig 17423 bp, 18 predicted proteins | sample KBSM43metaG_FD_65343 | JGI IMG/M metagenome (GOLD analysis project Ga0070675, IMG submission 65343) | Miscanthus rhizosphere microbial communities from Kellogg Biological Station, Michigan, USA - KBS M4-3 metaG | ecosystem: Host-associated > Plants > Roots > Rhizosphere > Soil ...
GCGAGCGGATCCTCGGTGCGGCGGACGGCGCGGGCGTCGGCCGCGGCGAGCAGGACGAGGCCCGCCGCGAAGAGCAGGCGCAGGGACGATCCAAAGCCGAATCGGAATCCGGATCCGGAGCGGTTCATGGTCAGAAGTCCTTTCTGGAAAAGAGCCACGACGCGAGACCCAGAGACGCGACGCCGAACAGCGCCGTCGAACCGTAGATGGCGACAGGATTGACGATGGTGAGCCGCGCCGGAGCCTCGTCGCCCGCGACCAGGGCCACCGTGGCCTTGCCCAGCTCGGCCGTCTTGGGCAGGACCCAGTAGAAGCCCTCGACCAGGCGAGCGACGATCTCGGTCGAAACGGCCGCGGAGATCTGCGTGTGCAGAGCCAGGATGGCCGCCAGGAAGAACACGGCGTAGGTCCCCATCAGGGACACGGCCGTCGAGGACGTGATCACGCCGACCAGGAACGCGAAGGCCATGAGGGTCGCGATCGTGAACAGGATCACGATGCCCGACAGCAGGAACCGCGGGTGGAACACCCGTGTCTTCCACGCCACGATCAGCCAGATCGCGCCGATCATGTAGGCCACGTTCGCCGCCGCGAGCAGCAGTCCGCCCGTGTACCGCGACAGCAGCAGCGACACTCGGCCGATCGGACGCGACAGGTAAAGGTCGATCGTGCCCTTCTCCTGGAGCCGCGGCACGAGATGCGCCGTCGCGAAAAGCGCCAGGAAGAGGCCGACGAAGTACAGGACGCCGGAAAACGTGGACTCGAAGCCGAGGACGAGCTCGTCGATCCGGATCTGGCGGTCCGGGAGGTCGACGGTCTGGCCGAAGAGCTTCATGCCCGCGAGCGCGCCGTTCACGATGTCGAGGTTCACCGCCGCCGCGAACAGGAGGATGAACAGCGTCGACAGCGCGAAGTAGGCGATGAGCGTCCAGCGGGCCGCCGCCTCCCGGAAGACTTCCTGCACGCTCGCGACGAAGGCTCTCATGAGGGTCTCTCCGACGTGGGGCCGGGGGGGCTCGGGGGGGCGCCGTGAGCCCCCCCGCCTGATTGGGGGCTCGGGGGAGCGCCGTGCGCTCCCCCGCCTGATTGGGGGTTCGGGGGAGCGCCGTGCGCTCCCCCGCCTGATTCGCGCACGAGATCCACGAAGACGTCCTCGAGGCTCGTGCGCAGCGGCGTCAGCTCCTGCAGCTTTCCTCCCGCCGCGCGAAGCCGGTCGACGAGCGCATTCACGTGGTCGAGATCCCGGGCCGAAAGGTCGAAGTGGCCGTTGACCCGCTGGACCGACGCTCCCGTCTCGCGAAACGCGGCGAGGAGGACGTCGTCGACGCCGGTGGCCACGAGCTTGTAGCGCGAGCCCGAAGCGGTCAGCTCCTCGATGCGGCCGGCGGCGGCGACGCGCCCGCCGCGCAGCACGGCGACCCGGTCGCACGTACGCTCGATCTCCGAGAGCAGGTGCGAGTTGAGCAGGACGGTCTTTCCGCGCCTGGCCTCTTCCTGAAGGAGATCGCGGATCTCCCTCCGGCCCACCGGATCCACGCCGTCCGTCGGTTCGTCGAGCAGAAGGACTTCGGGGTCGTGGATCATCGCCGCCGCGAGACCCAGCCGCTGCGTCATGCCCTTCGAAAACTTCTTCACGCGGACGTCGGCCCATTCCGACAGCCGCACGCGCTCGAGAAGCTCCGGGGCGCGTCTGCGCACCAGAGCCGAGTCCATGCCCGACATGCGGCCGAAAATCGTGAGCGTCTGGCGGGCGGTCAGGTAGCCCGGAAATCGGTGGCCCTCCGGCAGGTACCCGACGCGCCGGCGGCTCTCCGGGTTCGAGGCCGGAAGTCCCAGCAGGCTCGCCGAGCCCGAAGTGGGACGCGTCAGGCCCAGCAGGATCTTGACGGTCGTCGTCTTGCCGGCGCCGTTTGGCCCAAGCAGGCCAAAGACTTGGCCCTGCTCGACCCGCAGATCGATGCCCCCCAGGGCGGTGATCCGGCGCGTGCCGAAGCGCGACATATAGACCTTCGACAGGCCAACGGCCTCGATGGGTGTTGCCATCGAGGAAGTTAACGAGAACGGAGGCCGAAAAGTTCGGCTCTGGCGACTCTAGAAGAGGAAGCTCGCCGTGCCGTCCGTCCGGATCTCCAGGCGAGCCCGGTCGGACAGGGCGAGCACCTTGCTCTCCTCGGGCTTGCGCGTCAACGACATCTCGATCGCGACGATCCCCCGCGCGTCGCCCGCCGCGTCGACGATCTCGATGCGCACGTCGGGTCCGAGCCAGGAAACGCCCGTGCCCTTCGTCTCCCGGCGCCAGCCGAGCGCGGCGAGCTCGCGTCCGAAGGACTCGGCCCGCTTCGGGTCGAGCGCGATCCGCAGCCCCGTCACGTTTTTCAGCAGAGGATCCTTCGGAGGCACCGTCAGCGCCGCCTTGGCCTGATAACGCTCGAGCACGGCCTGGCGCGAGATGCCGGAAAGGCCGGGACGCAGCTCCGGGTGCCACTGCTTCAGGAAGTTCGGCGAGTACTCCAGGAAGAACGAGATGAGGATCGGATCCCTGGGCTCGAAACCCGTCATCTTGAACCAGGGAACCTCCTTGCCGGCGGTCTCGCGCGTGCGGTCGAGCGTCTTCGCCGGACCGAGACCGAGGCCGGCTCCATCGAGCGCTTTCCGGACGGCCGCGCTGCCCCCCGATTCCTCGATGCCGAACGCCACGGCGCTCTGGCCCATCGGGCGGTCGCGGTTCGGATCGGCCGCGAGGAACTCGAAGTACGTGCTCTCGCCGTAGAAGTAGAGACCCGTCCAGCTGTCGTCGCCGGACTTCGTCGTCCGCCGCTCGAAGGGCGCAAACTCCGTCCGCAAATACTCCGAGGCGTCCGCGGCGCGGAAGGTCTCGGTGTCGAGGACGCGATAGACGTGGTTCAGATAGATGGGCGGCATGTTGGTCTCCGGAGCCGCGGCGAAACCGGCAAGACCGGCGACACCGAGGGTCACCGCCGCGAAAACGGCGGAACGCAAAGTCGGGCTAGGCATGGCCCGCCCGGTCCAGACGAGGGCGTGCCAGCTCCTCGAGCTCGAGGACGTAGCAGAAGATCGCGAAGAGGGCCCAGATCGAGATCGCGAGGCCCACGGGCGTCGGGCGCGTGTCGCCGGCGCGCACGATGAAGAGCGAGAACGAGCTGCCCACGAACACGAACGCGAGTCGGCTGACGAAGAGCAGCACGTGCCCGAGCAGATCGCGATGGCGCGGCGGCGCGGTGGCAGTCGTCGCGGCCGGCAGGTGACGCCGTCCCCAATAGCAGGCCTGCATGACGATCACAGCCACGAGGAGCTTCCCGACGACGTCCTCACCGGGATGGTCGCCGCCCGGCCCGGCCACGAGACGCCGGTACATCGGGATCCACAGCGAGAGCGCGGCCAACAGCGCGGCCGTGTGCACGGCGAGGAGCGCCGTCGAAAGGCCCGCCGTCCGCCTGGCCACGCCCGCGAGACTATCGCGCTAGTCGCCTTTGGACCAGGGCGGAGCGATCCCGTTCGCGCGCGCGTACGCGATCGACTGGCCGAGGTGCTCGTGGAGATGGTTGCCGATGATCATGATCACGCCGCGCTCGCTGGACTCGCCGCCGAAGATCTTGACCTTCTTGTCGAGATCGGCGTCCGGAGTCGCGAGGACCGCGGCACGCGCGTGGGCCATGGACTTCTTGAGCAGATCCACGACACGCGCCTTCTCCGTCACAGACTTCTCCATCCCCCGCTCGATGCCCTCCATGGGCTTCACTCCGATGAACGACGGGATGTACGAGTTGCCGCCGACGATGTGCATGTAGACCTCGCTGATCGAGCGCACTCCCGGCGCGGGGCGCCAGCCGTACTTGTCGGCCGGCACCGCCTCGGCCAGGTCGACGATCTTCTTGGAGACGTCGTCGAACTGGGTGAGAAAGTCGGCCCGGAAGCCCGAAGCGGGGGCCGCGGGTGCGGCGGCGGGGCGGGTCGAGATCTGCGTGCTGGTGGTGGTCGGCGCCTGGGCAAAGGCAAGAGAGGATCCGAGCAGGGCCGAGGCGACGGACAAGAGTGACTTTCGCATGACGATTTCCTAACCTCCTCGAAGAGGCGGCAGTATATGGCAGCGGGAGCGCATCGCTGGGGACGTGTGGTGCTTCTGGCCGTCGCCGCGGCCGCGCTCGTCGCGATCGGCATGTACTTCGAAGAATCGCTGCTCTACTTTCCGACGCGTGAGCTCGCGGCGTCGCCGAAGGACGCTCCGTATGGCCTCGAAGCCGAGGACCTCCGGCCCGAAACCGAGGACGGAGTCACCCTCTTCGGCTGGTGGATCCGCGGCGAGGGACGCCGCGCCGTCCTCTTCTTCCACGGCAACGCCGGCAACGCCGCGGATCGGCTGGTGCGCGCGAAAATCCTGCATGACCGGTTCGGCCTCGACATCTTTCTCGTCGACTATCGAGGCTACGGACGCTCCGCGGGCTCGCCCTCCGAGGAGGGACTGGCCCGCGACGCCCGCGCCATTTACGAAACGGCGAGGGCCCGAGGTTTTCCCGCGGAGCGTCTCGTGATCTTCGGGGAGTCGCTCGGCTCGGCCGTGGCCGTGGGCCTCTCGGCGGAGCGCCCCTGCGGAGGCGTCGTGCTCGAGACGCCGTTCCTGTCCATTCGCGCCATGGCCCGCCGCCACTATCCGTTCGTTCCGGGAATCCTCATCCGCACGCGTTTCGACAACGGCACGCGCATCGCCGCGGTCGCCGCCCCCAAGCTTTTCCTCATCGCCGAAGACGACGAGATCGTCCCGCCCGAACAGGGTCTCCGCCTCTTCGAGCTCGCGCCGCCGCCCAGGACGCTCTACGTCATCCCGGGCGCGCATCACAACGACACGTACATCGCCGGAGGCGAGACCTACTGGCAGGCGATCGGCGGTTTTCTGGCCTCGCTGCCCTGAGGCGCCTCAGCGTCCGACGGAGGGCGTCGGATCGGTCAGCCGCCCGTACTTCCGGAGGATCCGCTGGAGCTCGGCGTGCGGAAGGGCGTGCACCGTGCGGCCGTTCGCGCCGGTCATCGTCTCGGCGGCGATCATCGCGTTGATGACGGCCTCCTCGACACACTGGACCGCGGCCGCGAAGAGCGGATCGATCCGGTCGTTCGGGAGCATCGTGAGCGAGACGGTCCCCTCCGTGCGGCCGGCGTTCGGGTTCGCGGTCGAGAATGCGATGAAGATGTCGCCGGAGCCGTTGGAAGCGATGGCGCCGTCGCGCGCCAGACCGAGCGGTACGCGGCGCGCCATGCGCTTCAGCTGGTGAGGCAACAGCGGCGCATCGGTCGCGAGGACCACGATGATGGACCCGTTGTCCTCGTCCCGCGCCCCGGCGCCGGCGATCTCGCGCCCGACCGGCACGCCCGCGATCCGCAGGTCCGCCTTGCGCCCGTAGTTGCACTGGACCAGGGCGCCGACCGTGTACCCGCCGGCGGAGCCCGGAAGGATCCGCGAGGCCGTTCCGATGCCTCCCTTGAAGCCGTTGCAGATCATCCCCGTGCCGCCGCCGACGTTGCCCTCGATGACCCGGCCCGCGCGCGCGCTCGAGAGCGCCTCGGAGACGTTGCCCTCCGTGACGTGGAAGCCGTTGATGTCGTTGAGCTCGCCGTCCCAGGTCTCGGCCACGACCGGCGTCGACCAGAAATAACCGGTGGCGTCCGGACCGCCCTGCCGGATCCGCCACGCGATCGTGCCCTGGTGGACCGCGCCCACCGAGTGCGTGTTCGTGAGCATCACCGGTCCCTCGAGCAGGCCCGACTCCTCGATCCACGTCGTGCCCGTCATCTCCCCCGCCCCGTTCAGCGCGTACCAGCCCGCGAATGCCGGCTCGTTCAGCGTCGCGCGGCCGCGCGGCAGGACGGCCGTGACTCCCGTGCGCACGGGGCCCTGGCCGACGTGGAGGTCGCCCTCGCCGCGGATGATCGTGCTGTGGCCGACGGCGACGCCCTGGACGTCGGTAATCGCGTTCAGCGGCCCCGGCGTCCCGTCGAACGGCACGCCGAGATCCCGTGCCCGCGGCTTTCCGCCGGCGAGCGCGGCGAGCAGGATGGCGACGAGGATCATGAGGTCAGCACTGGATACCTGAAGTTCGCGCGCAGAGGATACAGAAGAAGAGGCTCGCGCCCAAGCTGCAGAAGACCGGGGGACCCCATATGCTTGGAGGGTGACGAGCGTCGGCATCTTCGGCTTCGGGCGCATCGGGCGCAATCTTTTCCGGCTGCTCTACGACCGGGAGGACATCCGGATCGGAGCGGTCGCCGATCTCGCCGAGCCTGCCGGTGTGGAATACCTGCTGCGGTTCGACACGCTGCTCGGCCGCTTCCCCGACGCCGTCTCGGCCAAGGACGGTTTCCTCTACGTCGCGGGGCGTCGCATCCCGCTCCTCGCCGGCAAGAACCAGCCGCCGGTCCCGAACTGGGGCGAGCTCGGCGTCGACACCGTCCTCGAAGCCACCTCGCGCGGCCGGAAACGGTCGGAGGTGGAGGCCCACCTCGCCGCCGGCGCCCGACGGGTGATCCTGCTCGCGCCTCCGCTCGAACCGCCGGACGTGACGATCGTCCGCGGCGTCAACGACGCCGCGCTCTCCCCCGCGCACCGCATGATCTCGAACGCCTCGTCGACGGTCCACGCTCTCGCTCCGGTCGTGAAGCTCCTCCACGAAGCCTTCGGGACCCGGCGCGCGATTTTCACCACGGTCCACTCCTACACGAGCGCTCACCGGCTCGCCGACGTTCCGGCGGAGGACAAGCGTCGCGGACGCGCCGCGGCCGAGAACATCATCCCGCAGGAGTCGCGCTCGACGGCGATGCTCGCCGGCCTGCTGCCCGAGCTCGCGGGACGCGTCTCGGGCTACGCGATGAACGTGCCGGTCTCCAACGGCTCGGTCGTCGACCTGGTCTGCTGGCACGAGCAGCCCGCGGGCCGCGAGGCGATCAACGAGGTCGTCCGGACGGCGGCGGGGTCCGGCCGGTGGGCCGGCGTGCTTCGTTACGAAGACGAGCCCATCGTCTCCTCGGACGTGGCCCGCTCGAGTTACTCCGCGACGTTCGACGGTCTCGCGACGATGATGCTGGGCGATCGGGTGTCCAAGACGCTCTCGTGGTTCGACTCGGGCTACGGTTATGCCCACCGCGCGGTCGAGCTCGTCGAACGGTGCGCGGCGATGGACAAAGTCTCGGAGAAGACGGCGTGAGCGTCCGGGTCGGCATCAACGGGTTCGGCCGCATCGGCCGGAGCGTTCTGCGGATCCTCGCCGATCGCCCGGACATCGAGGTCGCGGTCATCAACGACCTCTTCGACAACGATCACCTCGCGTATCTCTTCCAGTACGACACGGTCATGGGCGTCTTCGAGGGGGAGGTCTCGACCGACCCGGACAGCATGACGGTGCGCGGACGGCGGATTCACATGACCTCCGAGAAGGATCCCTCCAGGATCCCCTGGGCGCGCCACGGCGTCGACGTCGTCATCGAATCCACGGGAAGGCTGACCCGGCGCGCCGAGCTCGAGAAGCATCTGGCCGCCGGAGCGAAAAAGGTCGTCCTGACCGTTCCGGCGAAGGACGAGATCGACGCGATGATCGTGCTCGGAGCGAACGATGCCGACCTCTCTCCCCGCCACCGTCTCGTCTCCAACGCGTCCTGCACGACGAACTGCCTCGCTCCCCTCGCCCGCGTGCTCGACGAGGCCTTCGGCATCGAAGAAGCCTTCATGACGACGATCCATGCCTACACGAACGATCAGCGCCTCGCCGACGTCGCTCACGAAGATCTGCGTCGCAGCCGGGCGGCGGCAGAGAACATCATCCCGACGACGACGGGGGCGGCGAAGGCCGTCGGCAAGATTCTTCCGGCGCTTGCCGGACGTATCGACGGGTTGGCGATGCGGGTGCCCGTGCCCGACGGCTCGGTCGTGGACCTGAACTGCCGTCTGCGAAGGCCGGCCACCGCCGCCGAAGTCAACGCGGCCGTGCGCGCCGCCGCGTCGGGCCCGCTCGCCCGCATCATCGAATACAGCGAGGTGCCCCTGGTGTCTTCCGACATCATCGGCAATCCCCATTCCTCGATCTTCGACGCGCTCTCCACGCAGGCCGAGGGCGATGGTTACCTGAAGGTCGTGGCCTGGTACGACAACGAGTGGGGCTACTCCAACCGCGTCGTGGACCTCGTGGAACGCCTCGCGGCCCTCGGGACCTGAGCGATGCCCGCGGCGGCGCTCATCCTCGCGACGCTCCTCCGTGCCGGCGTCCCGGGCGCCTCCACCGACTTCCCCCGCGGTCAGGTCGTCGACAAGGTCGTCGCCGCAAAGACCCCCGGCCAGAGCTATGCGCTCTACCTGCCGTCGACCTATACGCCCGAGCGCCTGTGGCCCGTGCTCTACATGCTCGATGCCCGCAACAACGCGCTCGTGCCGATCGAACGCTTTCGAGCCGCGGCGGAACGGTTCGGCTGGATCCTCGTGTCCTCCTACAACTCTCGCAGCGACACGAGGGACGATCCGAATTCGGCGGCCATGACCGCCATGTGGAACGACGCGGTGACCCGCCTCTCGATCGACGGCCGCCGTGTTTACGTCACCGGCTTCTCGGGCGGAGCGCGCGCGGCGGTCGACGTCGCGTACGCCCTGCCAGGGCGGGTCACGGGCGTGATCGGGGCCGGCGCGGGCTTCGCCGACTCGCAGGCGGCCGTGAAGACGGTCCCCTTTGCATACTTCGGGACCGTCGGCGATCAGGACATGAACTACTACGAGATGCGCGAGCTCGACGAGAAGCTCGAGAAGGCAAAGGCTCCCCATCGCATTGCCTATTTCGAGGGCGGGCACGAGTGGATGTCGCCCGAGCTCGCCGGAGACGCGGTCGCGTGGATGGAGCTGCAGGCCATGAAGTCCGGCGTGCGGCCGAAGGACCCCGAGACGATCGCGGCGCTGCAGGCGGCCGCCCGCAGCCGAGCGGCCGCCCTCGAGGCCGAGGGAAAACGGACGGAGGCCTTCCGGGCGTATGCGCATGCGGCCCAGGACTTTCGAGGTCTCGCCGACGTCTCCAGCGTCGAGGACGACGAAAAGCGGGCCGAGGCGCTCGGCCGACTCCCCGAGGTCCAGGCCGCTCTCAAGGACGCGCGCCGCCGCGACGCGCGCGACGAGGCGACGCTGCGCTCGGTCAACACCCGGCTCCGCAACGCGCTCTCGCAGCCGGACCCACCGGTTCCGACCCTGCTCGCGGCGGACCTCGGCATCCCGGGGCTGCGCCAGAAGGCGGCCTCCGCGGACTCCCCCGAGGAGCGCCTCTCCGCCGAGCGCATCCTCGCGAACCTCCGCGCGCAGACGGGCTTCTACCTTCCCGAGGAGATGCTTTTCCGGCGCGACTCAACGCGGGCGCGCGCCCTCCTGCTCGTGCGGGCGGAGATCGACCCCGAAAGTCCGCTCGTGTACTACAACGTCGCCTGCATCCCGGCGCGTTCGGGCGACGCGGCGCGCGCGATCAAGGACCTCGAACACGCGGTCGAAAAGGGATTCAAGCGCTTCGAGCTCATCGACACGGACACCGACTTCGACCCGATCCGGCAGGACGAGCCGTTTCGGAAATGGCTCGCGGCCGCGCGGGCCGCGGCGCCGACTCCCGCGACTCCCTAGCCTTCCCCGGCGATGCGGATCAACCGCCGCACGCGCGAGCGCTTTCGCAGCTTCCAGACGAGGACCGCGACGATCACCCACGGCAGCGCCGCCGCGGAGGCGTAGAGCATCATCGCGACCGAACGCGAGAGCAGCGGAAGGGCGTCCCGGACCGCCTGGAAGAGAGGCGCCGCCGCGCCGTCCCGGAGAAAGGCGGCGGGTTCGAAGATCTCGATGGTGATCGTCGCGAGCTCGACCTGCTTCGCGAGGTAGCGGCGCTCGCCCTCGAGCCGCTCGGCCTCCTCGACGAGCCGCGAAAGCTCGCGCTCGGCCTCGACGAGGTCCGAGAGCTTGCCCGTCCGCGTGCGCAGGATCTCGAGCAACCTCGCCTGCGCATCCCTCTTCACCGAGAGGCGCGTCTCCAGGTCGGTGTACTCCCGGGTCGCGTCCCGGGTCTCGACGGCCGCGGACTCGACGCGGCCGAGCTCCTTGAGCTTTCGAAAGACCGCGTCGAAGGACCGCGCTTCGACCGAGAGCGTGAGCGTCCCGCGCTGGCGGTCTCCGGCCTCGCGCGCCGCGTTTGCGCCGGAGAGGTACCCGCCGTGGGCCTCGGCGATCGCGACGGCCTTCTCGGCGGCTTCGGCGTAGCGGCGAACCTCGACGGAGAGGGTCCCGGTTCGGATCAACTTGCGATCGGCGAGAACCACGTTCTCGGCGGTGACCTCGGCCGTATTCCCGGCAAATCCCGCCTGCAAGAGAGTCGAGCTCGCCTGACGCATGCTTTGAGCGGCTGCGGAAGCCATCCCCGTTTCGCGCGAGGACGGCCGCACGGCGAGGAGGGCCGCGATCGCCGCGGTGACGATCGCCGCGGCGACGAGAAGGTGAGCGAGGCGAGGGCGTTTCATGCAATCTCCTTCGCGCATAGGGAACCCGCCCGCGAGGAGAAGGTTCCCGGCGCCAGCCGCGCATATGATGCCCGGACGAAAACGATGGACGCCGCCGCTCCGGATCCGCGCCCGAAGATCGTCACCATCGTCGGCTGGGTCTGGCTCCTCGGGGCCTCGATGCGAGTCGTCGCCGGGCTTCTCGGGATCTGGGTCCTCGAGGTCGGCGGTCTGGATCGAGCCCTCCCGCTTCTCGGCATCCGCTCGGAGGACGTCCGGCTCCGCTGGAGCGTGCCCTTCCTCGGGGCGCAGGCCGTCGTCGCCGCCGCCGTCGCGTGGGCGGCGTTCGAGCTGCTGCGCATGAAGCGATGGGCATGGACGGCGATCCGGGCGGTCGCGGCTCTCGGCATCCTCGCATCGTGGGCCGTCGCCGTCTGGGTCTACGCCTCGGCCCTTCGCGAGGTCGCCGGCGCGGGCGTCGAACCCCGGCATCTGCGCCTTGCGATCACGGCCGCCGGCGTCGTCATCGGTCTACTCGGCAGCGCGTTCTTCGGTACGACGATCTTCCTGCTGCGCCGGCCGCCCGTGCGGCACGCGTTCGAGACAACTTCTCCCGCGCCATGACGAGGGGCCGCACGGACTTCACGGCGTCGGAATCTGCGGACGTTCTGCGCGCAGCCGTCGATCGGCTGTCCGAAGGCTTCGAGGACCTTCCTCCGACGGAGGCCCGGATCCCCGGCGGCGCGGAGATCGCGCGCCTGCTCGAAGAGGTCGCCGAGCGGCTTCAGAACAACTATCCGTACTTCCACCCGTTCTACGCCGGCCAGATGCTCAAGCCGCCGCACCCGGCCGCGCGGCTCGCCTACGCCCTCGCGATGTGGCTGAACCCGAACAACCATGCGCTCGACGGAGGCCGCGAGAGCTCGCGCATGGAGAAGGAGGCGGTCGCCGAGATCGCCGCGATGTTCGGATGGAAAGCGCCGGCGTTCCTCGGCCACCTCTGCGGCGGCGGCACGATGGCGAACCTCGAAGCCCTCTGGGTGGCCGGCCGGCTCCGTCCGGGCGCCGCGGTCGTGGCGTCGACGCAGGCGCACTACACCCATGGACGGATCGGATCCGTGCTCGGACTTCCCTTCGAGTCGATCGCCTGCGACGCCCGTGGCCGCATGGATGTGCGCGTTCTCGAGCGCCGACTCGAGCGGGGCGGCGTCGGCACCGTCGTCGCGACCATCGGCACGACGGCCACGGGCTCGGTGGATCCCCTGCCGGAGATCCTGGCGCTTCGCGAGCGCCACGCTTTCCACCTGCATGCCGACGCGGCTTACGGGGGGTACTTCGGGCTCGCCGAGAACCTCGCCCCCGATGCACGGCGCGCCTACGACCGGCTGCGAGAGGTGGACTCGATCGTCATCGACCCCCACAAGCACGGTCTCCAACCGTACGGGTGTGGTTGCGTCCTCTTCCGGGACCCGGCGGTCGGCCGCTTCTACAAACACGACTCCCCCTACACGTACTTCAGCTCCGACGAGCTCCACCTCGGCGAGATCAGCCTCGAGTGCTCCCGCCCGGGCGCCTCGGCCGTCGCGCTCTGGGCCACGCAGCGGCTGCTTCCCCTCGAAGCCGGCGGCGAATTCGCCGGCGGGCTGACGGACTGCCGCGCGGCCGCCCTCGACTTTCACGCCGCCCTCGCGGACGACGCGCGTTTCCTCCCGGGGTTTCCACCCGAGCTCGACATCGTCGTCTGGATTCCCCGGGCCGAGAGCGCGACGGAGGCCTCGCTCCGCTCCCGCCGGATCTTCGAGGAGGCCGCGCGCCGGAATCTCCATCTCGCGCTCGCGGAGCTGCCGTCGGAGTTCTTCGATCTCGGCCGCGCCGGGATCGCCCGCGACCGCGAGACGGTGACCTGCCTGCGCTCGGTGCTCATGAAGCCCGAGCACCGCGAGTGGACGTCCCGGATCCTCGCGATCCTGGGCGAGGCCGCGGACGCGTCGGCCTGAGGGGGACTCCGCCGCGCGGGTGCGCTAGGATTCGGTCCTCTCGGCCCCCCTCATCAATGGAGGATTCGATGCCCGCGCTCATTCCGCCCACCTACGACGACGCGGCGCTGGTCCTGCGGCTCTACGAGCTCCGCCGCGAAGAGAAGCTCCGCGCGGCACGCGAGTGGTTCCGGACGGCCTTCTTCCCGCAGTCCTACGACGACGTGCGGACGGTGATCCTCACGAACGGCCCCGAGAACACGCACTTCCGGATGGTCACCGGCTATTGGGACATGGCCTGCTCGTTCGTCGCGCAGGGCGTGCTCCATCCGGACCTTTTCTTCGACTCGGGCGGCGAGGCCCTCTTCGTATGGGCGAAGCTCGCGCCGTATGTCGCCGACTGGAGACGTGACCAGCAGAACCCGCGAATCCTCTCGAACGTCGAGAAGGCCATCGCGATGGCCCCCGGCGCCGCGGAGCGCGTCGCTGTGATTCGCGGCCGGCTCGCCGCGATGCGGGAGCGGTACCGCTAAGCTTTTCGTTGCGCGGCGCTAGTTCACGAGGGGCTGCCCCTCGCGGAAATCGGCGGCGTGGTCCCGGGCGAACTGGAGGTAGCTGCGCGGCCGCTCGCCGGTCACCTTCTGCACGGTGTCGGTCACGGCGCCCCCGTAGCCTTCGCGGATCGACGCGAAGAGGAGCAGCATGTCGTCCGCCAGCCAGGCCGGGACGCCGTCGGCGAGCATCTGTTTCCGGGCGTAATCCGGGGGCACGTGGACGTAATCGATTTTGCGGCCGACGGCCTGGCCGATAGCGGCGGCAACGGCCTCGAACGACAGGGACTCCGGACCGGTCAGGTCGTAGATCCGGCGGTCGTGGTCGTCGCTCATGAGGGCGGCGACGGCGACGGCCGCGACGTCCCGGCAGTCGACGAGCGGCACCTCGCCCGATCCGCACGGCAGCGCGAAGCTGGCGCTGGTGGCGATCGACGGAGCGAAGCGGAGGGTCTGCTGCATGTAGAGGCTCGGGCGGAGCATGGTGAACCCCAGCCCGCTCGCCTCGATCTGTTTCTCAGTCGTCCAGTGCCAGCGGCCGATCTGGGTGGCCGCGTCCGGGCCGCCGGCCACCGACACCTTGACGATGCGTCCGGCGCCGCTTCTCTTGCAGGCCTGCACGAGGTTGCCCTGGTGCTCGACCTGGTCGGGATGCGCGGGCGAGGCGAGAAAGACGCGATCGACTCCCGAAAGCGCCGCGTCGAGCGTCTCAGGCCGCGTGAGATCTCCGACGACCACGTCGACGCCCGGAAGCCGGATGTGAGAAGCCTTCGCGGGATTCCGCACGAGCGCGCGCAACGGTGCGCCCGCGGCGGCCAGCTGACGCACGACCTCCCGCCCCACATTGCCCGTCGCCCCGACGACCAGGATCACCGTGTCGCTCGAGGAGATCATGGCACAAGGAGCACCTTGCCCGTGGTGCGCCGGCCCTCGAGATCCCGGTGCGCTTCCGCCGCCCGGGCCAGCGGGTACTCGTGGCCGATGCGGATCTTCAGGCGTCCCTCGCGCACCCAGCCGAGGACGTCGCCGGCCCGGGAGAGGAGCTCCTTGCGGTCGGCGATGTATCCGTTGAAGAGCGAGGGCCGCGTCAGGTAGAGCGATCCCCGCTGGGAGAGGACTTGCGCATCGAAGGGCCCGACCGGCCCGCTCGACTGGCCGAAGAGCACCATCATGCCGCGAGTCGCGAGAGAGGCGAGCCCCTTATCGAACGTCGTCTTGCCGACGGAGTCGTACACGACCTGGACTCCGCGTCCGCCGGTTTCGCGCTTCACCTCGGCCTCGAAGTCTTCCTTCGTGTAGTCGATGACGACGTCGGCACCCGCCTCGCGAGAGAGCTTCGCCTTCTCGTCCGTGGACACCGTGGTGAAAACGCGCGCGCCGCGCATCTTCGCGATCTGCGTCAGAAGCAGCCCGACGCCTCCGGCGCCCGCGTGGACGAGGCACGTGTCGCCGGGCTGGAGTGGGTAGGTCGAGACAGCGAGGTAGTGAGCGGTCATGCCCTGCAGCATCGCCGCCGCGCCCTGCCGGGTCGAGACGCCCTCGGGCAGCTTCACGAGCTGCTCCGCCGGGACGACGGCCTTCTCGGCGTAGCTGCCGAAGCCGCCGGCCCAGGCGACACGGTCGCCCTTCGAGAGGTCACGAACGTCGGCGGCGACTTCGAGAACGGTGCCCGCCCCCTCGCGGCCCAGGATGACGGGCATCGGCACCTTGTACAGGCCGGTCCGGTGATAGACGTCGATGAAGTTGACCCCCGATGCCTCGACCTGGACGAGGGCCTGGCCCGGGCCGGGCGAGGCGTCCGGAATCTCTTCGTAGCGCAGCGCCTCGTCTCCGCCGGGCGCGTGGACGCGAACGGCCTTCACGATCCGCTTCCCGCCGGCGCGTCGGGGAAGGTGACGACCGTTTTCTTGATGGGCTTGAGGGTCTTCAGATAGTCGTAGATCGCGCCGAGATCCTCGCGCGTCATCCGGCCGAAGCGCGGCCATGCCATGACGGTGTTCTTCCCGGGCGGCGCGATCGGAGCGTTCTCGCCGTCGAGGTGTTCGAGCGACTTGAACCGATCGATGAACTCCTCGCGACTCGCTTTGCCGATGTACGTGTCCGGGTCCGGTGTGATGTTGGCCGACACGACGCGCCCCCACGGCCCCGTCAGGACCCAGCCGCCCGCGCCCTCCTGGCCGGCGATCGCCCGGTGTTTGTCGTCCACCGGCGTGTGGCAGAAGATGCAACCCGCCACGGTGCTGAGGTACTTGCCGTAGGCGACGGTGTTGCTCCGATCGGGCTCGGGCACCGGCCCGGCCAGGGGCTCCGGAATGAACTTGACCACGAAGTTCACCGGGAAATCGAGCTTGCGCGGCGCGACCGCGTGATCGATCGGCGCGAGCTGTCGCAGGTAAGCCACGATCGCCTTCGTATCCTCATCGGAGAGCATGCGATAGTTCGGGTACGGCATCATCGGAAACATCGCTTCGCCGTCCTGGTTCACGCCTTCCCGGATCGCGCGCATGACTTCTCCGTCGGTCCAGCCTCCGATCCCGTTCTTCGGATCCGACGTGATGTTCTGGGCCTGAACGACGCCGGGCACGCTGAGCTTCTTGTCGAACGCGAACCCGCCCTGTCCCTCGGTGCCGGGCCGGGTCGGAAGCGCGAAGCGGTCGAAGAACGCGTCCGAGTGGCAGCCGAGGCAGTGGGTCACGTTCTCGACGAGGTACTTCCCGCGCGCCAGCCGCTCGGGCGTCGCCTCGATCTTTTCGACGGACGGAACTCGCATGGCCGGCTTCTTTGCCGAAAGCCATGCGAGCAGGGCGGCGACACCGACGACCAGGACGAGCACGATCCCGCCCAGGATTTTCAAGACTCTCCGCATTTTCGAGAACTCCTCTGCCGCGTCAGGCCGCGGCGGCCTTCTTTTTCGCCGCGGCGACTTCGTCGAGCGCCTGCGTCACGATTCCGAGAACGATGTACCAACCGGCAACGGAAAGCACGACCCATTTGATCCAGGGCGGCCGGATCGCCGTGTCCCACAGGCCGTGGAGAACGACCGCGATGACCCAGCGGCGGATGACCACCGGCGCCAGGAGCATTCCGAACTGAAACGGCTTGTCGCCTTTGACCTTCCAGATGGCGGAGCCGATCATGGCCGTCCAGATCACGTGGCCGCCGGGCGCGAGAATGCCCCGCAGGTGGATCATGGTCAAAGCCTCGTCGACCGACGAGGCCAGGTTGAACGCGTACCCCGCCGACTCGAAACCCGCGAACCCGGCGCCCACCGCGGCGCCGAGGAGAAGCCCGTTCAACTGCCAGCGGTACCGCATGTTCCCGACGACGATCAGCAGCGCCAGCGCTTTGCCGGTCTCTTCGAGAACCCCGGTCAGCATCGCGGGCAGCAGGTCGCCGGCTCCCGAGCCCGGAAGGACCTTCAAGAGCACGGACGTCAGGATCAGCGAGAGCGCGCCGCCCAGGAGCAGGAGCTTGCCGACCTGGTAGACCGATACGTTCCTGGGCGTGTTGAGCTCGAAGAAGAGGATGACCACGGCCAGCGGCACGACGAAGGACCCGATGACCACGAGTCCCGGGAAGAAGTTGGGGTTCTTGAACTCCGTGATCCCGATTCGGAGGAGCAGGTAGGTCCCGATCGCCCCGAGGAGGACGCGCCAGAAGACGCGCGGCGTGGGCCAGCCGTCCTCGACGGCGGAGAGCGGCGGCGTCGTGGACGGAGTGCCGACTGCGAAGGTCTCTTCCATCTCTTCGGCCTTGGTCGCCCGGGAGAGCCCGCCGATGAGAATCTGCCGAACCGGCATGCGGGAGATCGTGGGCAGATCGGCGAAGTCCGAGATCTTCTTGCCGATCCCATGGAGGATCTGGCCGGCGGAAGGCGACGGCTTCGCGGCCGCCATTTTCTTCTTCGGAACGGTCGGCACGGTGTCTTCACCACGAGGCGCCGGCCAGCCGGCATCCTTCAGCTCGGCCAGCTCGCCGGCGGGCGCCCAGTCGGTCAGTGAGCGCGTCCAGACGAGCGTCGTCCTGCGCAGCCGCCCATCGGCGATCATCTTCAGGACCTCGTCCTTCTCGACGGGCCCGCGGCGCTCCTCCCCGACCGCGTAGAACCAACGATCGGCCATGGGTTCCCCCTCCGGCGGCGATATCAGACCATAATCGCCAGAAAATGCCGGCCGAAGAGACCCGCGCGGCGCTGGTTCGCTTCTACGACGCTCTGGCGCGGCGCGACGCCGAGACCATGGCCGCGATGTACGCGCCGGATGCCCGCTTCGAGGACGCCGTCTTCCGGCTGCGCGGGGAAGAGATCGGCCGGATGTGGCGAAGCCTTCTCGGACGCGCCCGCGACTTCTCGGTGACCTACACGATCGCGCAGGCGGGCCCCGACCGG
>Ga0070675_100001469_pt1 | contig 17388 bp, 13 predicted proteins | sample KBSM43metaG_FD_65343 | JGI IMG/M metagenome (GOLD analysis project Ga0070675, IMG submission 65343) | Miscanthus rhizosphere microbial communities from Kellogg Biological Station, Michigan, USA - KBS M4-3 metaG | ecosystem: Host-associated > Plants > Roots > Rhizosphere > Soil ...
GGCAGAGCGCAGTTCTTCCTCGAGACGCTTTCGCTGCGTGATGTCCAGCTCGGTTCCGACCATGCGGAGGGGTTGTCCTTTTTCGTCGCGGGCGAAGACTTTTCCCCGATCCAAAATCCATACCCAGTCGCCGGATTTTGTCAGCGCTCGAAACTCGGCCTCGTACTCGGGGATGAGCCCCTGAAAGTAGTCCGTCATCGACTTTTGCACGCGCGGCCAGTCATCAGGATGCACGCCGGAGCTCCACGAATCCACGTGGGGTTTGATTTCCTGCAACCCAAACCCACGCATTTCAGCCCACTTCGGGTTGAATATGACCTCATCCGTCTTGATATTCCAATCCCATGCGCCAAGGTCCGCGCCGCGAAGCGCGAGATCAAAACGTTCCTCAGACTGGCGAAGCTGGTCTTGCGATCGCTTGATATCGGAAATGTCGCGAGTCACCGTACCCATACCCAGCACCCTCCCGGTTCCGGGATCCCGAATCATAAAGTGCTCATCGGACACCGGGATCGCTTTCTGGGTTTGCCAATGCCGGAAGTACGTTTCACCTTGCCAGTGACCGTGCTCGAGCATGGATCTGAGGATGACATCGGAAACGAAAGCGCGCTCATCAGGATGGTAATAATCGGCTATCGTCGTGTCTTCGACAGAATAATTCGCCGGGAGACCAACCATTCGGCGGCCTGCTGGATTGAGATAAACAGCCTTCCCGCCTGGGTCTGCAATGCCAATAAAGTCTGAAGAGTTTTCGATGAGCGCTGCAAAAACGCGGCGTTCGTCAAGGGCCTTCTGCAACCGCTCATTCGCAGTCTGAGACTCGTCGAGTGCAGCCCTTGCTCGAAGTTCACCCTGTTCCGACTGCCTGGCAGCTTGCCAAGTCGTCCGGAGAATAAGAGCGACGATCACGACTGCAAACAGTGAGACCTGAACACCGGCGCCATACCAGTTCGCGTAGACTCCGATTCGCGTCAAAGCTCCAATCAGCAATGGGGCGAGAACTCCAGTCAATAATATCCGTCGTCCCATGGCCCCGCCTTGTGTATCGCTGGTGACAAGGGACATCATCCCATCATTAGGACGGCTGCAGAGCAGACCCAGGGTCAATAAAATGAAGCTTGCTGCCGTGTGGACCGCCATACCGATATCGGACCTGATTGGTGGAAAGCCATAGAACTGACTGGTGCTGAAGATATACCCGGTGAGGGCAACCACGGCGTTCGCTCCTACGACGAGTGCGCAGGCTTGACCTATCCGAATCGAGCGAACGCGCGAATTGAAGATAAGCAAGGCGGCACCGAGCATTGCAAAATTCGCGGCCGTTTGAGGTGCGGGACGTCCTGGGTAAAGCGGCGCCGCCTGGGTATCGGCACCCCTGATGAAGATACCGTCGAGTCCCAGGTCCCAGGAAAAGACGTATTCGCATAACGTGAGTAATCCGATAAGCGAAACGACGGCCGCAATTGCGCACGCTATAAGGCGGTCTTTCTCAGAGTCGCGGCCATTCTGGGTGAAGACAATGGCAACGGCACCCAAGACCAACGCGGCGGCGGTATTGGGTTGCATCGCGGGAAGCGCAGGGTGAATCCTGGTCAGTAGCTCGATTCCGAAAATCCAGCCTGCCGCGGCCAGGATCGAAATTGCCCCGGCCAAAATGCAGAGCGATTTTGAAAGTGTCAGACTTCGGCTTGTGAGGCGCTCTCGGATTTTGTAGTCTCCTGACCGTTCATCTTGTCGGTACTCGACCTTAGGACCTCATTCATGTCCCACAGCGGCTTAGGCGTGCGTGCCAGACGTTCTCAAAATGTCAAAATGCGCGGCTCAAGGTACTTGCCAGTAGACCCTAGATTTGAACCGTTGCACAGGCAAATCCGTTTCCCAATATGGGTACGTGTGTTGTCATCGAGCAGAGTGAGGCGCAGCGCCGGGACTGGTGGCTCAGCTACCTTGCCGATTGGCTATAGGCTCGCATCCAAGCGGCTCAAATTCGACATGGTTTCCGCATCGATCTGAGCATGCACCGCTCGCCCGCAAGGCGACGCGGGCGGCAACCTTCTGATTCCAATCGTAGCCCTAAGACCCTAGCTGAAGAGTAAGATCCTTCAAAACCGATTGCGGTGAGTCCTGAGTAAAATCACCAATACTTGCGTTAGGAAACACGAGTGTCGGACACGAGGCCTGTTTGACTGATTACAAATTCGACATTTTCTTCAGCTACAAGCGTGATCGGCTGCTCAAAGGATGGGTAAAGGAAGTGCACGACACTTTGATCCTCTGGGTAAGTCAGGAACTTCAGCGAAAGGCCTCCGTTTTTATCGACGTTGAATGCATTGAAGATGGAGAACAGTGGCCCGACGCTTTGCGCGAAGCGCTGAGAACTTCAAAGTGCATGTTTGAGAAGCCGACAATAGCGGCATACGTAGCGTTATTGTCAGAAACCGGATTGCGGAAGCAGGAAGGTCTGAATCTTCGATGGGATCACATCAACTTTGCTCAGCGAATCGTGTCTGTCGAAGACACGAAGAGCGGAAAACCTCGATACGTGCCCTTGTCGACTATGCAATGGAGCAGCTTCGGTCGCTCGTTCGCGTTGTCGGGTGTCCGTAAGTTTTCGCCCGACTCGACACTCGCAACCGATGGATAACTCCACAAGGACCGTTTGAGGCTGGACGCAAGAAAGCCAAGTTGGAATGGATTGGCTTTCATGACCTCCGTCATTTCCGGGCAACGCAATGGGTCATGCGTGGAATCGATCTGCGCACCGTCCAGGAATTGCTCGGACACAGCGACATCACCACAACGATGCGCTATTCACACTTTGCCCCCAGCCACGCGATGCGTTCGATAGCCGAGGTCCAAAAAGCCGAGGCTGCCGACGTAGAGAAGGCGCGGTCGACAAGTGGGCGACAGGCTGTAGGCTCAGAAGGCGTTGGAGACACAAGTCTCGATAACTTGTTGATTGCTGAATGCCGAAAAGAGGACTCGAACCTCCACCCCCTTGCGAGGACTAGAACCTGAATCTAGCGCGTCTGCCAATTCCGCCATTTCGGCTTAATAGAAAACTCAACTACTTAGCGAATCTTACCAGTATCCCGCCCTCCTGCCGCGGGGGATTTTGCGGGGGATTGCCTTCCGAGACATTGAAACACGGGCGCTTCGCGACCGCCCGACGGTTGTATTCGACCGTTAAATGCGTATAGCGGTCGGTCATCTTCGGGTCCCTGTGTCCTAGCAATTCCATCATCGACTTCTTTGCCGTTCCCTGTATCGCGAGCCAGCTAGCAAAACAATGCCGCAAATCGTGAAACTGAAAGTCTGTAATCTTAGCGCGCTTCCGAGCATTTTCGAAGTCCGTTCGCCAAGATCGCCACGGCTTCCTTGCGGAGCGGTTTCGCATTATGGACTGTGGTTGCGTGGGTACAAGCCTCGTGCGTGGACTTGGACCAGTTGAGATAACGGTCCATTGCTACGTTGAACATCGGATCTTCTCTCGGCAATTTGACCCTTTCGTCGACCCATCCTGAACATCATCCCAGCGCTTTCCGTTCATGATCATTCGACCTTCTTTAATCGGGCGTCGGAGCTTTTCCGACTTATCCTTCGCGACTGACCGCGAGACCGATTGCAGTGACTGGCGATGACGTTCGCCCTAGTCCCCGCAGTGCTCGTTCTTGGTTTGTTCGTGCCCGGACCTGCCCGACGATCAATATGTCTGTCTCTACTCTCGTCTTCATCACGCAACCCCGCAAATGACTGCGGTTTCTTCAAATCGTTTTGCGAGCCATTCACGATTGCATACGGTCATATGTCACATTCCTCCCGCTGCGATCCGTCATATCGTAGGGAGGAATCCGATCTTATGTGGCAGAGGAATTCAACAATGGCATGCGACACTGTAATTCTCTTTAACCTGTGAGGAGTGACTATGGCGCGTAATTGGAACGAGAGCTACCAGCAGGATTTCATACCGTGGGATAGCGGTGTGCCGGAACCGGTGTTGATTCAGTCGGTCGAGTCGAGCGCATTGCCTGTCGGGCGGGCCCTCGACGTCGGATGCGGCACCGGCACCAATGCGATCTGGCTGGCGCAGCACGGCTACGAGGTTCTGGGCGTGGACGTCGCGCCGCTGGCGATCGAAAAGGCGCGTGCCAAGCTGCCGCCGGGATTGTCTTGCCGGTTCGCCACTCTCGATTTGCTCGCGGAGAAGCCGGAAGGCGGACCGTTTCAGCTGGTTTTCGATCGCGGCTGCTTCCACGTGTTCGACGAGCCTACCGATCGCGCGAAGCTGGCCGCTCAGGTGGCCGCAGTGCTGGCGCCCGACGGCATGTGGTTGAGTCTGATCGGCAGCACAGAAGGGCCCCCACGCGAGATGGGTCCGCCGCGACGCTCACTCCGCGAGGTCGCGGATGCGATCGAGCCGCACCTCGAGATCCTGTCGGTGCGATCGTCCGAATTCCGCGACTTACCGGAGCCCGCTATGGTGTGGATCTGCCTGTTGCGGCGCCGTGCGGTGCCGGCACAGCCGTCAACACGACACGGTTGACCTGCGGGCTGTCGAAAGTAAACTACGAGCACTCAATGAGCAGAGGTACAAGCGAATTCCTGCCGGTCGGTTAGCCGTCCAGCCGTGTTCCAGAGCTCAAAGTCTGGATCGACCTTCTCGTGAGCAGGAGTGTGCGAATCGTCAAGTGCCTAACTCCCCTTGCGTCCACGCCAGCGCCAATCGACGCAAGCTCGGTGGTAGGGGCGCATGATCCAGCGTCGCTTCCAAAAATGAGCATAAGAATAAGCATTCCGCGCCTCGGCGAATACAGCCAGGTGAGCTTGAGCAGCGCGTGCAGCCGAGAAGGATTTGGCGCGCTGCTTTCCCAAGGCCACCAGCTTCTGCCGCAATGAGGCATCGCACCATACCTTTTCTAGTGTGTCTGCGATCGCCCGTGGGGATGCAGGATCGAACAGAAGGCCCGCATTACCAAGCACCTCTGGAATGGACGTCGCATCTGCGGCAACAACGGGGCATCCGGCCGCCATGGACTCAACCAGAGGAATGCCAAAGCCCTCAAAGAGCGACGGAAAAACCAATATGCGCGCGCGGCTGTACAGGTAGGCCATCTCCTCGCTGGCGACGTATCCGAGAATGTGACACATCGCCAGCCGTCCATACTCTCTCACCTTCTCTGAAAGAGGATAGCCATTAGCCTGCTCAAAGCCCGTGAACACGACAGGTATGCTGAGATTCTTCTCCCTCTGCAAAAGGCCGAGGGCTTGAAGCAACAGGTCATGGTTCTTGTGTTTCCAAAAATTTGCCGGATAGAAGACGAATGCATCAGGCAGCGGGCGATCCACAGGCCTGGCGAACTTCTCACAGTGGTAATAGCACTCATCCGCGCTGTGGTGGATTACGACGACCTTCCCGTCAGCCAGTCGATGGTGTTTGACAATTGTGTTTTTTGAGAAATTGGAGGGTGTCACTACTCGATCAGCCATCCGCGTCGAACTCGGAGAGTGGAGATCGTAGCTGTAGCGGTCCTCGACCGTAAAGAACTCCGGATAAAAGACCTCCTGTATATCCGGCAACGTCACGACGGTTGGCAAGGGAAGAGGTCTCGGGTAAAGAGTGCCAAACGGACAGAAGTACAGGTCCAGTCGATCGAGGTACGCGGTCATCTCCCGCTGATCACGCAACAATATGGCGTTATCTTTCCAGCGCTCCGTCTCAAGCTTGCTCAGCTCTTCGGCATTGTGAGGAAACCAGAAAAAGATGTACTCGTTCTCTGTGTCGTGCAGCAGAAGCTCTTTAAACAAGGTGAGGAAATATTGTTTCAGTCCGCCGATATGAGGCTGCAAGAGGAAACAATTGACCCCAATTCTCACCGAGAGGTATCCCTTTTATGAGCCCTTCAGGCGCGCAGAACCCCGAGACGATAGAGAGCATCGTAGACGGTCGATCTGGCAAAGTAGAGTTTCGTCCTTGACGAGACCTCCTGAAGAGTTACCTTGCGACCGTGAAGGCTTTCAAGAAGCTGTGCGATTTCCGCTGCGCCGCTCGTCGATGCATTTGCCTGAGTTTTCTGCAGGGCGTGAACCCGAAAACCGCCTAAAAATCGCGGCACGCGACGGATGCGTGCGCCATGTCGCATAAAGCGCAGCAGAAGCTCCCAATCGAGCGCATAAGCAAAGCTTTCGTCCAATCCTCCGCCTGATTTTTCCCAGAGAGAACGACGCCAGAACATGGTTTCCTGAGGGACGTAGTCCGCCCATCGCAGCATGTCATCGTCAAACGGAGGCAATATCCAGCGACCGATTTCTCGCCCGGACTCGTCGATAAGGACGCGATGGCTATAAATCAGATCGACATCAGGCCGCCGCGAAAAGAAGGCGGCAACATAATCGAGGGAACCGGGAAGCAAAACGTCATCCGCATTAAGCCAGGCCATGATTTCACCGGTTGATTCAGCGAAACCAAGATTTAAGGCATGCGCCTGTCCGCCGTCCTCTGCAACTCGTATTGCTGTGATTTGATCTTGAAATCGATGCAGAACACTCTGAGTTTCGTCGGTTGATTTGCCGTCTCTTACGATGTACTCCAGTGCCGGATATTTCTGGGACAGAACACTTTCACATGCCGCTCCCAGAAAACGCCCTTGATTCAAGGAGGGCGTAATCAGGGAGATTCTGGGACTATTCGCACGCAACTTCTTTTCGTAATAGAAACCCGGCAATCTGAGGGGCACTGGCTTGTGATGATGCAACTGTCCAAGCCGCGGGCGCAGCCACCTGGTTAGTATGCTGCTGATTTCAGGATTGATCCGGTCCTCTCCATTACGCTGAAAGGAAGCAATCACCCTTCTGCCGGCATAAACACTTCCAGCCAGCAGCAGGCCAAGAAACGGATGCAGATAGCGGTCATCTGAATATGGTTCGCGGTGCGACATTTCCCTGCATTCCCGACTTGAGCGTGATCCGCGACGCGCAATGCGCCCTCAAAAAAAGTGTTCGTACACTCGTACTGAACCGTTCGCCAGTGTTCTGAATAGAGGCCCCATCCGTCTTTTCCATCTAACGCGGTACGACCATTCAGCAAGACTGGCAGGCCACTGAGAGCGAAACTTTTTCTCAACCAGCAGCGGAATTTTCTTCTCCGGATAAGAGTCGCTACCCGTCTCGCCGAAAGCGAAGTCGAGGCCGGAGCTCCAGGTTGCAAGCTTCATAAAAGCCAGACCCGAAAGGATGGCGGTATCTACATCCGGATACCGATGATCGATGTCCGCCAGGATATCAGGCCGCCCATGGCGCACGGCGTCTTGTACGAAGGAACGGATTTCCCTTGAAGAACAATTTTCCCCGGTAACGATGTATTTCACAACGACGTGCGCTCCGCGCCGGCGATACAAGAGAAGGTTGCGCCAAACGGTTTGATATTCGTCCCGTTTCTTCATCTTCTTGTATGTCTCGGCAGCGCCCGCATCCACAGAGCAAAGAATATGAATGTTGCTGCAATCCATGGTCTCGTCCACCACTGCGGCAGGCACGCGGACACCATTGGTGTGCAACCACTGAGTGTATTGGCGGCGGCTGAACTCTGTCAGAAGTTCTTCGAACTCATCAAAGAGCGTAGGTTCTCCTCCGCCTCCCCAATCAATCAAGGTGTCGTTTGCAAGCAGGTCTTTTGTAAGGAGCTCACGGATTGGGCCCAGAACGCTGTAACGCGCATCTCGATAAGGAACTGGATTGCGCCGCGGAGCGTAGTCGGCCCATTGCAGCCAGCAGTAGTTGCATTCAAGGTTGCAGCGGGCATCGTGTGTAATTCCGATCCAGTCGAATTTACCGGTTCGCGCGGGCCATCGGCGAAAGATGAGATTCGGGCAGCCCCTGCACGCCGGATGCCCACCATGTTGATTCTGACCATGAATTTCATCCTTGGCCTTGCGTATCGCCGTGAAGTCCAGCGGGCCGTCTGAGTAGTCCATCAGCTTCGGCTCGCCTCTGCCGTGATGGATTTCCGCGCAAGCGCGCAGCGCGCCTATCGAGAAACATAAGCCACCTTCAAGCCAGCGGCAGCTATAGTAGCCGTCCCCGGACGGCCCTGAAGCGATTGAAGCGTTTTCGTGCAGAGTTTCGTTCATAAGATCAGGGGAAGTTCCAGTTGTTTTACGAGTGTCTGCTCAAGTTGAGCCTCACGCAGCGCCTTCAGCGACTCATCAAAAATGGACAGCGTTTCGGTCAGGTCTTCTTGTGAATGAGCTGCGGATGGCATCATGAAACCCCTGAAACCAACCAGGCCGCGCTGCAGAAGCTGTTGTTGCAAAAACGTTCGGATGAGTGGACCCTGCGCGGTGTCATCTTGAGGATGCGCGAATCTCAATACCATGCGAATCGGAAGGCCCTCCATTCGTGCTGCGATGTTGTGCTGCCGGCAGAGGGCATTGATCCCCGCAATCAGTTTGCTTCCGAAGTTCCAGACCTCAACGTAGGGCTTTTCCGTCTCATGGATGCGAATCGCCTGCAAAGCGGCTGCAAAGGCGTGCGGTTCGCCTTTGTAGGTGGGATGGTATCGGATCTTATTGATGACGGCGGTGAAGATCCGGCGGCTACCGAGCAGTGCGGAAATGGGAAAGCCCGCGCCCAGCGCCTTGCCGAGGCACGTTAGATCCGGACGAATATCCAATGCGCGTTGCACGCTCCCCTTTCGGTATCGAAATCCGGTAAAGATTTCATCGAAAATAAGCAGGGCTCCTTCTCGGCGGCAGAGCTTGCCCACGTCATAAAGGAAGGCGGGGTCGGCGTCGGGGACAGGCCCCTCGACACCCCCGACCCACGCTGCCGGCTCCAGAATAACTGCTGCAACCTGGCCGCCATAACGGGTGAAAAGTTCAGCAAGGTTGTGGATATTGCCTGGAGAGAACGGCACAGCCTGCGTGTCATCGGGCCGATTCCAATCGTGCCAGCCATGGTAGCCGCCGTAGAGAATCAGGGGACGTCCGGAAAACTCTCGCGCCATGCGCACCGCTGCGGTCGTGACATCGGAGCCGTTCTTTCCGAATAGCGCCATTTCGGCCCCGGGAAACAAAGCGCAGAGCCGTTCCGTCAGCTCGATTTCGATGTCCTGAGGCAAACCACTTAAGGCCCGTCTGGACACGGAGTCCGCCACAGCCTGGGCAATGCGGGGCTCCGCGTGCCCCAAAAAGCAGGCGCCCCAGCCGCAGGTGTAGTCCAGGTAAGCTCGGGATTCCGCATCATAGAATCGCGCGCCCTTTGCTTCCCGCACGAACAGGGGATAATGGGCGCCGCTGGAACTCCAGTGAATGCCTTCAGAAGGCAGATAGAACCAGGGGTTTCTGAGATAGGCGGATTCCATAAGGCGGACCGAGCGCGAAGTTACCGGTTCCGTAATATTCAGCTCCGTTCTGAGCAGAGGAACCCCTCCATTGCGACCATGCATCAGCTTGAGTTGAAGGCAGATTGGTCCCTTACGAGCGGGGCTGCGCCATCGAAACGTCAAAACCCGCTCACGGCCTGTCGCGAGGGATTGCGTCGCGGGCCCCTGGAAAAGCATATGCCTTCCGGCTTCCAGTGAGAGAGCGCATGTGTCGGCTGTGGCTGATCCTGGTTGCTCAGGTGTTGTGAGCACCCGGATATAAGCAAGACGGTCGCACGAAGCAGGCATCTCCTGCGAAAAATTGTGCTCAAGCAATTGCGCAGTCATGGCTCGAGAATTCGGACCAAGTGATTCATGGTGAGCAAAACCTTCGTCGGACGCAGCGCACGCCAATCAGGCTCGAGCTTAACCTTCATGAAAAGTTGAGCCTCACCTGCCTGCGAAAAAGGTGGGATAGAAAAGACGAAATGCACGCGGCCTCCGGGGTGAGTATCTTGCCGCGCCCTGGCTACTACTCGTCGCCCGTCGATGATAGCCTCAACGAACGCTCCGCGACCGAGGTGAGCCCAGGAGTCGCGGCCCGAGTTCTCTACCCACAGCCTTGCAACGCCCGGCTGACCAACGACCATCTCCGCTGGTAGATCCGCAGTCAGGATGCGTGCGCCGGCGGCACTCCCCTGTGCGTTCGGCCTCGGTGCACTCATGTCTCGCGCCAGGCCGGCCTCCTTCAGGTCGAGCATCTTGTCGTGCAGTCTCATGAGACTCAACGGGATATCCAATCCGTAAGGACATTCACAAGTGACCTCATTGCATTGAGAGCACGTGGAGGACTTCTTCGGATGCAGTGCGAAGTACTCGGCCTCGTCCCAATTTTCGTAGGCGGCACCCGGATGCAGACTGACGTATGCGGCTCGAAAAAGCCACGAAACCGGCAGGCTCTGGCTGCAAAGCTCTTCACAAGCACCACAGCGGCTGCATAGCGCGCTTTGAAGGGCGAAGACTCGCCGCTCCACTTTTTCATGGCCGTCCTGACATTGCTGCGGCACATGACCGGCCATGGCGTTTTGCGTGGCCTCCCGGACCGACGCCGTTCCCGGAACGACACAGGAGACCTCCTTATGACGGAGTATCGAACGCAGGATGTCCGCGGCGTCCGGACAATCTGCTCCCGCAGGAAGTGGATCGCGAATCGGGAAGGCGCTGCCCCCGGTGAGAAGCCCTCCTGCAAAAGGTTTCATGATCATCAGTCCCACTCCCCGTTTGTCGGCGAGCGGAAAAATCTCTCTTCCCGTTGTTGCCAGATTCTCCGGTTGTCGAGGCGGCGGCGGGTACACGGAGAGCAGATGAAAGCCCAGCGGATTGTAGGCCAGCATGAGTGCATCAAAGACGTCCGCGAGTAAGAGTCTTCGGATGAAGTCAGGTCCGCCATGAGTCGTGCAAAACGTCGCACGAATCCTGCCTTCCTGCTTCTTGCGCGTCAGGAACTCGACCATCCCGCCGGAGCCCCACACGTTCTCGCCGAAGTTCTCTCGATCGTCAATGCATGCAATGCCATAGAGATCGATGCACTCGCGATCGAAGATCCTGCACGATTGTTCGAAAAGTCGTTCGAAGTGTTGAACGGGCCCGCTGGAGTTTCCGTGCACATCGTACGCCTGCGTGCAAATCAGAACTTTCGAGCCAAACGGACTTTCCCGGATGGCCCGGGCGAGCATTGCTTCGGCGCCTTCATAGTCCGGCGCCACGTGAACGAGATTGACGCCCAGTTCAAATCCCTTTATGAGAGTGTCGATTGCTTCCCGCTCGGGAACAACGCGCAACTGACTGGTTCCGAAGGCGACGGCCGAGACCATGATTCCAGTCTGTCCGAGCGGTCGATATGACATGTGCGTAGTCATGTGGGCTTCGCAGTAGGGCGTGTCTAACTAAATCCAGTCGCTTGTTCGGCGGGGGATTTTGCAGGGAATCGGCCGCTAAAACGGCATTTGATGCGTTATTAAACCGAACATGCGACGGAGCCAATAAAAATGGGGATTTCTCGGTAAATCATTGATTCGAGAGACCCCCATTTTCCGAACCTGAATCTACCGCGTCTGCCAATTCCGCCATTTCTCCAGGCTGAGCCTGATAGCTTACATCAATGGTGGACGTCCCTGTGGGGTGATTTTGATATCGGATAGGGGAGAGATGTGCCGTCGCGGAACAGTCCCTACGACTTCCTGGCGCCCGTAAGCGCGAATAGCTTCGCCAGGCTGTTACGGCGGCGATGATCGAGCAAGTCCGCGAGAGTGTACTTGTCGAGCACATCGAGAAAAGCGTTCAGCGCTTCACCCAGGATGGGCTTGAGCTGACAGACCGGCACGATCGGGCACGTGTTTGATGCCTCATCGAAGCATTCCACAACTCTAAGATTTGTTTCCGCGCGCCTGACGACGTCTCCGAGCCGGATCTGATTCGCGGGGCGAGCGAGAGAAATTCCTCCGGATCGCCCGGGGAACACTTCAACGTAACCGTGCTCGTTCAACGTCTGAACCACTCGCACAAGATGATGTTTTGAAATGCCGTAGCTGTCACTGATCTCCTGTGTGGAGATCACATGGCCATCAGGCTGGCTTCCCAGATAGATGAGAATGCGGAACGCGTAATCCGCGTGCAAAGTGAGTTGCATGAAAGCACGAACATCGCGGCAAGTCTCGGTGACTTGCCGCGCATGCAGCGATCTACTTGCCTGCTGCCGTAGCCTGGACGATGGACGGCTTCAGAGATCCGACCAGCGTCATCACTTCACGCTTTTCAGCTTCGGGAACCTTCAACTGGTCGAGCGTTTTTGAAAGATTCTCCGCGACCGCGCCGAAGGCCTCCTCGGTGACACCGCGACCTTTATGCGCCGTTGTCATGTCGAGGCCGGTGTACTTGCAAGGCCCACCGACACTCACACAGATGAATGCCGACAGCTTGGCTTTGTACGCTTTCGTGTTTTCGGGACTGGAAGCGGCGTGCGCGAACCACTTGTTCACCCGATTGTCCGCAAGAATTCGATCGACCAGACCGCTGGCAACCGCGTCAACCGCAGGCTGCCCGCCCAAACGATCATAAAGCGACTTTCCGCCTCTCGCCGTCTGAGCCAGCAGCGCCCCAGCCGACAACGTCGCGATCAGAAGAACCGAGACCATCCATCTCCGCATAGTATCTATCCCCTTGAAGTTTGTTGCGCGCGGCCAACGCCCGGGCCAACTCAAAAAATGTGCATGTAACATACATATTTAGATCGGCTCGGTCAAGGAGAGACAAGGGCTCATGGTGAAGGCGCGAAGAATCTGCACGCAGTTTTCCCGATGTCCTTGAGATCTGCAGCTTTTTTGAAGTCTAAAGTGTCAGGCCTGGCCGAATACTTACCTTCAGAGACTTGCGCAACTCAACATTCAGCCTGGTCAACACATCGAGGGTCTCGCGCGCGCTTTCCAATACGGACTGATGCCTTTCGGGAAGGGCGCTGATTTGCGAAGATGCCGCAGAGGCGTTCCGAAGACGTTCCAATTCCGCCCTGAGTTCGACAATTTCGCGAAGAACGCGTTTCAATTGCTCGGATTCGTCCATAGATTTTTCGCTTAGCGTGGCGAGAGTACAATCGTGCCCCTCGCCCCACAATGGCACACCTGTCCGTGGCACCGTTGTTCACAGGACAGCGGTCCTGAATCCATCCCAGATCTCATGTAAGTAATCTCGTGTAAGTATGCAAAGGACTCCGGACTCGACTGGATTCGAATGCCAGGACGCTTTTCCCAAATCTGTGTTTTTCATCCGGCTAAGCCAATAGACTGGACGAAATGGGTGGCCGAAGAAAAAGGGAAGAGCAACCAATCCAGAAAGAAGATGTTCTCCGGTCAATACAGAAGGCCGAAGGTCGAAGTGCAAATCTCCACCAACTCCTGATGGAGTTCGATGCGACTCCGACCGCACGACGGCAACTGAAGGACATTCTCACGCAACTCGTCAGGGACGGTAAGCTTCACCAGCACAAGGGAAGCCGGTTCGAAGCTCCCGCACGTGCTCCTGTCGATGGAACCATCATCCTTCATCGCGACGGCTACGGCTTCGTCGTGCCTTCGCAAAAGCTGGCGGGTCTGGACAGCGACATATTCATCCCTGCTGCACTGACAGGCACGGCAATGAACGGTGACAAGGTGCAGGTCGAGATTGCGTATCGAAAGCCTGGTGGACGCGCGGAAGGGCGAATTACCAGTGTGGTCAAGCGGGCGCGAGAAACAGTTGTCGGCCAACTGCGGTTTGATGGACAGGTTTATTTTGTCGCGCCTATGGACGACAAACTGCCGGCGAAGATCCTCGTTCCCGACGCGCTATGCGAGCACAAGGACAGGATCGTCGAAGTCGAAATCACACGATTTCCGACTGCGGCACACTGGCCTGCCGGGAAAATCGTCGGAGTCATTGGATTTCTTGACGATCCCAATGTCGAATCTCAGGTCATCATCAGGAAATTCGGCCTGCCCACCGATTTCCCGAAAGAGGTAGAGGAAGAGGCATCGGCGCTGCCTGACGCCATTAACGAAAATGATCTCGAAGGCCGCGACGATTTTCGCCAGCGCAACACGATCACCATCGACCCCACAACCGCGCGCGACTTCGATGATGCGGTGGACGTCAACGTCCTGCCCGATGGCAGTTTTCAACTGGGCGTACACATCGCAGATGTCGCGCATTTTGTTCAACCGGGCTCGGCCATGGACCGTGAAGCCCGAATCCGAGGCACGTCGGTTTACTTCCCCGACCGTGTCTTGCCCATGTTGCCCGAGAAGGTCTCAAACCATCTCTGTTCTCTGAACCCCAGGACCGATCGCCTTGCGATGAGTGTGATGATGCATATCTCCCGAGACGGAGAGGTTCGTGACTATTCGTTTCACAATAGCGTCATTCACTCCAGGGAACGAATGACCTATGACGACGTTCAGAAGATCATTGACGGGGACGAGACCGTGGCGAGCCGGTATTCATCAATCCTACCGGAGATCCGCAAAATCGACCGGCTTGCGCGGATCCTTCAAAAGCGGCGGCAGGAGAGCGGCGCCATCGACTTCGATCTGCCGGAGCCAATGCTGACCTATAACGATGCGGGCGATGTTACCGGCATCGTCAAGGCCATACGTCATTTCTCGCATCGAATCGTTGAAGAATTCATGGTTCTCGCCAACGAAGTGGTGGCACGCCACCTGGAGGGCCTTCAAATTCCCTGCATCTACAGGATCCACGAAGAGCCGGACCCTGCGAAAGTCGAGACGTTTTCAGACCTGGTGTCCACGTTCGGCTTGAGGTTTCGGCCCAAACGCGTCCGCCCGGCTGAGTTTCAGCGATTCATTTCCTCGATCGAAGGAAGGCCTGACGAACGGATGCTGTCCTACCTGATGCTCCGTTCGTTCAAGCAGGCTGTCTACTCGGCTCGCAACGTTGGTCACTTTGGGCTGGCTTCGGAAGCGTACACGCACTTTACGTCCCCGATCCGCCGCTATCCCGATCTTGTTGTTCATCGAATTCTGAAGAGTGCCATCGCGAGGCGGCAACCTTCGAACCTTTCGCGAGCACAGCTTGAAGCCGTCGCGAGCGAATCCAGCGAACGAGAAAGAGTCGCAGCGCAGGCAGAGCGGGAGTTGTTCGAATGGAAAAAGATGCTGCTGATGGAAGAGCGCCTGGGGGATACGTTTGAGGCTGTCATCATTGCAGTATCCAAAGAAGGCTTTACCGTTGAGCTGGTCGATCAGTTCGTTGAAGGATTCGTTCCAATTGCCGATCTTCCCGACGGGCAGTATCGATTCGATCCCGCAGACCGTGTGCTGGCCTCGCGGAACGGCAAGCGCCGGTTTCGACTGGGGCACCGGCTAACAGTTCAACTCGCCCGAGTGGACAAACTGATGCGCCGTGCGTACTTCCTGCCTGTGCTGCAACGGCGTGAGGCGAAGCACTAACACAGTCCCGCAAGGAGCACTCCTTTCCCACAGGAGCAAGACGCGCTAGAATCTTTTGTCCCGCCCGGCCGGCGTAGCTCAGGTGGTTAGAGCGAAGGTCTCATAATCCTTAGGTCGACGGTTCGAGTCCGTCCGCCGGCACTCTCCCCATGCGATAATCGGCCCGTGATCCCCTTTATCCGCAGAGTCAGCGACACCATTTCCAGGCATCGCATGCTCACACTCCAGGACCGTGTTCTCGCGGGTGTCTCAGGTGGAGCGGATTCCACGGCGCTCTTATTGACTCTGCAGGAGCTCGGTTACAACGTTGCGGTAGCGCATCTAAACCACAGGTTGCGTGGGACGGAGTCCGATCAGGACGAACAATTTGTTCGCGAACTTGCCGGCCGGCTTTCAGTTCCCTTCTTTTCGCACGGTGCATCGGTTGGAGAGACGGAAGGCAATGTCGAAGCCGCGGGACGACAAGCTCGACGGGCCCTTTTTGCGAGCCTGGCCCACGAACAAGGATTCACCAAGATTGCCCTGGCTCACAATCGGGAGGATCGGGTTGAAACGTTTTTGCTGCACCTGATGCGGGGGGCGGGCTCTGATGGGCTCGTATCCATGGCTCCGGTCTCCGGCACGACCGTTCGTCCCCTGATTGAGACTTCCCGCACGGAAATTGAAGGGTTTCTGACAGAATCCGGCCAGTCCTGGAGGACAGATCGGACAAATCTGGATATGTCCTTTGCACGCAATAGGATGCGGCTCGAAATGCTGCCCCGCCTTGCATCCTTATTTAATACACAGCTTCCCGACACCCTAACCCGGACTATTACGCTTATTGAGGACGAGGACAGGTGGATGAACCAGATGGTGGAGGCGTGGCTAAACCAATGCCCCTCAGGCAGTTTGGATGTCAAGCAACTCCGCGAGCTACCGACTGCGATGGTCAGGCGATTGATTCGACTCAGGTTACGTCGCGAGGGGTCGGATCTGACCGACGTTACCTTCGATCACGTCGAGGCGGTGCGCGGGCTACTGGAAGACGGCAAAAGCGGCAAAAGAGTGGAACTGCCCAGTGACCACGTTGTCCGACGCGAGTTCGACCGACTGGAGTTCTCTGACGCCGCGCTGGAGGTACCGGAGTTTGCGTACGAGTTGCCGATTCCGGGCACGCTTCGCATCCCGGAACTGGGTCGCGTTTTTCGGGCGACCTGGGTGACAGGTCCCCTGGGCACCGAAGCTTTTTGTGATGCGCCGACCAGGGTCCTGGTCGATGGTAGCGAGCTCGGACCGTATGTTAAGATCCGGAGCTGGAAACCTGGTGATTATTACAGGCCGGCGGGTTGGCCTTCCGGAAAGGTAAAGAAGCTTTTTCAGCGGGCACGGGTTCCCAGGAGTCAGCGAGGTCGATGGCCTCTTTTCACAACGGATTCCGCTGTTATCTGGGTGACTTCCTTTCCTGTTTCCCGCGAGTTCACGCCCAGCGTACACTCCAAAAAAATCGTAGCTTTTGAGGCGCTGGAGGGCTAAGGTCAGAGAAGTCCTTAGACGATTAACCTAGGGTGCAGTCTAAGTAAGGGTATCGGGGGTTAATGAATTGAATTCGACAGTAAAAACGATTCTGATCTGGATCCTGATTCTAGGCGCCGCAGTCGCGCTGTACAACGTCGTCGAGAGGGGCACCGGCGGTTCGACGACGCCGCTCCCACTCACGGAGTTCATTCAGAAGCTTGATGCTGACGAGGTCGCGGACGTCACGATTAACGGGTCGAATGTCAGAGGCCACCTGAAGGCTAAGCCAACCGAGGAATTCACCTCGGTTATTCCCCCTGAGTACGACGCGATCTACGACAAGGTGACGAGCAAAGCCGGCAAGGTGACGATCATTGCTCCGGACGCAAATCCCTGGCTCGCGATGCTGCTGTCGTGGGGCTTGCCGATGCTCTTCGTTTTCGGATTCTGGATCTTCTTCATGCGGCAGATGCAGAGCGGAGGCAACAAAGCTCTCTCGTTCGGCAAGAGCCGGGCACGCCTGCTGACAGCGCA
>Ga0070675_100001471_pt1 | contig 17360 bp, 19 predicted proteins | sample KBSM43metaG_FD_65343 | JGI IMG/M metagenome (GOLD analysis project Ga0070675, IMG submission 65343) | Miscanthus rhizosphere microbial communities from Kellogg Biological Station, Michigan, USA - KBS M4-3 metaG | ecosystem: Host-associated > Plants > Roots > Rhizosphere > Soil ...
GGAGTCTGCGCACGGCGAACGACGATCGTCAAACCGAAGGCGACAATGACCAGCGACGCGACGATGCCGAGGTAGATGCCGCTGCCGGCGGCTGCGACCGGCGTGTCGCCAACCGGACGACCTTCGACGATCGCGAAGGCCTGCGAGACGGTCAGCGCACGATCACCGGCGGAGCGGGGCAAAATCCGCCACGACAGGAACATGATGCCGAGCGCGAACAACCCGACGATCAGCAGCGGGTGACGTGAGTTCTTGCGGGTGATCAGGCTGAGCAGGGCGAGGACGGCGGCGAGGGCGCCGAGTCCGACGATCCACAGCCCCGGGACGTCAGGGACGCCAGGGATCGTGACGTCGGCAACGATCACCCACGGCAGGAACGCACTGATCGCGAGTGCCACGCCCGCAACCAGCGGCACGAAGTAGGCGCGCATGCCGGGGCGGAAAATGCCGCCGGCGCTCATTGCGCGTCCTTGAACTCCTCGTACCAAGCCATCTGGATGGCTTCGAGCTTCGGTTCGTTCGACGCCTTTGGATCGTCAGCGAAGCCGTCGAGCGCCATCACCCGCTCGCGCAGATCGGTGAAACGGATTGTCAGCGGATCGACGCCCGGGAACTTTTCGACCAGCGCGATGCCGATATCTTCCGCGTCGGTCCACTTCATCACGCCACTCCCTCTTTGGCTTTGCGGTCCGATTTACCGAGCTGGATGCCGCCGCCTTCCTGGACGTAGTTGCGTGTGTACATCGGCAGCTCGCAGACCACGTCGCCCGAGATGACCGCCTGGCAACCGAGCCGCGATTGCGGCGTCAGGTCCCACGCGGTATCGAGGCGATCCGCTTCGTCGTCCTGCATCTCGCTGAGGTTCTGGGCGCCTTCGCGGATGATGACGTGGCATGTGGTGCAGGCGCAGCTGCCGCCGCAGGCATGCTCGAGCGGCACGTGAAGGTTCTTGGCGACGTCAAGAAACGACTCGGGCTTGCCGTGATGCGAGTACGGCAGCTTGCCGTGCTCGAACTCGACGACCGTCGGTTCGCCGTCGATGATGAAGGTCACTTTCGGCATTACAGTTCGTCCACGTTCTTTCCGGACAGCGCTGCCTGGACCGACCGATTCATCATCACCTCGGCGAGGTGATGCGTGGCGTCGTTCAGCGCATGCGTCCATTTTTGAATCGTTTCACGGTCGGAAGAGTTCAGCACCATCTTCAGTCCGCCGAGCACCGACTCGATCTTTTTCTTCTCCTCGGGTTTGAGCTCGGCTTTTTCGATCATCGCGAAGTCGGGCGAGCGCAGCGATTTCTCGGTGGCGGTGATTACCGACTCCGCTTCGTTGCGCGCCTCGATCAACAGGCGCGCCGCAAAATCGGCCTCGGCGTGTTCGAACGAGTCGAGCAGCATCCGCTCCACTTCCTCGTCGGTCAGGCCGTAGGACGGCTTCACTTCGATGCTCTGCTCGACATCGGTGCGCAGCTCGCGGGCGGTGACGCTCAGCAAGCCGTTGGCATCGATCTGAAACTGCACCTCGACGCGCGGCATACCGGCCGGCATCGGCGGAATGCCGCGCAGCTTGAAGCGCGCCAGCGAACGGTTGTCGGCAACCAGTTCGCGCTCGCCCTGCAGCACATGCACGTCGACCGCTGTCTGGTTGTCCACCGACGTGGTGTACATCTCGCTGCCGGACGCGGGAATCGTCGAATTGCGCAGAATGATCTTCGAAACAACGCCGCCGATGGTTTCGATGCCGAGCGACAGCGGCGTGACGTCGAGCAACAGCATTTCGCGATTGCCGGAGATCAGGATGTCGGCCTGCACCGCAGCGCCAAGCGCGACGACTTCGTCCGGGTTGAGATCGCTGTGCGGCCGCCGGCCAAACAATTCTTCGACCTTGCGACGCACCAACGGTATCCGCGTCGATCCGCCGACCAGCACCACTTCGTCGACTTGCGCGCCGGTCAGGCCCGCGTCGGCAAGCGCCTGACGACACGGTCCGAGCGTCCGCTCGACGATCGGCATGATCAGCCGTTCGAACTCGGCTCGGGTAATCGTCGTCGCGACGCTGCCAGGCACCACCAGCGTCGTCGATGCAAGTTCCGACAAATCCAGCTTCGCCTGGATCACTGCCTTGCGGATTTCCTGCACGGCCTCCGGAGTCGCTGCCGGACTGTCGGCAAGGATTCTTTGAATCAACAACTGATCGATGTCGTCGCCGCCAAGGTGGGTGTCGCCGTTGGTGGCAAGAACCTGAAAGACGCCGTCCTCGACGCGGAGGATCGAGATGTCGAAGGTGCCGCCTCCGAGATCGTAGACGGCAATCACGCCGGTGTGGCGCTTGTCGAGGCCGTACGCAAGCGACGCCGCAGTCGGCTCGTTGATGATTCGCAGCACCTCGAGCCCGGCAATGCGGCCGGCATCGCGGGTCGCGGCGCGCTGCGCATCGTTGAAATAGGCCGGCACGGTGATCACCGCACGGTCCACTTCGGAATCGAACTCACCGGCGGCGGCGAAGTGTTCTTCAGCCCGCCGCTTCAATTCGCGCAGCACGAATGCCGAAATTTCCGGCGGCGTGAACTCGCGGGTGCCGAGGCCGATGCGCACGACGCCGGTGTCGTCGCTCGACTCGCTCGGGCCGGCGATGCGAAACGGAAAATGGCTCGCTTCCGCCTGAACGTCTCCGCGGCTTTTGCCCATGAAGCGCTTGACGGAATACGCGGTCCGGCCCGCTTCGGTCAGCAGGCGGCGTTGCGCCTCACGTCCGACGAACACGGTCCCGTCTTCGGTAACGGAAACCACCGACGGGACCAACCCGTCGCCGCTTCTGTCGCGGACCACGATCGGCACGCCGTCCTTCACGTAGGCGACCAGCGAGTTGGTAGTGCCGAGGTCGATGCCGACGACTTTGCTCAACTGCTCAGTTCCTTCTCGATGCCGGCCAACAGGTTGGTGATGTAGTTCCGCTCCAGGATCCGTTCGTTCAGCGCCGCCAGCACCGCCGTGCGATCCCCTTCGCCCGAATCCCATTTCTCCGACAGCAGGTCGAGTTGCGACTCGTGCTCCTGCCGCTTCGCCTCAATCGGCTCTCGCGCCGACTCGAGCCGCGCCTGCCATTCGGCCGGCGGCGCACCGCCGGCCTTCAGTTCGCGAATCTCGTCCAGTTCCTCGTTCAGGGCGAACACTTCTTCGAGCAGGCTGGCCGGAACTTTTGGGTTGTGGCCGCCCTGCTGACTGCCGTCCGCCGACTGCGAGACGCCCTCGATCTTCAACAGATACTCGACGCGGCCAACCGGATTCTTCAGCGCCCGATAGGCGTCGTTCAGATACGACGAGCGCTCCAGGCTCTGTCGCCGCTCCGCCGCCGACGCGTTGTAGAAGTAGTCGGGATGGAATTGACGGCTGAGCGCGCGATACCGCTGCTCGAGGTCGGCCATGTCGATCCGCAGTTTTCGCGGCAGACCGAAAAAGCTGAAGAAATCAGGCTCCGAACGAGCTGCCACAACCGCAGGTGGTCTTCGCGTTCGGATTGTTGAAGACGAAGCCCTTGCTGATGAGATTTGTGTCGTAGTCGAGCACCGTGCCGTTCAAGTAGAGCAGGCTCTTCTTATCGATGTAGATCTTCGCGCCTTCCGGCCCTTCGAACACTTCGTCGCCAAGGCGCGGCTGCTTGTCCCAGGCGAACGTATAGCTCAACCCGGAACAGCCGCCACCCTTGACGCCGACGCGGAGCCCTCCGTCGTCGATGCCCTGCTTCGCCATCAACGTCCGGATCTTCTTCGCGGCTACCTCTGAAATCTCAATCATGGTGTCAGGCCGTCGGTTGAACGGCTTTCTCGACGCCCTTTTCGGCGTGCTGCTTTTTCTTGTAATCGCCGATCGCGGCCTTGATGGCGTCTTCGGCGAGCACCGAACAATGAATCTTCACCGGCGGCAGGCTCAGCTCGTTGACGATATCGGTGTTCTTGATCGCCAGTGCTTCGTCTACGGTCTTGCCCTTCAGCCACTCAGTCGCCAGGCTCGAGCTGGCGATCGCCGAACCGCAGCCGAACGTCTTGAACTTGGCGTCGTCGATGATTCCGGTCTCAGGATTCACCTTGACCTGCAGCTTCATGACGTCGCCGCACTCCGGCGCACCCACCAGACCGGTGCCGACATTCACATCGTCTTTCGGCAGCGATCCAACGTTGCGCGGGTTCTCGTAGTGATCGATCACTTTGTTCGAATAAGCCATAACGTTTCACAACCTCATTTGTTCATCTAGTCATCTGGCCATTTGGTCATTAATTGAGCAATCTCAATGACCAGATGACCAGATGAACAATTGACCAGATATCTAGTGGCCTTCCGTCACCCACTGCATCTTGGAAAGGTCAATCCCTTCCTTCGCCATTTCGTACAACGGAGACATGTCGCGCAGCTTGGTGACGACCGCCGTCAGCTTGTCCGCGACGTAATCGACTTCTTCTTTCGTCGTCCACCGACCCAGACCGAACCGGATCGACGAATGCGCCAGGTCGTCGCCGGCGCCGAGCGCCTTCAACACGTACGATGGTTCCAAACTGGCCGAGGTGCACGCCGAACCCGACGACACGGCCACGTCGTTGATGCCCATCAGCAACGACTCGCCTTCCACATACGCGAAGCTGATGTTCAGGTTGTGCGGCAGCCGGTGCTCCATCGATCCGTTGATGTAGAGCTCGTCGAGCTGCTTGTGCAGCTTCGCGTTGAGATAGTCGCGCAGCTCGCGCAGCCGAGCGCCCTCCTTGGCCATTTCCTGCTTGCACAGCTCGGCCGCTTTTCCGAATCCGACAATGCCAGGCACGTTCAACGTGCCCGAACGCATGCCGCGCTCGTGACCACCGCCGTCGATAATCGCCGACAGCAGCACGCGCGGATTGCGTCGGCGCACATACAACGCGCCGACGCCTTTCGGCCCATACATCTTGTGCGCGCTCAGTGAAGCCATGTCGACCTTGAGGTCGTTGACGTTGAACGGCACTTTGCCGACCATCTGGACGGCGTCGGTGTGGAACAGGACGGCCTTCTCCTTCGCGATCGCGCCGATTTCCGCAATCGGCTGGATGACGCCGATTTCGTTGTTCGCCGCCATGATCGTGATCAGGATGGTCTTGTCGGTGATCGACGCCCTCAACTCGTCGAGGCTGATCCGGCCGTCTTTCTGTACCGGCAGATACGTGACGCGATAGCCATCTTTTTCGAGCTTCTTACAGGTGTCGATGATGGCCTTGTGTTCGGTGACAGCCGTGATGATGTGATTGCCTTTTTCGCGATACATCTCGGCGACGCCTTTGATCGCCAGGTTGTCCGACTCGGTCGCGCCGCTGGTGAACACGATCTCTTTCGCGTGCGCGCCAATCAGATCCGCCACCTGTTTGCGAGCTTTCTCGACCGCCTCCTCGGCTTCCCATCCGAACGGATGATTGCGGCTGGCGGCATTGCCGAAGTGCTCGGTGAAATAGGGCAGCATCGCCTCGACCACGCGCGGATCGACCGGGGTGGTGGCGTGATAGTCCATGTAAATCGGAAGCTTGATCGCCATTTGTCCTTCTCGCAGGGTTAACGCCTGCGCTACATTCCCGCGCTTCGATGAAGCACTGCCGTCTTGACGGTCGCCGGCGGCGGAACGTCCGCCGCAAGCTCCGCGATCGTGCATTCACCGAGCGCGCTCAAAATCTTTTCGCGAACTCGCCACAATGGATCGCGGACGTTGCATTTCGAAAACTGCTCGCACTGCGTGCCTTCGTCGGTCGAGCACGCGGTGACGGTTACCGGTCCGTCGATCGCCTGAATAACGTCTGCGACCGAGATCTGCGAGGGCAACCGTGCCAGCTGATAGCCGCCGCGCGTGCCCTGGGTGGACGCCAGCAGCCCGCGCCGCACCAGCCGCTGCAGCACCTTCGCCATCAACTCGATCGGAATGTCGTAGAGCTCCGCAATTTCACGCGCCGAAGACGACGCGTGAGCGGTACGATCGCCGCGGACGGCGAGGTGTTTCATCGCCATCAACGCGTAGTCCGCTTTCTTGGAAAGCCTCAACATTGCTTTACGCCCGGGACCTTAGCCCAGGATATCCGACCTCAGTGGTCCTAGTTTAGTATTTCGGCTGCGTCGGATCAACCTTGTCGATCCAATCAAGGATGCCGCCCTTGAGGTTGAGAACCCGCTTAAACCCCACAGAACGAAGGAAATCCGCCGCTTTCGCGCTGCGGCCGCCCATCTTGCAATGCACCACGATCTCGTCGTCCCGGTTGAGCTCGGAGTGCCGCTTGGGGATGTCACCCAGAGGGATCAGAGTCGAGCCCGCAATGCGATTGATCTGGTATTCGTTGGGCTCGCGAACGTCAACGATTTTCAAAGCGTCGCCGCGATCGAGCCGCTGCTTCAGCTCGACGGACGTGATCTCGGTCGCGTTATTCACGGTCGCTGGCTCCGGTTGCGCAGGGGTAATGCCGCAGAACTGTTCGTAATCGATCAATTGCGTGACCGTTGGGTGCGTGCCGCACACCGGGCAGTCGGGATCCTTCCGCAATTTAAGCTCGCGGAATTTCATGCGCAGCGCGTCGTAGATCAGGAAACGGCCGATCAACGGCTCGCCGATCCCCATGATCAGCTTCACGGTTTCAGTCGCCTGGATGACGCCAATGATTCCGGGAAGAACGCCCAGCACTCCGCCTTCGGCACAGCTCGGCACCAGCCCGGGAGGCGGCGGCTCCGGATAGAGGCAGCGATAGCACGGCCCGTCCTTGGTCGCAAATACCGACGCCTGGCCTTCGAATCGGAAGATGCTGCCGTAGGCGTTCGGCTTGCCCAGCAAAACGCATGCGTCGTTCACCAGATAGCGTGTCGGAAAGTTGTCGGTGCCATCAACGATGATGTCGTAGGGTGCGAACAGCTCGAGCGCATTCTTCGACGATAACGCGGTCTCGTGCGTGACGATCTCGACTTCCGGATTGATCGCATTCAATCGATCCTTGGCCGACTGCAATTTCGACCGGCCCACGTCCGGTGTGCCGTGAATGATCTGACGCTGCAGGTTGCTGAAGTCGACGACGTCGAAGTCGACGATGCCGATTTTGCCAACGCCCGCGGCGGCGAGATACAACCCGACCGGCGATCCGAGACCGCCGGCGCCGATGCAAAGCGCCTTCGCCGCTTTCAGCTTTCGCTGACCATCGACGCCGACTTCCGGCATGATCAAGTGGCGTGAGTAACGCTTCACTTCGTCGTTACTCAAAGAAGGCAGTTCTTCGACCGCTGCCTCGCCCACCGTAGCTTCAGCCGAGGTTGGCGCGCCACCCGCCACCGACGGGATGATGCTCACGGTGTCGGCCGGCTGCACCGGCGTTTGTTCCTTCTGCAGATAGCGAATGTCCTCGTCGTTGACGTACACGTTGACGAAGCTGCGCAGTTTTCCTTGATCGTTATAGAGATGGGCCTTGAGGCCCGAATGTTTCCGCGTCAGGTCGGCAAGCAGTTCGGCAACCGTCGCGCCGGAGGCGTCGACGGTGTCTTGCTTATCGGTGTACGGCCGGAGCGGAGTCGGGATGAGGATTTTCGCCATAGTGAATACTGCCCTCTTCGAAGCTCGATCGATCGTCTTTGAGAAACCACACGGTCAGGTCGGTCGCTTTGCCGTCGGCAACCGACACGATGATGTAGGCAAACGTCGGCCACGCATGATCGAGGTCGTACTGCGAGGGCCGCGCCGGATGATCCGGATGCGAGTGATAGAACCCGAGCAGCTCGCCGCCTATTTCCGCAGCGCGGCGCTCCGCCAGCCGATAATCCGACGCGCGCACCAGGAACCGGCGCCGGGGTCCTTCTTCGGTCGTGTTCGGGAGTGGAACGACGTCCGCGACGATTGATTCGGCGTCGGCCGTCGTGCCGACCAGCGCACCGCAGCACTCGTGCGGATACGTTTCCTGGCCGTGACGCCGGATTGCCTGGTTGACGGCGTCGCTGATCGCAACCTTACTCAGCGCCATCGTCTCCGGTCGACCAGAAGTGTTCGTTCAAATATTTTTCGGCGCCGTCCGGGAATACGGTAACGACGACGCTGCCGCGGTCGAGTGATTGCGCGACGTCGATCATCACCGCCACCGCTGAACCGGATGAAATTCCGGCCATCAAACCCATCTCGCGCGCGAGGCGCAGCACCATCTGATACGAACGTTCAGTGCTGATCCGCAAGTCGGCGTCGGCCAGCGATGGATCGTAGATGCCGGGCACGATCGCCGAGTCCATGTGCTTCAACCCTTCGAGGCCGTGGAACGGCGAGTCGGGCTGAAACGAGATCAATTTGATTGACGGGTTGAATTTGCGAAGGCGACGGCCAGTGCCGACGAACGTGCCCGAGGTTCCGAGGCCGGCGACGAAGTGTGTCAGCCGGCCACTGGTCTGCTCGATGATTTCGACGGCGGTCGTATCGTAATGGGCGCGCCAGTTCGCTTCGTTGTTGTACTGGTCGGGATAAAAATAGGTGTCGGGATCGGCGGCGTAGAGACGGCGCGCTTCGCGGATCGCGCCGTCGGTTCCTTCCAGTGGGCTGGTCAATACCAGTTCGGCACCGAGGGCCTTCAGAACCAACTTACGTTCGGGGCTGGCATTCTCCGGCAGGCAGAGACGAACCTTGTAGCCGCGTGCGGCGCCGACCATCGCATAGGCGATTCCGGTATTGCCGGACGTGGCGTCGATGATGATCTTGCCCGGGCGAAGTTGGCCCGACGCTTCACCGTCCAGGATCATCCGCGCAGCCGCGCGGTCCTTCACCGACCCGCCCGGATTCTGCCATTCGGCCTTGCCGTAGAGCTCGACGCCTTCCGGAACCTCGCGCTCGAAATGCGCAAGGCGAACCAGGGGCGTCCGCCCAATCATGTCCAGGACGGTCGAACCGGGGCCGCGATCAACAATAGAGGCGTTCGATGACGACATGCTGCCGTGATATCCGACCAGAGAAGTCCTGATTCTACCAAAATCGGCGGATGGCTATTCCGCCACAGGACGTCAATCCCGGTTCCCTTCGCCTTAGCCCTTCTGCTGCTGCGAGTTGGCGAAGCGCCGTTTTCTTGGACGCTCGTCTCGGCCGGCGCGGTGCTGACCCTGCTGGGCGAAGCGATCCGGCTGTGGGCGGTCAGCCACATCGGCACGATTTCGAGGACTCGCAGCGACCGGTTGGGTCCGCTCGTCACGGCCGGCCCGTTCGGCTTGGTCCGCAATCCGCTCTACATCGGCAACATTCTTTTATGGGTCGGCTTCGCGGTCACCGCCCGGCTGGTGTGGATGGCGCCAGTCATCCTCGTTCTCCTGGCGCTCGAGTATCACGCGATCGTCAAGTGGGAAGAGCAACTCTTGCTCGAACGACGGGGCGATGAATATCGACAGTACTGCGCCCAAGTCCCGCGTTGGATTCCTGACCAAAGAAGAAACCGCAGAGGACGCGAAGAACGCAGAGCAATCGGGTTTTCGTGGGCAGAAACGCTCTTCAGCGAGCGAGGGACGCTTATTGCGATAGCAGGTGGCTACTTCCTGCTGTGGCTGAAGCAAGTCTGAAGTAAGAAGGCAGACGTCTGCAGACTTCAAACTTCAGACTTCAGACTTCGTTTCTTCGACAGCGGCTCGTTCCGCAGCGTCTGCCACAGGTACCACGACGCTACCGATCGATACGGCTTCCAGTTCTCGCCGAGCTGCATCATCCGTTTCGGGTTGGGCCGCTTGCGCAGCTTGTAAAGGCGCTGAATCGCGTTCTGGATTCCGAGATCGCCGATCGGCAGGATGTCGGGACGGTGAAGCCGGAACATCAGAAACATTTCAGCGGTCCAGCGGCCAAAGCCTTTGACCGCGGTCAGCCGTTCGATCACCTGTTCGTCGGGCAGCCTTTCGAGCTCGTCGAGATTCAGTCGGCCATCGATGATTCGCGCCGAGAGATCCCGGAGATAACTCACTTTCTGTCCGCTGAGCCCGACGGTGCGCAACGTCGCATCGTCGAGCGCGGCGATGGCCGGTGCGTTCGGAATGTGATTGTCGGGGAACTGCGCGACGAATCGGCCGAAAATCGTCGCCGCCGCCTTCGTCGACAGCTGTTGCGAGACAATCGAGCCGACCAGCGCGCTGAGATGGTCCTTGCGTTGACGATCGGCCATCAGGCACGGGCCGATTTGTTTGATCGCGTTCGCCAGTACTGGATCGCGACGCATCAAGGTTCGCCGGGCTTTAACGTACCCGTCGGCAGTCAGCGAATTCTGCCCGCCGTTGTTCGAGACTCTGGTGGGGCGAATGCGGGTCATTGGATTGTCACGGTTAAGACCACGCGCGCGTGGATTTCGAGGAATCCGGCTTCCACCGGCGTCTGCGCCTGCGACGCTTCAGCGCGAACCGCCATGGTGTACATCTTCGGCGTGACAACCGATTCGCGCGCTTCTTCGATCTTGATGATCACACCCACCGAACGGCCGACGCCGGCGGCCGCCGCATCGGCCCGCGCCCGGGCATCGGCGACCGCGAGCCGCAGCGCCTCCCGCTCTGCGGCGGCGCGATCCTTCAACTCGAAACGGATTCCCGTCAGCGACGTCGCGCCGCCCTGCACCGCGAGGTCGGCAACTTCCCCGGCTTTCGCCACGTCGTCAATTCGTGCTTCGACGGCGTTGCGCGCGACGAATCCGCGCGGCGCGCGCCGTCCGTTCGCGTAGTCGAATTCCTGTTCGACGCGCAGGCCGGTGGTCTTGAGCGCGTCCCTGGCGATGCCGGCGTCGGCGAGACGTTTCAACGCCGCGGTCATCATTTCAGCATTTTGCTGCTGCGCCGCTCGTGGCGTCGTCGCGCGGGTTTCGACCGCGATCCCGAGGTACGCCACGTCGGGTGCGCGCTGCACGTTGGCCTCGCCGGTCGTCACAATGGTCGGCCTGATCGGTTCCTGTGCGAGCGCCGGCGCGCACAGCAACCCAAGGGCTAATGCTAGGGTGCGCATACGATCCTGAATCCAATGCTATACGCGTACGTGTCCGACGGCACTTGATGCCGGCACGCACAGCGCAGATACGATACGTCCGCGTTTACCCACGAACCACCGCGCACGACGCGCATCGTTCCGGTTGACGGCCCCCGCGGATCGCGCGAATCGCCCAGACCGTAATAGTCGGCGCTGTACCAGTCTGAAGTCCATTCCCACACATTGCCGGCGACATCGTACAAACCATAGGCGTTCGGTTCGAATGTGCCGGTCGCGCGGGTGCCTCTCTGCCGTTTGACCCCGGAGTGGGGCAAGAAGTTTCCGTGCGATGCATCGATCTCGTTACCCCAGGGGTACTTCCGACCGTCGACGCCACCGCGCGCGGCTTTTTCCCACTCCGCTTCGGTCGGCAACCGGACAAGACGCCCGAGCACCGCTGTCAGCCAATCGCTGTATGCGACTGCATCGTCGTAATGGATGAGCACGACGGGGTGACCACCACGGCCGGCAGGGGGCGTGGCATCTTCCCAGATGTACGGCCCCGACAGCTCGCGAAACATCGCGTCGCGACCGCCGTTGGCAACGACCGGCAACTCGCGAACGCACGGCGCAGGATGACCGGTTGCCCTGACGAACTTCGCGTATTCATCGTTCGTCACCGGAAACCGGCCGATGAAGAATTCGCTGACATAGACGCGATGGATCGGACGTTCGTCCTCGCGCGCGTCAGCCGCGCCCATCAGAAATTCGCCAGCGGGAATACGTGCCAGGTCCGGTGCGAAAGCACTCATCTAGTCAACGGTCGCGAGTCAGCCGCCGCGCGGCTCGTGAGTATAGTCGAGTACAGTAGTCGTCACTATGCGACTCGAGCCGTTTGCGATGGAACGGATGCAGTCCACCTATGAGAATCGGGTGGATTTCAACCTCTCCGAAAGCGGCGTCCATCCGCTGCGGCTGAGCGAGCTGGTCGACGATGACGCGGCGCGCGAGGCACTGCTCGACGAAACCTTGCGGTACACGCAGACGAACGGCAGCGAAGCGCTGCGGTCGCTGGTGGCCGGCGCATATCGCGGCGCCACCGAAGACCACGTCCAGATCACAAATGGCGGTGCGGAGGCGAATTATCTGGCTCTCTGGCGGCTGGTCGAACCGGGCGATGAGGTCGTCGTCATGACCCCGAATTACATGCAAACGTGGGGGCTGGCGCAGGCATTCGGCGCTCGGGCGGTTGGCTGGCCGCTGGTGCCGCCGGCCGATGACAGCGGCTGGCGCGTAGACGTGGATGCCCTCGCCACGCTCGTCAACCCGCGCACCAAGCTAATCGTCATTTGCAACCCGAACAACCCGACGGGCGCGAGATTTGACGGCATTGATCTCGATCGAATCGCCTCGGTGGCGCAACGGCACGGGTCATGGATCCTCTCCGACGAGATCTACCGCGGCGCCGAACTCGATGGCCGCGAGACGTCGACAATGTGGGGTCGGAGCGAACGCGTGGTCATCACCGGCGGATTGTCGAAGGCCTACGGCCTTCCAGGATTGCGGCTCGGCTGGGCGGTCGGACCGCCGTCGACGATCGCTGCCTTCTGGGAGTATCACGACTACACGACGATCGCGCCTGGGGCACTCAGCGACGTTTTGGCCCGCCGGGCCCTCGAACCATCCCGTCGCAGTCGAATACTCGCGCGGACGCGCCGGATTTTGAACCAGAACCTTCCGATTGTGCGCAACTGGCTCGACAGTCACGATCGGCTGTTCACGTACTGCCCACCAGCGGCGGGCGCCATCGTCTACGTCCGCTACCACCGTCCGATCAACTCCACCGAGCTGGTGAGGCGCTTGCGAACCGAGCAGAGCGTGCTGGTCGTTCCCGGGGATCATTTTGGGATGGACGGTTACCTGCGCTTCGGCTTCGGCAACGAGCCTTCGTATCTGCACTCGGCGCTCGGGCGCGTTAGCGATCTATTCGGCCGCATGAATGCGATTTGATCTAGTACTAATTGGATTCGGGAACGTCGGGCGGCGGTTTGCGCGATTGGCGAACGAACTCGCACCGGTCCTGCGGCGCGAGCACGACGTTGAAACACGGATTATCGGTGTCTGCACGCGCTCGCACGGGCAGATCTTTCGACCCCGTGGGGTTGACGCCGTAACCCTTGCAGAATCCGTTGAAGCGGGTCGTCCGATCGGGTCGGACGGATCTGCTCCTGCGTTTTTGCGACGGGTCCTGGACACCTGTGCGGCGACGGCGCGCGACCGCCGTGTGGTGGTGGTCGAGACCACGACCCTCGATATCGACAGCGGCCAGCCGGCCATCGGCCACGTTCGAACGGCGTTGCGCGGCGGCGCGCACGTGATCACCTCGAACAAGGGTCCAGCGGCTTTCGCGTACCGCACGCTCAGCGCAACCGCTAATCGGGCGCGGCGCTGTTTTTTGTTCGAAAGCGCAGTAATGGACGGAGTGCCAATCTTCAACCTCGCCAAAGCGGCGCTGCCGGGAACGGTCGTTACTGGCTTCCGTGGTGTCGTCAACAGCACCACACAGTACATGCTGACCGCGATGGAACAAGGCGATACCTTCGAGCAAGCGCTTCAGGCAATGCAACGCGCCGGCATCGCCGAAGCGGATCCACGCCTTGATGTCGACGGTTGGGACGCCGCCGCCAAAACCGCCATCCTCGCCAATGTTTTCCTCGATGGCCGGCTGACGCCAAGGACGGTCGGGCGCCAAGGACTGGGTTCAACCGTTGGCGATCGCGCCCGGGCAGCTCGCGCTATCGGGCGGCGGCTGAAACTGGTCGCGTCAGCCGAGCGGACCAGCAGCGGCGTGCACGCCGATGTCCAGCTGGTCGAACTGCCGGAAACGGACCTGTTGGGCGGACTCGAAAACCAGCAGAACGCGTTGGTGCTGAAAACCGACGTGCTCGGCGAGATCGGAATTATTCAACGCGGATCGGGATTAACGCAGACTGCCTATGGCCTGGTGGCCGACCTGGTGGCTATAGAGCGCGAGGTTCGCCGGAATCTTTCACGGCGGCGACCAGGGCTTCGAGTGCGGGCACGTCGAAACCGCGCACGACGCGCTCGCCGGCGATCGTGACCGGTACGGTGCGAAGGCCACGCGCGACCAACGCATCGTAGGCGCGCTCGTCTTCGTCAACGTTATAAGCGGTAAATTCAACGCCGGCGTGTGAAAGAAACTCTTTCACTTGTTCGCAGCTGCGTCAGGCGCTGCCGGCATAGAGGATAATCATTCGCTACTCGCTACTCGCTGCTCGCGACTCGCGGCTCGAGCAACGAGCAACGAGCGACGAGCAACGAGAGACGACTCCAATGTCCATATGTCCCCTCTAGAAGGTATCACCGTCCTCGACCTGACGCGCGTGCTCTCGGGCCCTTACTGCACGATGCTGCTCGCCGACATGGGCGCGCGCGTGATCAAAGTGGAGCAACCCGTCAAAGGCGACGACACGCGCGCCTGGGGCCCGCCGTTTCTCGAAGGCGAGAGTGCCTACTTCCTGAGCATTAACCGTAACAAAGAAAGCGTCACGCTGGACTTCAAACATCCGGAAGGCCGCGCGGTGCTCGACCGGTTGGTCGCGAAAGCGGACGTGTTCGTCGAAAACTTCCGTCCCGGTACGCTGGCGAAGTTGGGTCTCGATTACCAATCCCTGTCGTCGAAATATCCGCAGCTGGTGTACTGCTCGATTTCGGGCTTCGGACAAACCGGCCCACGCCGGGCCGAGCCCGGTTACGACGCCGTGATTCAAGCCGAAGGTGGTCTGATGAGCATCACCGGCGCCGCCGACGGGCCGCCGTTTCGGCTGGGTGTGGCAATTGCCGACATCGTGTCGGGAATGTTCGCAGCGTACGGCATCAGCATGGCGCTGCATGCGCGCCAGCGCACGGGTCGAGGACAGGAGGTCGACCTGGCGATGCTCGACGCGGTCACCGCGCTGCTCACCTATCAAGCTGGCAACTACTTCGCGAGCGGCAACATCCCGCAACGGTTAGGCAATCGACATCCGAGCATCGCGCCGTATGAAACGTTCACCGCGTCGGACGGCGACTTCGTGATCGCAGTCGGCAACGATGAACTCTGGAAGAAGTTCTGCGCGGTGACCGGTCTCGACGCCCAGCCAGATATCGATCGGTTCGCCACCAATCGCCAGCGCGTATCCCAATACGACGCATTGCGACCGGTGGTCGCCAGGGCGCTCGCGTCGCAGACCCGCGATTGCTGGATCGAAAAACTGACGGCCGCAGGCGTGCCGTGCGGTTCGGTGCGCAACCTCGAGGAAGTGTTTCGCGATGATCAAGTCCGCGCGCGAGAGATGGTGTCGTTTGTGCAACACCCGACCATCGGCGCACTCGAAGTGTTGGGCACTCCGGTCAAGCTCTCGACAACGCCGGGATCGGTGCGGACGCCGCCGCCACGCCTTGGCGAACATACTGAAGCGGTTCTCACCACCGAACTGGGATTGGATGCGGCTGCAGTAGCCCGACTCCGCGATCAACGCGTTGTCTGAGCGCCGCATCACCGTTGGACTGGACGAGACGATGGATGTCGCAATTGTTCGCAATCGACTGCGTGAAACCATGGAACGCGCCAGGCGGAATGCCGCTGAACGACGGGCTGCAACGGATCGCGCAGGCGCCGATTTCACCACGTTCCTGTCTGGGACGGCGGTTCCGTTGGTTCGGCAAATCGCGAACGTGCTGAAAGCCGAAAGCTATTCGTTCACGGTGTTCACCCCGCCGGGCAACGTCCGGTTGATGTCGGACAAAAGCGCCGAGGACTTCATCGAGATCACCTTGAATACGGAGGGTGATGCGCCGCGAGTGGTCGCGCACGTCAGCAGTCATGGCCGTCGGGTGATTGACGAGGAACGAGTGGTCGGGTCGGGCGACCCGGCGACGATCAGTGAAGAGGAATTGCTGGCGTTCCTGTTGAAGGCGCTCGAACCGTTCGTCGAGCGCTAAGCCAATTTCTCGACAAACGACGTGTCGACGCCCTGCCGTTCCAGGAAGGCAAGCAATCCGGGACGGTCGCTCGAATAACGGTAGGCCTCTCGACCATCCACGATGCCCTGCTGAACCAGTCCGACCAACGCATCGTTGAGCGGGATCATGCCGTAACGCCGCCCGCCCTCGATCGCCATCGGCAGCTGCGACGTTTTGCCTTCCGCGATCACGCCCGATACCGCCGGCGTGTTCAGCAGCACCTCACGAGCCGCAACTCGCCCGCCGCCATTCTTCTTCAACAGCACTTGCGAGACGACGCCGCGAAGGCTGCCGGCCAGGGCCAACTGGACCTGCCGACGTTGCTCCGGCGCATAGAGATCGATGATGCGATCAACCGCCGCGGTCGCCGTGTGCGCCGAGAACGAGCCGATCACCAGGTGACCCGATTGTGCGGCGTCGAGGGCCACACTCATCAGGCCGGCGGTCCGCAGTTCTTCGATCATCAGGATGTCCGGGTCCTCGCGCAGTGCTGCCTCCGCCGCGGCCAGCATATCGTCGTCGTTGCCGCGCACTTCGCGCTGGCTGATGAACGAGCTGCCGCGTTCGTGCACGATGTTGATCTCGCGTTCGATGGTGATCACGTGGTCGCGGCGCGTCCGGTTGATGAGATCGACGACCGCGGACATCAAGGTGCGCTTGCCGCTCGACCGTGGACCGGCGATCAGCAGTAATCCTTCGGGCTCGATCGCCAGAGCCTGAACCGCCCGCGGCAGCGACAGCTGATCCGCAGACACCGATCGCGTCGGCATCAATCGGAAGACGCCGCCCGGCCCCAGGTGATCGCGGAAACTCATGCAGCGAACACGCCCGACGTCTTCGATGTCGAGAATCCATTCGGTGGCGGCGCCGGTGCGCAGCGCTTCGTGATTGCGCTCCGGCATCAGCGTCAGGAGCAGCGATTCGACGTCGCGCGACGTCAGAATCGGTTCGCCTTCGAGCGCCTGCAGTTCGCCGTCCACACGTACCGATGCACGGGACTGCGACGACAGATACAACGTGGACGCTCCTCGCGCCGCTGCAAGCCGCAGCAGCCGGTCGAGTCCGGCCAGCGTTGGATCCGCGATCAGCGGCAACTGGTGCTCGAACCGCACTGGATTCCGGGCGAGCGGCAGGACGACGGCTGGCTGCGGCGCTTCCCTGAGGGCAATCGGCGGTGCGGCCAATAGTGGTACGCCATCCGGTGGGGCCGCCGACACAGGCGGAGCTTCGCGCAGAAAAGGCGCCTCGCGCACCCGTTCGATTTCTGGCTCCCTCTCGATCACCTGCTCGGGGGCCGCCACGGCAACGGGTGCCTCGACGTGCCTCGGCTCCGGTTCGAACATCGGCGCCTGCTCCGCTGGTGGCTCCGGTTCGAAAATCCACGGTTCCGGTTCTCTGGC
>Ga0070675_100001472_pt1 | contig 17350 bp, 13 predicted proteins | sample KBSM43metaG_FD_65343 | JGI IMG/M metagenome (GOLD analysis project Ga0070675, IMG submission 65343) | Miscanthus rhizosphere microbial communities from Kellogg Biological Station, Michigan, USA - KBS M4-3 metaG | ecosystem: Host-associated > Plants > Roots > Rhizosphere > Soil ...
GCCGCCAACATGCTCTATGGAAACGGCGTGCCGAATATCGTTGGGCCGTTCCCGTTCGATAAGGCCGGAGTGCGGTGGGGACAGGACGCGGGGACATACACCGGAGGTAACTATTTTCCGGCCGACGCGCTCCGGATCGCCAAAGATCCGCAGTGCCAGGACACGAACATCGTTGCAGCAAGCCTCGTGGCCAACTGCAATATCGCAGCGGTATACGACGCAACAACCGGACAGCCTCTGCTCGTTCACCCGCTGCCGGGCAAAGCGGGAAATCTGGGCAGGCGTGTAATGCGGGGAGTGACTGTGCCGACCTTCGACATGAATCTGGCAAAATTATTCCGCATCAGCGAATCAAAAAGCCTACAGTTGCGGATCGACGCGAGTAACGTGCTCAACCATCCGATTCCAAATACTCCGCAGTTGAGCCTCGCGCCGTCGGCAGCAACCAATGCACTGAACACCAGCTTCGGCCAGATCTTAAACGCGACGGGTTTTTCGACAATCGGTGCGAAGACGGGATATCGAAAAGTTCAGGCAGGAGTTCGGTTCAGCTTCTAGAATTCGTTGAACGGGGCAAAGAGTCATGAGGAAGTTCAAGTTGTTGCGGGCGCTGATACAGCCGAAGACTATAAGGGGCGCAATGACCGCCGGACACGTTACGAAGCAAGTCTTTGTTGGATCTGTGGCGTGTCTGGCGCTGTTGGGCGTAGCCCTGAGTTATCAGGGCCCGACGCGCGCCAGCGAGTTCATTATTCTTGGTACGGCCAGCGGGCCGAACAGCGAAGCCACACGCGCGCAGCCGGCGAACGCTTTGGTGGTCGGCGGACAGCTGTACCTTATCGACGCAGGTGACGGCGCCGTGGCGCAACTCGCAAAAGCGAACCTGCGTTTGCCCTCCGTGCGTGCTGTGTTTTTGAGTCATCTTCACTTCGACCATACCGCCGGGATGCTTGCGGTAGTCGGTTTGCGGATGCAACTCGAAACGCGTGGACCGCTGCGCGTCTATGGGCCACCGGGGACCAGGGCGTTCATTGACGGTTTGCTCGCCGCTTCGGCGCCCGCGATGCGAGCCGGTTATGGAATACCTGGGCAGGGATGGAGCGCCGACATCCAGGTCACTGAGTTGAAAGATGGTGCGGTGCTCACGATCGACGGCTTCAAGCTGACCGCTGCAGAGAACAGCCACTTCAGCATGCCCGAAGGGAACACGGATCGAGCCGAAGGAGTCTCTCTGTCGTACCGGTTCGATCTCGCGGATCGTTCCATCGTTTACAGCGGCGATACCGGTCCCAGCAAAGCCCTTGTTGCGCTCGCGCATGGCGCCGACCTGCTCGTTACCGAGATGATTGATGTCGATGGCGTGTTGGGCGCCATGCGTCCGGCCGGCGCCAGAGGCGCTGCAAATCCGACGCCCACCGGCTTCGAATGGCATATGCATGCGCATCACATGACACCCAGTCAGGTTGGCGATCTTGCAAAGGCCGCGGAGGTCAAAAGGGTTGTAATTACGCATTTCGCTCCCAACCCAACGGGACCGGAGCAGGCGCGCCGTTACCTCGATGCCGTTCACGCGCAGTTTCCCGGAGACGTACAGCTCGGCGCGGACCTTGGCCGCTATTAGCTCCTCTCCCGGATTTCTTGCGATAAGGACAAGTAAGGGGGTCTGAATCATGAAAACGAATGTCTGTGCGGTTTCAGTGTTGCTGTTTGCCGCCGCCGTCGTCCTTCCTGCAGGCATTGCGCTCGCTCATCATTCGTTCGCTGCGGAGTTCGACGCAGAAAAACCGCTGACACTCAAAGGCATTGTTGTGAAGTGGGAGATGATGAATCCTCACGGATGGATCACCGTGGATGTTTCCGGGCCGGGCGGCGAGAAAGTCCGGTGGATGGTCGAAACCTCGAATCCCAATGGCTTGATGCGGCTTGGCTGGACCAAGAATTCGCTGAAACCGGGAGACCAGATCACCATCGAGGCCTACCGGGCCAAGGACGGATCGAACACAGCAAACGCTGCGCGCGTCACTCTGGCGGATGGACGCAGCGTCTTTGCGGGTTCTTCAGGTACTCCGCCTGCAACGCCACCCGCACCCGAGGGAAAGTGAGGAAACGGTGAAAACTGTTCGCGCCCATTACGGTTTTGCCGTGGGGGTCCTTTTCGTTCTTCTATCCGCTGGCATCACCGGTGCACTGACAGCACAGGTAAGTCAGGTTCCAACGAGGGTGCCTCTCGACAGGCTTCCCGATGGTCACCCTAATCTTCAGGGTCTCTGGTTGAAAAGTTCCGGCGGCTTTCAGGGCCTGTTTATCGGCTCGCTGGATGGGACAAATCTCGCTGCAGGGGGCGCGCGGGGCGGTCGCGGGGGTAGAGGAGCCGTCCCAGGTGGCGCTCGCGGCCCTGCGCCAACTCGATACGAATACACCCCGGAGGCCGAGGCCGAGAGACTGGACCGTCTGCGGCGCGGATACGAAGATCCCGAGGCTCGCTGCCATCTGCCTGGGGTTCCGCGTGCCCTCGATCAGCCCGCCGGGCTTTACCCGGTCCAGATCATCCAGGACGAGAAGTACGTCGCGCTGCTCCATGAAGCCATGCATGACGTCCGCATCATTCCCACCGACAACAGCCGGCATCCGCGAAACTACTGGGCATGGGACGGTGACTCACGCGGCCGATGGGAAGGCGACACGCTCGTCGTTGACGTGAGCAACTTCAACGGCCGCACCTGGCTGGATATGGCCGGTAACTTCGTCGACCAAAATGAACACGTCGTCGAGCGATTCACGCTGGTCGATGCGGACACTATTCTCTATGAAGCGACGATCACAGACCCGACGGTTTTCATCAAACCTGTCGAGATGCGATTCACGCTAAAACGAGTGCCCGCAGACCAGCAGATTCTTGAATACAGTTGTCTGGAAGGCGAGCGAAGCCTCCAGCACTATACCGAAGAGGACGGTGGCAAGAAGGCGAGGGTTAAATGAACATCCGTGCATTACGACTCGCTTTCTGCTCGATCCTGGCGACCGGCGTTCTCGCATCCCTGGCTCATAGTGGAACCAGTGCCGGCGCGATAAGGGGTAGCAGTCAACAAACCTCTTTCTCTCCCGCCCGCCTATGGGACGGCAAGACGCCGGACTTTCGCGGCATCTGGCAGGTACGCGACACCGCCTATGTGAATATCGAAGGCCACCCTGCGGAAAAAGGGATCGCTGCTTCCAGGAGCATCATCGTCGATCCGCCTGATGGGAGGATCCCCTACAAACCGCAAGCCCTCGCACAGAGACAAGAGAACTATCGCAATCGAACGACTTCCGATCCGTCGATCAAGTGTTATCAGGCCGGTGTTCCACGCGCCACTTATTTGCCCACCCCGTTGCAGATTCTTCAGAGCCCGGGCAACTTTGCGATTGTCTATCAGAACAATCACGCCTTCCGAGTCTTTCACCCGGACACTCGACCCCACTTCGACAGCGCGGATTGGTGGATGGGAGACACCCGTTATCGGTGGGAGGGAAACACGTTGGTTGCTGATGTCGCTGCGCTAACCGATCAGGTCTGGTTGGACCAGGCTGGAAACTTTCACAGCAATGAGATTCACATCATCGAACGTTACCGGATGACCGGAGCGGATACCATCGAGTACGTGGCACGGATTGAGGATCCGATCGTCTACTCGAAACCGTGGACGCTCCGCACCGTCCTCTATCGCATTAAGGAATCGGGAGCCCGCATCATCGAAGACGAATGCCTCGAGGACGCGAATGGCGTTCGGCATCATATCTCCCCAACCGATCCCAGGAACTTATTGAAGTCCGACTATTCACGCTGGAAGAAACCGCCGCAGAAATAGGCGCTGATTTTGAGGTGAGTTGGTGTGAGCGCTCGGCCTGACGGTTTGTCCGGGTCCGCAATGCGACAACGCTGAAAATATTCTGTCGGAAACTAAAAAATTTCTTGGGTTTCGGTCTGAATTTTGATCCAATGCCGACCAAAATCTTACGATGATTGATTTTCGGAGCCGGTATCCCCCCAAGACTGATCTTCGAAAGCGTCAGGTATGGACACTTATAAGGAGCCCGAGAAATGAGAACACGTCTTTGGAAATTGACGGTCCTATGTCTGCTCGTTCAGCAGATGGCTTTCGCGCAGGGGGCGAATACACAATTGGGAGGCGTCGTCACAGATCAAAGCGGCGCGCTGATCCCCGGGGTGACCATCACGGTAGTGAACACCGAAACCGGGGTCATGAACACCCTGATCACGAACGAATCCGGAGCGTACAACTTTCCGAGTTTGCAGCCCGGGCAAGCCTACAGGGTGAGCGCGTCTCTTCCGGGGTTTCAAACCAAGACTGTGAACAACCTCCCACTGCCCGCCAGCAGCAATATTCGTCAGGATTTCCAGTTAACGGTGGCGGGCGCAGCCACGACAGTTGAAGTGCAGTCTGAAGCCAATTCGGTGATCACGGCCGCAGGCGCTTCGGTCGGTGACGTCCTGCCGGAGTATCGCATTCGAAATCTGCCTCTGGTCGGAAACAATGTGCTCGATCTTCTCGACATCCTGCCCGGTCTTCGGCTGAGTCCGCTCGGCGAAGCCAACAATACGATTGGGGGTCTCGGCATTAACAGTATCAACGTCACCCGAGATGGATTGCCACTCCGCGACGAGCGCTTCAGCGCTCAGGGTGGAAACGAGAGCTTCGGCGGGTACGGCGGCGGTTACAGCCTGCTGTCCACCACAACTCTCAATCCGGACCTCGTTGGAGAAATCCGGCTGATCCTGTCTCCGGTGGATGCGGAACTCGGCCGCGGCAATTCGCAGGTTCAAATCACGACGCGCTCGGGAACCAACCGATTCAGCGGAAGCGCGGTCTGGAATATTCAGAACACGGCGCTCAACGCCAATACCTGGGGCAACAATAACGACGTGGACGCCACAGGAAAGTGGACTCCGACTCAGCCGCCCTGGAGAAACACGCACCAATACACCCTCAGCTTCGGCGGCCCGATTGTTCGCAACAAGACCTTCTTCTTCGCGCTGTGGGACCAGCAGATAACGAACCTCCGCGAAGTGCAAAACAACCGGGTCCTGACCGAGTCGGCAAGGAACGGCATTTTCAGGTATTGGGAAGGATGGGTGGGAGACAGCGCCGACCCCGCGAATATCACGACCCTTCCCAGCCTCAGTGCCAACCCGACAATACCGGCTGTCGATGCGGCCGGCAGTCCGTTGAGGCCGGAATTCTGGCCCGACAGCAGCGCATCCAGTCCCAGACCGTACACGGGCCGCCTGGTTTGTTTCAGCGTTTTCGGCACCGTGAAGCGGGACGGCAGTCCCTTCGGCGCCGGTGACTGTGCTTCCGGCACAGATTCTGCAGGCCGCGCGTACACGGGTGTCGCCATGCTTCCTCCGGGCGGCGCAGCCTTGTGGGATGCCAAACGTCCTGGTCCGACGGATGCACGTTTGGGCTATTTTGCAAAGATCCTTGATCGGATGCCGCACGCCAACGACTTCTACACTGACGCCCAGGGAGACGGCTTGAACTACGCGAACTTTCGTTGGCTGCTGACACGCAGCGGCAACAACACCAATGAAGGAATCGCCGGTTCGGAAGCCTTTACGGACCGCAGGCAGATCAATCTCAAGGTCGATCATAATTTCACTGCCAACCACAAGGTCAATGCCAGTTGGACCTATCAATTCGACGACAACGTGGACAATGCGGCAGATTGGCCCAACGGATTACATGGATCGACCTACAGGCGGCCTCAAACGCTGACTATTAGCGGCACGTCGACACTTGGTCCGACTCTACTGAACGAAGCGCGGTTCGGCATGAATTACAACAAGACGAACAGCATTCCGGCCTGGCAAAACCCGAACGAGAGCATTCGAAGCGAGGCGGAGTCTTTGCTCCTGACCGGCGGCCCGTCGAGATCAGGAAACGGGCAAACTTATCCGGTTGTGGTGGCGCCATCGACGGGCTCCTTGACCTTCCACCAGGGAGTGATGGAGACCTGCGCGCAGACGGGTTGCCCGGGTGGCTACGTTGTCGGAGTCACTCAGGCCGGCTATTCGAACCCGCTGTACAACGTCGCGGATACCTTCAGTTGGAGCCACGGTAAGCATGCGTTCAAATTCGGTGGGGATTTGCGGTTTCCGCGCTCCGACGGGTACACGCTCCAGCCCTATCCGACGGCCGCGTACGGCAACCTTGGCGGCACAAATACAGAGAGCGTCTTCGCCAATGTCGCCAACTCGGCATCGCTCGGCACCACCGGCACTCCGACGGCCGCGAATCCAGCAGAGGTGGCGAATCTCTTCCCTCAGACCGCCAGGGACCTGTCGCGCGATCTGGCCTACATGCTGACCGACTCCGTTGGCAGCATTATGATGCCGTATTGGGCGGAGAACTTTGCGGACACCTCAAAAGGGCTCGACGGCTGGCAGGACACCTCCACGCAGTCCAACCGAATCCGCAAGACTGTTTCTTCGGATTTCGCGATCTTCGCCAAGGATGATTTCAAGATGTCGCGAAGACTAACGCTGAATCTCGGACTGCGCTACGAATACTACTCGCCGCCCTATATCACTTCCGGTCTGACATCCACGACCGTCGATCAGGGCAACGGCCTCTTTGGGGCTAACCGTGGCGCAGGCGGAGCCCTGTTTAATAATTGGCTGCAGCCAGGCAATCTTTATCTGACCGGTTACGGCAACAATGCAGCCCAGCTGGCTCCGGGCAGAACCGCGTTCCTCGAATGCGTCCCGGGCGTGCAACAGGCCGGGCTGCCGGCCTCCAACTGCGATCCGAATCAATTGACGAACATCGAGTTCATTGGTCCCAATTCGCCGAACGAGAATAAGACCATTGTTCCGCGGGACCGCAACAACTTTGGCCCGGCGGTCGGTTTCTCCTGGCAGGTTCCCTGGTTTGGTGAAGGAAAGACAACAGTGCGCGGCGGTTACCAGGTTACTTTTGCCCGCAACTCGATTTCGGAAAATACGCTGGCTTCGGCGCTGGGCGGCTTCCTGAACCAGAGCCTGAACGCCAACTCCCCGGCTGCTCAAGCGATCATCGGTACGGGAGCCGGCCAGGAGAATCGCGCAATCCTGTTGAGCGATATTCCCTCGCTGGTTCCGGTCACTCCGTTAACGGCGCCGGGACAGACCGTTCCGGTCTACGCACGCAGCCAGTCCCTGACCTCTTATGACCCCAATCTTGTAAACCCGTACACGCAAAATCTCACGCTGTCGGTCACGCGAACTCTGACGCGCGCTATAACGCTCGACGTGCGGTATGTAGGCACGCTGGCGCGGAAACAACTCGGCAGCCTCAATTTGAACACCACGACGACGTTCCACAACGCTGAGCTCTTCGATGCCCTGGAACGGACGCGTCGAGGTGAGAATGTCGCACTCTTTGATGAAATGCTGGCCGGCCTGGACCTTGTAACAGCCGCCGGTTACAACCGTGTCGGCACGTGCACAACTCTTGCAGGCGCGCCAGCCGATGGTTACTGCCCGGCAGGCACCGTACGAGAACGCGGTTCTGAACACTTACGCGCGTGGACAGGAGGAGCAGGAACCGCAGCCAACCTGGCTAACGGCAACTACAATGCTGTCGTCGGGACTCTGCTCGGCACCAATGCGCCGCAGGGAGGCTACTACGGCGTAGCAGGCAGTACAGCGCTCCCCGCCGGTATCGGCACCCTTTCCCAGCGGACGCTGAGGAATGGCTGCGATCGTATCGCCATGGGCCTGTACAATCCGGCCAATGCTGCCTCGCAGACAAATATCCCAACACGATGTCTCCCCGAAGACTACCTGGCGGCGAATCCCCAATTGAACGCCGCCAACTACAATACCAATCTCGGAAGCAGTAACTATCACGCACTGCAGGTTCAATTCACCTTGCGGCCGACGTCAGGCTTCTCTGTCCAGTCCACCTATAGCTGGGCGAAGTCCATGCAGGTGGGGGGCACATTCACCGATCCCCTCATGAGGGACCTGGACCGCCAGCGCGGGCAGGAAGGGCCGCATAGTTTCCGCATGAACGGAACGGTCGAACTGCCCTTCGGGCCCAACAAGCCCTTTTTTGGTGGCACTTCCGGATGGGTCGCGCGCTTGATTGAACGCTGGCAGACCAGCTTCATCCTGAACCTGGCCAGTGGCAGTCCGGCCAGCGTGACAGGCGCGGGAACGATGCTGTACGCCAATGGCCGCTATGTGGCCACGGAATTTTGGAAAAACCCGAAAGGACAAGTCGAATGGAACGGGCCCGGAAACAATTCGGGAACGTTCTATGGCTTCAACAAGTACGTTGGCGCACGCGACCCGCAGTGCGCCAATCCGGGACAGGTCGTGCAGAGCGACAGCAGAGGTTTTAATTTTGCTGCGCAGTGCTCCCTCAATGCTTTGGCATACCGGGTTCCCGCCGGCACCGCGGGTTCGTATGAGATGACCCCCGGGGATCCGGCATCATCCGTCGTGAATATGCTGGTCAACACGACGCCCGGACAACTCGGTACGCTAGGCTTCAAAACGCTTGACTATTGGGGCCAGTTCAACCTTGATGCAAACATTCAAAAAACCTTCCGCCTGACGGAATCGAAACAGTTAACCGTCCGGGTGGACGGCACGAATATCCTGAACCACCCACAGCCCGCCATCCCGAATTTCGGCCCAAACAACTTCGGGACGATTACTGGAGGCAAGAATGGCGCACGCGTCTTCCAGGCGCAGGCCCGGTTCACGTTCTGACATGGAGCGACCTGTCAGGGGTTGCTGATATTTGATTCCTGTTTACCGGCCTTCCTCGAATAGGGGAAGGCCGGTTTTGTTTAGGGCGACGGCCATGAGCTGTCGCGACAGACATCACCTGGCTGCGGCTCAATGGTTTCATAAAACGAGTGCGTCAATCTCGGCCCCTGAGCTAAGAAGTTGCTTCAATTTACGCACCACGGCCGCCATTGTTGTGCGTCAAACCTTCCTCACCTGCCACCCTGACGCCACCGCTACAAGCTCCTTGAGTGCCACGCAAAGAAACACCAACTTAAGGCCCGCAATCTGCAATGTCAGGCGTTGGAAGGAAGTATCCAGATGCCACTGCAGCGGGGCGGTCGTGACAACGTACGTAAACCCGATAAAACCGAGGCAACAAAGCCAGGCCGCAAATAGCCAGGAAAGCTTCGAACGAGCAGCCGGCATGGCGATGAGAACGCAGATACCCAGAGCAACAAACCAGGATTCTGTTCGAAGATAAGGCATGATCACTCCGAAACGCTGCGCCAAAGCATCCCACTGAAGATTCTCGATGAGACCGGCCTGAGAGAAGGTTCCTCCTGAAAGCCCTGAGATTCCGAGTTTGTGTCTCAGCAGAATCATCGGCAACGCAAAGAGCAGAAGGCTGCCGAAAAGGCCGATTCCAAAAGTCTTAAAGAATGAAAGGCGACTCCACACTCGCTCCCTGAGCTGCACTGAAAGAAAAAAGACTCCCAGGACAATCAGCGCAAAAAACAATCCTTCGTTTTTCGTCCAACCGGGAAGAAAAAAACAAAGGCCCATCAGGAGACAAACCACCTTCTTGCATCGTGAATCGCGTTCCCAGAGAAGTCCTAAAGAAACAACATTCATTGTCATCAGGAAGGCAACAAGACCATCGGCATAACCGTTGGTGAAGAACGTAAAGAAGGAAGTCGCTTTTACAAGAGTGAAAAGAAAGAGGGCAATGAGGGCGTCCCAAAGAACCGCGCCGGTAGACAGGCAGTAAAGAATGTAGCTGCTGCCGACGAGGAAAAGCAAAACGTGACTCGTGCGGCCGATGACATCGTTCCAGCTACCCGCAAACGAACTCCCGAGAGCCATCAAAAGGGGATGAAACAACGGATAGTCGGGTTGGCCCAGGAGCTGAAATTCTGCCGAGTATAAAGACTTCGCTTTCGGTCCCCAGAAAGCTATCGGGTCATAACCTGTCAGAAAACCTGACCAAACGAGGTTCAATGAAAAGAGGGCTGCCGGCAGGGACAGGATTATCGGCAACCACATTTTTTTGGTGAAGAATCTGTTCATCAGCAGAGGCGGGAGAAGGAGGGCAAGGACAATGACCGCCCCGACCAGAGGCTTGTGCAATAGAACCGATCTCCACGGCGAAATCCAGATCACAAAATAGAACACAGATAAGAGACCGATAGCGAACATCTCCGCCAGGAGGACCGTCATTGGACCCTCGTGAGCGAACTCAGGTAACGAGCCCAGGTAGCACTCTCTGCTTCCAGAAGATCCTTACGAATGGCGAGTGCCGATTTCACGCCAGGTCGCTGATAGATCTCAAAGTCCCGAAGATTGTGCCGGTAAACGATTACAAAGCCCTCTTCCCTCTGTAAAAATGGGGCTCCATCCAGTGAAAACCAGACGTCTAATCCGAAAGGGGTAGCGGCTCGTCCGGCAGAAAAATCATGGATCCATTGCGACTCGGACAGAATGCACGCATTCGCCTTTCCTTCAAAGAAGACCAGATCCGAACATTTATCTTCCCGAAGAACAGACGCGTCCGATCTGTCCTCGCTTGAAACTTTGATTCGCACGTCCTTCCTCGTTTGACTGAGACCGAGACCAACAAAAAGTTGAGCATCGAATCCAGTCACAAAGTTTCCATGGCAATGCACCTGGCTTCCCGAGCGATCACAGGCAGCCTTCCATCCAATGGAAGAATCGGGATCGATGTGAATACGACGGTCAAAGACCGGTATCACAGCCACGGCGTCCGAAAAGGCGGGGTGCAGCTCAGGAAGAGCATAGTTCAGCTCTAACGAATAGTCGGTCACCGACGGTACAACCAAAGGATCGGGAAGCTCACTTCTCCACCGAACGTAATCCGAGTAACGAATCTCCTGGTAGGTTCGCATTCTCTTCTCAGTGAAGGGCTCATGTAACATGTGAAACAGTTGGGGAACCGTTCTCGGCACCTCAAGAACTGCGAGAAGTGCCAAAAGGATGATCAGTGTAAATCCCGTTTCCCTTGCGAGCTTCATACAGTCACCACACCAGGGTGATACTGAACGATCCCTGCTCTTCGAAGTTGAGGGGGGCAAAAGATTAGTGTTCTTTCCACTCCTGATCTCTGAAGTCACGAACGTGTTTTCAATTTATCCGATCACGAGTCGGCATCAAGAGGAGAAAACTAATCGATGGAAAGTCGTTTTCGCAAGCTTTCAGGAGGGAAAATCAGGGAAGGGTCGGCATGCGCCTGGTTGCCAGGCGCATGCCGGATTGTTGATCAGCTCAGAGCTCGTTCGCAGCAGTCTTCCGACGACGAACGAAGTAGCCGAGTCCCAGCAACGCAACGCCCGCGAGGGTCAGCTGCATCGTCGAGGCTTCGGGGATTGGTGTTTGCGTTGGCACCAGGAAGAACGATTCCGCGCCGTCAGACGCATTGTTCCAAACAGCGTGGAATAGGACCGTGCTGTTGCCAGCCAGCCCTGCAAGGCTCACCGTACCCAGTGTCCAATCCGCAAAACCATTACCATTGTTATTAACGTCGCCTATGTCAGTTGGTCCGATGTAATCATAGGCAACAACGCCGTTGATAATTACTTCGAACAGTTGCAGTGTTTCTCCCGCAGCACCTGTCGTGTTCACATCGATCGCAACGACGAAGCTGTTGGAGCCCAACGCTCCAGTAAGCTGCGCGACCGTGTACGGCGTGCCCTGCACACCGTCCGCAACGGTTGCGGTCGGCGTCGTGCTGTACATGTTGTAGGAGGATATGGCGCCGCTTTGGGTGTAGTTGTTGAATCCCATCGTAGCGGGCTGTTGGCACTGTGTCCCTGCGATGACGCAGGGATTCGATGTACTTTGCGGGCCAACAGTATTACCCGCGATCGGACCGGTCAACGTGAGTGGAATTGCACTAGCCGCCCCTGCGAGCGCTAATGCCAGAAAGACAGCTAAACTCAGCCGTGTAACACATTTCATCGTCGGACCCCTTTCGACTCTGAAGGCTTTGCTGTAACTTCCGTGTTGTTTGCCCTCGCCAGCTCGCTCAGTCCCTGGCACAGACCCCCTCTAAGGAGCAATCACCCCGCCAAACCTTGCCGACGCCGTAACCCCGTTACTGCATCAGCGAGAATCGGGCTGGGGCTGGGAATAGTCCCCCTCAAGTTAATGTCACTGCTTGTAAACGAGGCCGACGATATCAGCGAGCCAATGGTCTAAGCGACTGGGCCGGTTGGGGATAGACACGGGCGACCAATCCGTAAAGATTTCCGACGAAGCTGCCTTTTGGAATCTCCACCGCCCCGGACAGTGGTCTGGCCTTAAACAAATTGCGCGCACCGCCTTGTGCAATTGCATCCTTCGCAACCAACTGGTAGTTGACACGGAGCGGATGCAGAAAATAAGTTCTTCACGGGATTGGGTTTGGTATTGCCACTGACGTCCTCGAAGCACACTAACTCTATGAATTGGAATTCAAAGCACGTTCTCGTCACGGGCGCAGGCGGGTTCATCGGCAGCCATCTCTGTGAAACGCTCGTGCGGACCGGCGCCAACGTTACCGCGATGATCCACTACAGCGGCCGCTCCGACTGGGGCAATCTGGAACTCGCGCCGGTACAGATCAAATCCGCGTTGAAGGTGGTAGCGGGTAACATCGAGGACACCGAGTCTGTGCTTCGTCTGGTGAAGGGCACAGATGTCGTCTTTCATCTGGCTGCGCTGATTGCAATTCCTTACTCCTATGCGGCGCCAAGGAGTTACATAACAACGAACGTGTTGGGCACGCTGAATGTGCTCGAGGCCGCACGAGCCTGCAACGTTGAGAAGATTGTCCACACATCAACTTCAGAGACTTACGGGACCGCAATCTACACGCCGATTGACGAGAAACATCCATTGCAGGGGCAGTCGCCTTACGCGGCATCGAAGATAGGCGCAGACAAACTGGCGGAAAGTTATTACCGCTCGTTTGGCTCACCGGTGGCAACCATCCGGCCGTTCAATACGTTTGGTCCTCGTCAGTCCGCGCGCGCCATCATTCCAACGATCATCGCTCAGGCCCTTGCTCGCGAAGAGATCCACCTGGGTTCGACAGAACCGGTGCGGGACTTCAACTTTGTGCAGGACGTCGCGGATGCCTTCATCAAAGTCGCTGAATCTCCAGAGTGTGTTGGCGACGTTGTTAATGCGGGCTCCGGTAAAGGGATTACGATCGGTGAGCTTGCCACAGAGATTCTTCGCCTGATTGGCTGCGACAAACCGATTGTGTCGGAAAAAACCCGCTTCCGTCCCCCGGAGAGTGAAGTGTTTAAGTTGATTTGCGACAACGCGCGGATCCAGCGGCTGACAGGCTGGAAGCCGGCGCACTCTCTGGAACAGGGCCTTGGCAAGGCGATCGAGTTCGTGTCGAAGCACATGAATGCCTACAAGGCAGATCAGTTTACGATTTGAGGAATAATGCAGGCGATAATCCTGGCCGGTGGTAAAGGCACGAGACTAAGACCCTACACCACAGTACTGCCAAAGCCCCTCATGCCCGTTGGCGACTATCCCATTCTCGAAATCATCGTGCGCCAGTTGAAGAGCCGAGGTTTCACCGAGATTGTGCTTGCGGTCGGGCACCTCAGTCATTTGTTCCAGGCTTTCTTTCAGAATGGGGAACGCTTCGGCGTCAACATTCGATATTCGCTTGAGGAGCAGGCACTGGGGACCGCGGGGCCCATCGCGCTCGCACTCGATGTTCTTGACGACGACTTTCTAGTGATGAACGGAGACGTCCTCACCACCCTGAACTACGATAAGCTCATAAACTTTCACCGGCAGAACAAGGCGGCAGCAACAATCAGCGTTTTTCAGCGAAAGCTGATGATTGACTTCGGGGTCATTCATACGCGTGACGAGCGACTTGAAAACTATATCGAGAAGCCGGTTTACGATTTTGCCGTGAGCATGGGCGTCAACGTCTTCAACAAAGACTCAATCCGCGAGTTCGTCCCGCCAGGCCAACGCCTGGATATTCCAGATCTCATGCTGCGGCTGAAGGAAGCGGGACGTACTGTCGCATGTTACAGCGAGCCATGCCGATGGCTGGACATCGGCCGCATTGATGACTATCAGGAGGCCGGGACCATCTTCCAGTCCAATCCCGGCGAGTTTTTGCCACTTTAGATCTTCGAGATGAGAGCCCTAATCACAGGCGCCGCAGGCTTCTGTGGCCGTCACCTCGCGCATCATCTGACGGCGCAGTCCGTAAAAGTCTTCACAATGTCTCCCAGGGCTGGATCCGAAGACCACTATCAAATTGAGACTGTGCGCGATTCAGCGGGTATGACGGCCGCCATCCGTGAATCTCAACCCGATTTCATCTTTCATCTTTCAGGAATTGCCTGGAGCGAAAGCCCTTCCCTTTTCTATCAGGTGAACGTCGAGTATGCCGCGGAGCTATTGAAGGCTGTCGATCAGGCCGGCAAAAAAGGAACACCTATTCTCCTGGTCGGCACCGCAGCCGAATATGGGCTTGTTGGCATCGAAGACCTTCCTGTTCGCGAAGATCATCCACCTCATCCCTACAATCACTATGGAATCAGCAAACTCGCCCAGACGCTTGCCGGACTTGCGGCTTCAGCCGCCGGACACAAGGTGGTTGTCGTTCGTCCCGGTAATATATTGGGCCCGCGGATGCCGCGTCACTTGCTGTTAGGACGCATTCTTGAGGAACTTGAGCGAATCGCCAGTGGGTTGCAGGTCGCTCGCATTGAAGTGGGCAATCTCGATGTCGCCCGTGATTTCGTTGATGTCGAGAGCGTGGTGAAGATTTACTGGAGCCTTATTCGGGATCCAAAGGCGTACGGCGAAGTGATCAATGTCTGCAGCGGAGAAGCAATTCCCGTTAGAACTCTGGTGGAAGGAGTCATCAAGCTGTCCGGAGTCGAAGCCGAACTCGTTCATCAACCTGCGCTGATGAGAACTCACGACCTGCCGGTCTTCACGGGGAGCACCGAGAAGCTCCGTCGATTTGTCGAGGTCCCCAGATTTGAAACGCACAAAACTATGACGTCCATACTCGACCAAGTGACCAGGAAGCAATGAAAACGCTGTCCGTAATCTCCCCGGTATTTAATGAAGAAGAAGTCATCGAGCAGTTTTACAACGAGCTGAAGAGAGTTCTGACCACCGAAGTGAGAGAGTATGACTCGACAATACTGTTCGTTGTAGACCGAAGCACCGATCACACCCTGGAAATCCTCGAGCGAATCGCGTCGGCCGATCCGGCCCTGAAGATACTCGCACTTTCTTCCCGGTTTGGTCATCAAATGTCGTTGCTGGCAGGAATCGATGTTGCGGATTCCGACGTTGTCATCATGATGGACAGCGACCTGCAACACCCCCCGAGCCTGATACCTGAACTGCTGCGCAAGTTCGAGGAGGGTTACGACATCGTCTACACCATTCGTCAGGATGGCGGAGAGACGGGCCCGCTCAAGCAATGGACTTCGCGGCTCTTTTACCGCTTCATCAATTCTGTGTCCCAGGTTCCCATCCTTGAAAGCGCCGCCGATTTTCGTTTGATCTCCCGGCGTGTTGCCCGGATCTTCCAGCAGGAGATTCGAGAACGAAATCAGTTTCTGAGAGGGCTATTCTCCTGGGTCGGCTTTAAAAATATCGGCGTGCAGTTCAAGAGTCGCGCACGCGCAGCCGGCGGCAGCAAGTATTCCGTCGGGCGATTGTTCCAGTTTGCGGCTCACGGACTGGTCTCTTTCAGCAAGAGACCGTTGCAGGCCGCAATTTACATTGGAGTACTCTTTGCTTTTCTTGGATTCGCACTGGCGTTACTGACGCTCATCGCGTACCTGACGGACCGCTCGGCGCCGCCAGGATGGGCGACGCTTGCAATCCTCATACCCGTCTTCAGCGGAATTCAGCTTATATTCCTCGGCGTACTTGGTGAATATGTCGGCGCAATTTTCGATGAGGTGAAAAACCGCCCCCACTACATCGTCGAAAAGAAGATCAACTTTCGTGAGTAGAGCGTGTATCGTCTGTGGCTCTCAGGACTATTCGACGCTGTATCCCGCGATTGTGCGCTGCAAGTCGTGCGAGTTCGTTTTCGCGGAGGAAGACGTTCAGGAGCACGAACTTCTTAGGATCTACCAGAAAAACTACTTCTTCGGCGAGGAGTACAGCGATTACAAAAAGGATCGCGAAGTTCTGCGCAGGAACTTCGAACTCCGGCTGGACGTGCTGCGTAAGTTTGCAGACCCAGCCCGGCACAAACGCCTGTTTGAAATCGGCAGCGCTTATGGCTTCTTTCTTGAACTTGCCCGGGAACACTTTGAAGTCGTTCGAGGAATCGACATAACGGAGGACGGCGTTCGACACTGCGTAAACGAACTGGGTCTCGACGTGATTCAGGGTGACCTTCTCCAGACGAACTTGGGCGACCAAAAGTTCGATCTGGTCTGTATGTGGGACACCATTGAACATCTCCGAACTCCCAATCTCTATCTTGAGAAAATCAGCGAGCACATGCCATCAGGCTCCCTGCTCACTGTGACGACCGGTGATATCGACAGCGCCAACGCGCGGATGAAGAAGAGTAAATGGCGCCTGATTCACCCACCGACACACCTGCAGTACTTCAGCCTCAAGACTCTCACCAGAATGTTGGATGGACTTGGCTTTGACGTGATCTACAGCCACCATTGCGGATTCTACCGAAGCCTCGACAATGTCTTTTATAACCTGTTTGTGCTGCGTGGAGGCGTGCCGGTCTTGTATCGATTGATGGTGAAGACGGGCTTCGCCCGCCGGTTCTTCTACCTGAACCTTTATGACATCATGTACGTCATTGCCAGAAAAAGGTGATCCGAGCTCCGGGTATGCTCTGCTCGCTAATTCTCTCGAAGAGGAACTCCAATGACGAAGAAGTCGCCAACCTTTCCTCAGGCTGGCCTCAAATTTCTCACCAACCTGAAGCGGAACAATAACCGCGAGTGGTTTCTGGAACACAAACCGGAGTACGAGGAATCAGTGCGTGCGCCGATGACTCAAATCATCGAGGCGTTAGCGACGGAGTTTGCCGGCTTTGCACCGGAGATCCTTGTTTCTTCGAGGAGTCTGTTTCGCATCTACCGGGACACACGCTTTTCGAAGGATAAGCGTCCATACAAGACTCACGTAGCGGCTTCGTTCTCTGTCCGTGGGCTCGATCGTCATCAGGGCGCGGGATATTACTTTCATATTGCTCCAACGGAGTTATGGATTGGCGGAGGCATCTATCGGCCTGAACCGGATGAATTGCGTGTGGTCCGAGAACACATTGCGGCAAACCATCACCGGTTAAAAAAGATTGTC
>Ga0070675_100001474_pt1 | contig 17347 bp, 24 predicted proteins | sample KBSM43metaG_FD_65343 | JGI IMG/M metagenome (GOLD analysis project Ga0070675, IMG submission 65343) | Miscanthus rhizosphere microbial communities from Kellogg Biological Station, Michigan, USA - KBS M4-3 metaG | ecosystem: Host-associated > Plants > Roots > Rhizosphere > Soil ...
CCCATCCGATGTCATGGTGTCCAACTCGGCGTCCTTGCGGGCCTGCTCCACCTGCTCGCGCAGTTCCTTCACGCGCTCGCGGTCCAGTGGCATCCCCATTCCGAACTCGGCGATTTCGAGCCGGAGTTGCAGGGCGCGGAAGTGTTGTTTGGGGGTCATCTGTCTTCTCCCGTTTCAATGTCCCTTTCTAGGTCACAAGCTGTGACCTGTCAAGTAGGGAGGGAGAGCACGCCGTTAAGTTCGGAAAAATTGTATCGCTTGGATTTGGCTTCGCCGACATTCTCGGTGGCGAGTTTAATCACGACGTTACCGATCTCGTAGGGACCGCGATCGCCAAAGCGGGCCATACAATATTGACCACGATGGCTGCCTTTCATCCGAACCCAATCCGGCCCCAAAGCCCGTTCCCACAGCCATAACCATTGTTCATACGTCAACCGAAATGGAACCTTCCGCGTTCGGGCTCCGGCTACACTGGCATAAAACTTCTGTTTGAGTGCCGACTGCGGCGACCTTCCTGTGTAGGCCATCACATCCTCCACGTTGTGTTTACCGGTGCGGCGTGCGTCACCGCCGCACCGGGCCTTGCTTGCGGGAACCTTACGAGGGCGCTATATTACCACAACTTGAAACCCGCAACAGGTCGTGATAGGGAGTAAGCATGCGAATTAACTTCGCCGGCGAAGCGATTGATGTTCTAGGCGGCAACATCGCCGTTGGTAAGCTGTTCGGGCTCGACTACCGGGTGGTGCTCAACTGGCGAACGAGGGGCTTTCCGCCCGACACCTATGCGGTGTTGGCGCCTGCGCTGACCGCCAAGGGTTACGAATTCAGCCCCCTGCTGTTCGCCCAGAAGCTGCACGCGGCGCAATTGCACGAGCTCACCAAGCCCAAGCATCGCAAGCGGCGCAAGCGATCGGCGCCGGTAACGGAGGACGCACGCAATGGCTGACCGATTGACCGACCTCGTGCTCGGGCTGCAACGCATGGCCGAGAATGCCCGGCTGCGCGGCGACGACCTGCGCTACCTGCAGGAGCACGAAACCCGCGACCATATCGAATGGCTCGACCAGCAGCTGGACATGGTCGAGAAGGTGCGGGCGGTGTTCATCGAGGAGCGCGGCCGGTTCAAGCCGCAGCAGCGCCGCGATCAGATCGCGCAGGACGCCGGCCCGCTGCCCCGCATCGTCAAGCAGGGCCCGAAGGAAGCCGCGGGGTGAATACCGGCCCGACCTTCGTTCTAACCTTGGTTGCCCCGCCCGGTACTGACGCCATTCCTGGCCTGCGCTGGCTGCTCAAGACGGCCTGGCGCAGATTTGGCCTGCGCTGTATCGATGCGCGGGAGCAATCCCCCCAGCCAACCACAAGATGTAGTGGTCTAGAAGATTATTCCCTCTAGTCTGTCCCCAGCTAATCAGCATCACAGATTGTGATTATGTAGCAGGCCCGCGCAAATCAGCGCATTCTGTCACTTCGTCTGGGCAGGAGGCGGACCCCCATGAAATACCAATTCATGCCGATGTTCTGGGGCGATTTCTTCGCCAACACCCTGCATTTGTCGGCGCAGGAGCTTGGTGCCTACGTTGCCTTGATTGGTCACGCTTGGGAGCATGACGGCAATATCGCGGTTGCTGATCTGCAGCGAGTGGCCAGGGTTAGCAACTGGCATTGGACAAAAATCCAGGTCCGATTGGAGCCATTTTTTAACACCTTGAAGGTGCGAAATAATTGGCACCATGAACGTGTACATTCAGAGCGTACCAAGGCGGCCGAAATCTCCAACAAACGCAAGGAGGCAGCTCTGCAAATGCACAGAAAAAGCAATGCAAGTGCATATGCAAGCCATCACGCATCTACAACTACAGCTACAAAAGAACGGGGAAAAACCCCTCAAAAGGGTTTTTCCCCCGTTCAAGAACAACCGCTTCCGTTGCCTCTAGAGAAGAAGGGAAAGGAAAATATTCCGGCTCGCTCGCTCGCTGCGCTTCCTACGGGCGCGCTTACTCGCGAGCCTAACAGCGAGCCAGCCGAGAGAAAGTGGTCGACCGACAAGAAAGCCGAGGAGTTGACCTTGGCCGAAATCAACGCGCTATGGCGATTGCATGGAGGGCGAACATGACGGCCGAAAAGAAGCTCAAGATGGACGAAGGCAGCAGAGATTTTGGCGACATTCCAATTTGGGCCAAGGAAGGCAAAATCACCTTGAAAAACTACGATCTGCGCGCCGAATTGCATGGCGCCAAAATTAAGGAATGGAAGAAAAACTGGCCGTTTCTGTCGCACAAAGCGGAACGCCAAGCGACCGCTGACGAACACGCCTGGGATTTATACTTCCGCGATCACCTCAAGGGATTTCCTCCAACCTATCGGTTGTTTCGCGATGGCGTGATCGAATTCTTGAACGTGCCGGAAACCCGGCCGGAATTGTTTGATCGAACCTACCAACCAAAGCAGCCCCGCCCATGAAACGCTACGTCATCATGGCCAAGGAAAACTACCCAGGCGCCGTCATCCGCGAAATCTGCCGCTGCGAAACCAACGCAAAGGTCATCCGCGATGCCCTCGCCGACTACACCGTGACAGGCTCACAAGGCACTCGAATATACAAGTTCAACCACGTTGAAATCCTTGAGATTTCCCCCCGCAAGAAAACGGAGGCCTGCGCCCAAATGAAGAAAGCCATCAGAAATGTTGATAGCTTTTCTGGCAAGCCATCTGCAAATCAGATAGCTAGCGTTCTCGACCAGATCGACGCCATGAGGGCAGGCAATGGCGAGCAAGCGGCGCCGCAAGGGCAGGCCACGCAAGACCGGCCCGCGCTATCGCAACGGAAAACTGAGGCTGAGCAGCCATGAACCAGCGGTTTCCCCCGCGGCGATCGCGGCCACGCAGCCCCACCGCAAAGGCCTTGGAGATCGTGCGGCTGACGCGGCGGCCGAAAGCGAATTGGGCCGGATGGTCCTCCGCAGTCAGATCAGCGCGCTCCAATACCTTGCCGGCCAACGCTACGCCGCCCAGTGGCGAGCCTACCTCGCCACGCTGGATGCCCCTAGAAGCCCCAGGCGAGGCCATGGGCGCGGAAATCCCTGCGCCGGGTGTCCCACAGCCACCGACCAGCGAAACTGCGCCTGTGAGCACGCCAAGGCCGCCTGGTTCCGGTCTGCTTTTGCCCTGACGCCGGCCGAAGTGATTGTGACAGCGCGGGTGTGCTGCTGGGAGATCGCGTGCCCGGAGGGGATGATGGCCGTTCTTCGTAGTGGATTGGACGCGCTGGCGGAAAGTCTTGGCTTGACAACGCGGAACAAATCGCTTCCACGTCTAAATGCAGGATCGGAGTATGACGCTCAAGGTCAATCGTCGAGGTCGACCTCGTAAGCTCGGCTCTCGATACGCTGGCAGCGGCAGTCTAATCCACGGTGCAAAACCTCAATCCCAACTATGTCCGAGCCGTGCCGTGAAGCTGTACATCGGCAAGCAGTACACCGGCGTTGCAGTGCAGCCGGATGAACATTGGGTCGGCATGTATCGCGTGCATTGGCCGGATCAGCCGCCCTCGGTCATGGTCAATCTGAGCCGCGCGAAAGACGCAGCCATGCGATGGGTGGGCCGCGCTGGTGGCGCGCAGGGCCGGCAACTGAATTGGAAGTACACGCAAAGGCCCGGGTGAGGGCGACTGGTGCGTTAAAACGCTCGGCCCCTACCCAACTAGCCTAACCCAGGAAATGACGCGACCTCCTCGCGCTGGCGCCTGGGATAGCGGCCGGCGGCTCCGGTCCCGAACGAGCCGCCGGTTTGTTCCCTGTTGGTTCGTTCCCTATGATTTCAAACATTGGGGGGGCAGCATGCCGAGCCAGCACGCGCCGCATGATCACGACTACGACGGTCGCCCGCCGGTCGGCTGGCAGGATGACGATGTGCTGCTCGAGCGGCTGTGCCGCTACCATCCCGAGCGCATCCCGGATGAATTGAGGGCGAGGTTTTGCACCGATTACATGCGTGCGCGCGCGCCTCTTGTGGCTGCTGCGCTATCGCTATCTGCAGCTTAACCTGGGGATCGTGACTAGCCGGGGCCATGATCAGTTCTAGCCTTGGCCACGGCCTAGCGCCGGCGGCTCTCCCGTAACCCTGGGCCGCCGGTAGGCTACTTGTGCTTGCGGGTCGGCTTGGCCTTGGCCTTGCTTTTGGTCGGGCGGCCGCGCCTGACGTGCTGCTTGCTGGCCGAGCTTCTGGTGGTGCGGTTGGCCTTCTGGGTGTGGTGAGCATCGAGTTCGTCGTCGGCCTCACGCTTGGCGGCGCTGTCGTCGGCCTGTGACCGCCGATTGGCGTCGTCCTGATGGGTTTGCTGCTTGGCTTCCTTCTGGTGCTTGGCCTCGTAGCCGGGCTCATGCTCGGGTGCGCGCTTGGCCTCGGATTGCGGGCCGGTTTCGCGCCGCTTGGGCTCCGGGGTTTCGTACTGCTGGCCGGGTTGGATGGGCGAGCCGGGCATGGTCTGCTTAGTGGTTTCGGTCGGTCGGGAGTGCTTGGGGTCGCGTTGTTCGTTGGCGCCTCCTGGCGAGGCGGGCTTGGGTTGCTCGTTCTGGCCTGGCATGGTTGCCATGGGATGTTTCCTCAGTGATTTCCTGAATGGGGTATTCAGGATCACGAAGACAATGCGCCAAAGTTCCCGATGTTCAATTTTGAACAGACAGGCTGATTGCTTGGGGTAAGGTGGCCCGGATCGCACGGGCCTGCCGGACACCCCCCGGCTGGCGTTTGCCGATCATGCCGCCGGTTCGAAGCGGCGGACGACCGCACGGCGGCAACGCGATCGACAACCGGACTACTGGTGGCGCGAGGGGGCAGGGTTCGGACACCAGCGGCCGTCAACGCAGATGAACATACAGAGTTCCATTGCCGCTGGCAACAGTATGTGACCGATCCGTTGCCACGGCCTGTGGATTACGGGTTGTCGAGCCAGACCCCGTAGGCAACGGCACAGGCAGCAACCAAGGCGATGAGCAGCACGCCTAGCGCGGTGATCAGCACAATGACATCGCCGCTCATGCTTTTAGTCTATCCATGGGCGGATGATCGCTCGAATACCAATAGGAACAGCGCAGACGACGACGGTGAACCCAAAGCCCATGAGGGCGATCAGTAAATCTGATGGCATGACTACCTCGCAAGAAGCTTGAGCAGCAGATAGGCACCAATGAGGAGTGCCAGCGGGAAGAAGATCATGTCGGCCATGGTTTATCCTCGACATAGGCGCGGCCCGGCGCCAAACTTGCGGCAAGGCACCGAGCCGCTAGCGATCGCCTTGGTGGGTACTTCCCCGGCGATCGTGTTGGTTATGCTGCCGCTACGTCGAGTGTCTTCTTCTTGCGCCGAGCCGCCAGCAGGCCGAGGCCGGCAAGACCGGCCGCAAACAGCGGAAGCGCAGCTGGGATTGGCACCGCCGTCAGGATTGGTACGATATAGAAGCTCTCGCCGCCGTCCGTGGCATGATCCCATGCCGCCCGGAATAGCAGCCGATCGCCGATATTGATGCTGGAGAGATCGAAGCCGGTGATCAGATAGTCCGCGCTGCCGTTGCCGTTACGGATGTTCGGGATGGCAGTAGCGGCGAGGTCGAAGATGATCGTCGGAGTGTCTCCCACCTGACCGAAGTTAATCAGCTGGAAGAGCGACAGCGTTTCCTTGTTGCCATCGGCTCCGCCGGCGGTGTTGACATCGACCGCAACGCCGAAGGTAAGCGTTTGATCGCCGACACTGGTCAGGAAGTTTTTCAACAGTGCGCCGGTGTAGAACGTGCCCTGGACGTTGTTGCCGAACTCACCGGTGGTAGCCGACGAGAACAGGTTGAACGAACTGTCGTTACCTGTGCTGTTAAAGTTGTTGTAGCCAAATCCCGTGGGATTATGGGCCTGGGTTGTGGCGCAGATGATGCAAGGGGCGCTGCTCGACTGTGGCACCACTTGGTCATCGGCTAGGACGTTGATGCTCAAGTTATTGAGCACTGCCGCGCTGGCTGGTGCGATAAGAGCCGTGCCCGCCAGCAGGACGGCTGCGAGTAGTAGTCTGTTCATGTGGATATCCTCGGGGGGTGATTTGCCGCCCGCAATTGACAACACGCTGTGGAGCCGGTGTCAATTAAAGGAATTAATTAACCTTGCGCTGGGTCACAGAATGTGACAGGTTCTCCTGCCAGTTAACAGGAGGATAGGTCATGAGCAAGCACACACCGGGGCCATGGGCGATGGTCCATGAGGGCGGCGCCGATGGCGGTTATTACATTGGGGCAAAAGATCAGGTTGTGATCTTGCCTCGGGGCCGCATGGATGAGGCCGACGCCCGCCTGATCGCTGCCGCGCCCGATCTGCTGGCGGCGCTGAAGTTGCTCGTTGCTTTTGGCGAAGGTTCTTTTGCCCAAGCGGTCGGTGCTTGGGAGCAAGCCCGTGCCGCCATCGCCAAGGCCGAGGGTGCGTCATGAAACGCCTGCTCCTCTGTTTGGTAATGGCACGCGCGCTAATCACGCCAGCCTACGCACAAGCGCCCGGATGGATACCGACCGGGGAATGGCAGTGCGGTCCCAACGTGCGCATTGTCGTGAGTATCGATGGCTATGGTGCGATGAACTTCTTCGTGGCCGGCGCTTGGTTCGACAACAACTACACGGTGCGTCGGGGCCAACTCTACTACAACAGCATTCCTTGTGCTTCCGTTGGCAACGTGTGGCCACCACAGCCGCCACGCAAACGAGTTGCCGGGCCGCCAGACCCGCCATCTGATGATTGAGGTGCTGTGATGCCCTACGATCCGCGCATGCTGCAGATGGCCCGGGCCGGCATCGGCATGATGGCGCCGGAGCCGTCGCCGTTCGAGCGTGCCGCGCCACAGCAGCCCAAGCAATGGTGGGAGCAGCCGTTGCCGATGGGGAAATCAAGGGGGGCGCAATCTCCCCAAGACGATCCGTCCAACCCGGACGACCCCAACGCGCCCAAGAAGAAGCCGCCCAGCCTGCTCGACATGATGATGGGCCTCGGTCGCATGACGCCGCAGCAATACAACCAGCGCATGCATGGCGGTCCTCCCGGCCAACAGCAGGGCATGGCTCAAGTCAGCCCGTGGGCGTGGCTCGGCGGGCTCGGTGGAGGGTACAAATGACTGACACCTATTCAACCATGCCTGACGACGAGGCGACCGAAGGGCCACAGCCGCCGCAGGAGGAAGCCAGCGAGCCCGGCGAGGGCAAGAAGCAAACGCAGCAGGCGGCCAACTACCGCGAGGGCAACCCGCAGCGCAGTTGCGGCCTGTGCGGCCACTTCGACAGCAAGGGCCACAGCTGCGATGTGGTCGACGGCGACATTTCGCCGTTCGGGTTCTCTGATCTGTATTTGCGGCAGGATAATCCGTTCCGCGAGGGCGAGAAGGAAGCCTTCAAGGGCGGCACCAAGGTCGCGGCGATCGCGCCCGCGGTCGGGCCTCCCGGACTGATGGCGATCGGCCGGCAAGCGTATGGTGCGGCGTGAGAGCACTGGTTCTCAGCATTGTGTTGCTCGCGGCCATCCCCGCCTTCGCGGGGACAAGCGTGGTGCAGGCCGAGGATCGCAAGTGCAACACTACTCGCGATTGCCCTGCTCCTTCGAAAAGATACGTCACCAATCCGAATGAATATGGCTGGGGCGCCACGGCCGACAGGGACTGCACGCCGAAGCGCGTAAAGGGCTTCGGCTGGAAGCAGAAGAAGGATGTGCTTTGCGAGTGTCTCCCTGACTGCAGGCCTGAGAGCGAATGAGCGATGCCGAGTTCAACCGCTGCTGGCCCTGGCTGGAAGCCTCGCTGAACGAATTCGGCGCCACTCACACCAAGGATCAAATCAGGGATGCGATCCGCCATGGCGCGGTGCTGTGGCCGGGCGAGCAGGCCGTGATCCTGACAACGATGGTGACCTATCCGATCGGGATCCGCTGCTGCTCGGTCTGGCTGCAGGGCGGTGAGCTCGAAGAACTCAAGACCATGTATCCGACGATCGAGAAATACGCGCGAGCGCAGGGCTGTGATTGGATGATCGGCTGGGGCCGTGACGGCTGGCTCAAGGCCATGCCGGGTTGGCAAAGCTGTGGCACGCGGCGAAGGAAAATCCTGACATGATGCATCGACCGTGGGATTGCGCGCAGCCGGATGAATGGTTGCCGCAAAGCCTGCGGCTATGCTGGGGCGGCGGCGGGGAGAGCAGCGGCGACGGCGGCGGCGGCTGGGGCGGTGACGGCGGATTTGGCGCCACCACCGGCGGCGGCGATTGGGGCAGTTCGGGCTCCTACGATGCGTCCGGCTTTGATGCTGGTGGCATCGGGGCCTGGGGCGGCACCGCCTACGATGCGTCCTATATGGGCACCGGCATGGGCGGCGGTGGCGATTGGAGCAGCTTCGGCGATACCAATTACTCCGGCTTCAATGCCCCCAATCCGACCTTTGCCGACGTTGCCGGGCCTAATCCCGGGGTGACGACCGGCGGCGGCGATTGGGGCTCGGCCGGCACGTTCAGCGCGGCGGGCACCGGCGGCGGGCCTGGTGGCGCGATGTTCGGCGCGGACACGGGCGCGGGCAGTGGTTTCTACGGCGGTGGTGGCGGGGGTGGTGCGTTCGGCGACTATGGCGGCGGCGGCGGTTACACCGGTGGTGGTGGAGGTGGCGGCGGTTACACCGGCGGCGGCGGTGCGACTTACGGCGGCGGCGGTCACTCCATGGGTGCCGGCTTGGCCTCTGGGGCGGCCGGCTCCTTCGGTAGTTTCGGCAGCGGCACCCTCGGCGGCAGCAACGCGGTGAGCTCGGTCACCGGGTCTGGCATGACCGATACGGCCGGCGCTGGCTCGCTGGCCGGTCCTTCGGCCGGAAAGGGCGGGTCAGAGGCGCCAACGACCGAGGCCCCCTCAAGTCAGGACACATCGGAAAACGACACTTCGGTAGCGCCTTCCGAGGCAGATTTTGGTACGCCGGCCGCGACCGAGGCCGCGCCGGAAGCGGAGGCGGGCCCTAGTCTAAGCGATGGCGCCCCGGCAGGAATGATCGGCGGACCTAATGACGCTGCGCCGGCGGCGCAACAGACCGCCGCCCCGACTGAAACAGAGGCGGCGCCTTCGGCCTTCGGGCCGCAAAGCCTCAACGCTGATTATCAGGGTTCGCCCTACGCCGACATGGGGCAACCGGACAGCTTCGACAGCCGTTTCGGCTTTGAAACTGCCGCGCCCCAAGACAGTTTTGACAGTCGCTTCGGCTTCGACACTTCCGCGCCGGCGCCTGCCGTCGATGCGTATATCTCCGGTGGCAGAGAAACAGACTTCGATTATGGACCGGGGCAGCAGACTGCCGGGCCGAATTTCGATCAGGCGTTCCAGACCTTCAACGCCCCGGGCTGGAACCCGTCAGAACAGACGGACGGCCGAGCCGGCCTCGCCGAGCCGACCGATTGGGCCGGAAACCCGTACCAGCCGAGCACGGACGTTTCAGTCGGCCGTGATTTCAATCAGGTGTTCGCCGATGTGAACAGTCAACTTACTAACTATGAAGGTGCTCCTTATGCCGACATGGGCCCGCCGACTGCTGGGCCAAATTTCGATCAATCGTTCCAAGCCTTCGACACGCCGACCGGCATGGATTTGGCGGGCGATTTCGCTACTGGCAGGACAACCGACCTCGCCCAGCAATTGGGCCTCCAGGATCTTACCGTTGGCCCGGGCTCGCCGACTGGCCCCGCCTTTGGGATTAGCGGCCTGAACCTTAACCCCCTAACTCATGACGACCAGACCGTAAACGTAGAGGTAGTGCCAGCGGACCAGATGCCGGCGCCGCCGCCTCCACCCCCGCAGGAGGCCCAACCGACAGAGGCGCAGCCACAGGAAGCGCAACCGGCACCACCGCAAGAAGCACAACCGCAGACGCCACAGGAGGCAGAGCAAGCACAGCCGCAAGAGGCGCAGCCAGCACCGCCCAGCTTGATCGAACAGGCGCAGACGCTGCCGTCGGAAGTGCAACCCACCGCGCCACCTAGCCTGATTGAACAGGCGCAGCCGACGCCGGGTACGCCGCTGGCCTTTCCGGGAACGCCGCAGACGGGCCTACCGCCCGTCGCTGTGCCGCAGCAGCAGCCGGGACAACAGGGCGCCGAGCCGGCCGAGCCGGCCGAGCACGACGACGCGCCGGAACCCCAGGACACCAGCCAGCCGCCGCAAGACCCCAACGCGCCCCGCCCGCCGGAAAACATCCCCGGTCAATTGATCGGTTCAAGAGGCACCTACCAGAACGAGCGGGCTGACAATCCGCGGACCAACCGGAATTATCTCGACAGTGGCCGCCTCGATAATCCGCAAGGGGAACCCGGCGTTACTTTCCGCACTGCTCGGCAAGCCGGTGTTGAGCCGCTTTTCCGCATCGAGGATATCAACGTCCGCGATGTGGATGCCAAGCTGGTTGAGAACATCAACCGCGCATTGCGGGATATGGAACAGAGGACGGGTATCCCTGCTAATAGTCTGGTAGCCACCAGCGGACAGCGTTTTGCAACTCGCGGTGGCGCTATAATACACGGGATGGACCCGCGAACGGGGCAGGAAAGCGTCCGCAGCCGCGGCAATCCTTCGTCGGGGGGAGGCGGTTTTCCCGCTGCTCCACCCGGCCGTTCCAATCACGGTGCTGGCCGCGCCCTCGATTTCGCTGCTTCCCCCGCTCGGACTTGGCTGCGCCAGCACGCCAGGGAGTATGGCCTCGAAACCTTGGGCGGCAATTTCGATATGCCGCACATCCAACTGCAGCGCGGACAAGGTGGGGTGCAACCGAGCGCGCAGGAGCAGGCGCAGCAGCGGGCTATCAACGAGCAAAACCGGCAAGCCGCGATCGATCGTGGCCTGCTTGGCCCCGGCCGGGGAAATCAGCAGGCGGCTACTCCGCTGCCGCGGGCCCGGCCCAGCGATGCGCCGCAGCCGGAGGTAGCTCAACCGCGACCGCCGGCCGATGTACCTGCGGCGCTGCCGCCGGTGGCCCCGCCTGATCCGGTCGCACCTCGGCCGCCAGCCGATATTCCGGCGCCGACATTAACGCCGCCCGCACCTCCGGCCCGCACAGAGCGTGCGGCGATGCAGTTTGCCAAGTTCCTAGCGGACAACTTGGCGAAAAGCGGAAAGCTACCCAGTAACAGGGAGGAGGGGCAAAAGGCGCTGACTGATCTTGCGCGAGAACTGGCCAAGGCAGGTTATCCCGCCAGCGTTGCACAGAGGACGATCCTTGAAACTGCGACGCAAGGATCGATCAAGGCAGGATACGGGCCCAATAGTTCATTCAACGTGCTCGGCCATGTCACCCAGGCCATCAACGAAATGGCCGCCACGGCGATGCAGGGCTACCAGCCGGCCAAGCCCGGCGAGGTGCAAGGGCCGCCGTCGCCCAGCGCCGCGCCCGGCAAGCAGGGCGCATTGCCATTCGGACAGCAATTCGCGGGCCTGTCGCAATCGCTCGGTGGCCGCGAAGGTTTCGGCGAAGATTACGGCCGCGAAGGTGATGTCGGCGCCGCCTCGCCCTATTTTGGTGCGACCACTCCGACCGTTCCACAATTGTCGCCGCTCACTGCGCCACCCGCACCACCTCCGACATGGGGCCAGCCGCCCGCGCCACCGCCGCCACCGCAGTACAGGCCAGGCGATCCGGGGATGTTCAACCCGTTCCGCGGCAATGAGGCGGCGCTGCCGTTTGACACCCGATTTCTGGCCAAGGGCGGCCACGTCGCCAAGGACGAGAAGGTGGTGGTGGGCGAGGAAGGGCCGGAATTCTTCATACCGGACGAGCCCGGCACGGTGGTCCCGCACATGCCGCAGACGGGTGGGGGAGGCGACTTCGGTCGCTGGCCCAAACTACCAACCCCGGATTATCCGGGCCGGTATGCCGGTGTTGGCCGTGAAATGAAACGGCAGATGCGCGAAGCTCAAAACCCCGCGCAGAGCTTGATAGACCTAATCGACAGCGGGCGATTGCCGCTCAATGCGGCCAATTGGCACGCAATGCTGAACGATCCAAGCCTGATCGCCCTCGGGCGATCGCGCATCGAGGATAGGGTTAACGGCGGCCCGGAACCCGCGGCCATGGCTGAGGTGCCTCCCGATCCAACAAGCCCGATGGCGCAGGCGCTAGGCTACGGCTCGATCAAGCGTCGACCCATGCAGATCGGCCGCCAGAGCTACCAACCATAGGAGATCGCCATGCCTTTACGCGGCGGACCGCCACCGGAAATAGGGTTGGGGGGAATAGGGGGGGCACAATCTCCCCAGGTGCCGGGCCTGCTGCAGATGGCGCAAGACGCCATGGGTGATGGCGGTGGCGGTTTCAGGGGTGGCGGTCAGGGGCAGGGCCTGCCAATGGCGGCGTGGGAAAATCCCGCCAACTGGGGACCGGCACCGACACCCACCGCCCCGATGCCCGCCGTGCAGCAGGGGTGGTTCCCCGATGTCTTCAGCCATGGCCGTGATCCCAACGGCAAATTCTGGAGCATGGGGGACTACATGCGGCAGTATCAGCAGAAATACGGGGGGCAACTGCCGGAAGTGATGGACGAGCGGCCCAATACTCTCAATTCGAATTTGCTCGGAGGCGAACCCGGCGCCTTCATGTATCTCGGGCATCACATCAGCCCCGGCAAAATGCTGCAGGATTTCGAGCAGGGCAAAAACCCGCCCGCCGGCGCCGAGGGCGGCGGCAACCGGCCACCCATTCGGCACAATACCCGATTTGGAGGCGAATTCCCGGCGGCGTTCCCTTACGGTGGGGTGACCATGCTTGGATTGCCCGGGCAACTGGAAAACTGGGCGACCGGATATTAGGAGCAGCCATGTCGGGCCCAAACCTAGGCGGAAAACTATTGCTACGTCGGCGGCAGATGAAGTTTCACCCCGACGAGGTGCGCTCCAAAATCCAGGCGATCCGGCTGGTGGATGTTCTGCACCAATTCATCTTTAGTGAGGTAGATAAGGACGGCCGCAAACTTGCCAATCTGAGCATGGCGCAAGTGCGTGCGATCGACGTGCTGCTCAAGAAGGTGGTGCCCGACCTGACCCGCACGCTGATCAGCGCGGATGTGAACGTCAGGTACGTTGCGGAGCTTCCGCCGGTGCTGACCCGCGAGGAATGGTTGCGGAAATATGCTAACCCAGAGCCACCGCGTATGATCGAAGGTACGGTCACAAACGGTGGAGGCGATGATGGCAAGGGCACTCTACAGTGAGCGGTTTGAGGATTGCATATCGCCTGAACCTAACTCCGGGTGTTGGTTGTGGGATGGTGGGCGTAGCAAGGGGCAACGAGGATATTATCGTATAGATTTCAACGGAAGGACCATGCTGGTTCATCGCTTTGCGTATGAACGCTATCGCGGCCCCGTTCCATCCGGGCTTATTGTTTGTCACCACTGTGATGTTCGCTGTTGTGTGAACCCGGATCACTTGTTTCTGGGTGAGCCAGTAGACAACACGGCAGACATGATCCGAAAAGGGAGAATGCCGAGAGGTGAAAGACGCGGACATGCCAAGCTGACCGATGAGCAGGCAGCAGCAATCAAGGCATCCCCGCTATCGTCGCGATTAATTGCGGCTCAATACGGTGTTGGTTCAAGTACGATCCGCAAGCTTCGCCGTGGCAAAACATGGACACACATACACCAACAGAACAGGTAATTTGGAGCCCAGGAGCGAATTTTGCGCAGTGGGCACTGCTGCAATCTGATGTGTTTGAGATTTTCTTCGGTGGTGCGCGCGGGGGCGGCAAAACCGACGGAATGTTAGGCGAGTGGATGGCACACGCCAATCGCTACGGCATCAATGCTTCCGGTCTGATGCTACGACGAACGCGCACTGAGTTGATGGATACGATCGAACGCTCGCGCGCAATCTACGGGCCGCTCAAGTGGACCTACAACGAGCAGGAGAAAACATGGCGCGATCCCAGGGGAGCCCGCCTCAAGTTCGCTTACTTGGAGCGCGACGCCGACGCCGAGCTTTATCAGGGCCACAGTTACTCCAGGCTCTACATCGAGGAGGCGGGCAACTTCCCCTCGTCGGTGCCGATTTTCAAGCTGTTGGCGACGCTGCGCTCGGGCGCCAACGTGCCAGTGGGTATCAGGCTCACGGGGAACCCTGGTGGACCTGGCCATATGTGGATAAAACATCGCTACATTGACGCTGCCCCACTGGGAAACAAGATTATCGTTGATCCCAAGACGGGATTGGAGCGCATCTTCATCCCGTCAAAAGTCGGCAACAATCAATTCATCGATGGTGAAGCTTACAAGAACAGGCTGCGCGCGTCAGGCAGTCCCGAGTTAGTGCGCGCATGGTTGGATGGGGATTTTTCCGTAACACTCGGCGCGTTCTTTGCTGAATGGAATACTGATCGACACGTCATAACACCATTCGAAATCCCGAAGGAGTGGATGCGCTTTCGTTCAATGGATTGGGGTTCGGCTTCACCATTCTGCGTGCAGTGGTGGGCGGTAGTGTCGGATGAATGGCAGGTACACGGTCGGGTGCTGCCACGCGGATGCCTGCTGATGTATCGCGAATGGTACGGGCATCGACCAGAAGAACCTGACATCGGCTTGAAGCTGCACGCCGGCGAGGTCGGTAAAGGAATTTTGTCGAGAGAAAAGAACGAGGAAATATCTTACGGCGTTCTGGATCCATCTGCCTTTGCACAAGATGGTGGCCCTTCAATCGCTGAACGTATGGGCACCGACACGGGTGGCAAGGTCTGGTTCCGCAAGGCCGACAACAAGCGGGTGCGGGTGTACGGCCACCTCGGCGGCTGGGACCAGATGCGGGCGCGGCTAAAGGGAACCGACGACGGTCTGCCGATGCTGGTCGTATTCTCAACTTGTGTGGATTTCATCCGCACATTTCCGTTCTTGCAGCATGATCCAGATCGATATGAGGACGTGCAGACCGACAGCGTCGATCACGCGGCCGATGCCGCGCGCTACGCCTGCATGTCGCGACCGTGGATTGCGGTGAAAGAGCCGCAAAAGCCGGCCGACGTGTCCGGCTACGAGGTCTATCGCAAGAGCACTGCGGCCGAGGATTGGCGGCAGTTCTGAATAAACCCCCCACTTTTTTAGCTTGCAATCTTTGAAATCATAGGAGCGGCCGATGTCTGTCGTGGAAAAGTTCGCCGCGTTCGTCGGCTCGTTGTCGCCGGAGGAAACCGGTGCGGTGATGCCGATGATGATCTCGTTCATGCAGAGCAACCTTGGGGCCGGGATGACCGGACCAAACAACGCCGGTCCCGATGCCGTGCTACCGCCCCCACCTCCGGGTGCGGATGCTGGCCCAGGCGCCCCGCCTCCCCCCGGCATGTCACCTGGGCCAGAACCCTCGCCGCCGCCGCAGATGCCCGGCCTGCAGCCCGGCGGGCTGATGGGCCGGCCGCCGATGCCGCCGACGCAAATCGGCTCGAAAAGCTACTGAACATGGCAACACGGCTCAGAGGAAAGATTGCTTACGATCCTTTGACGGGGACACTCACCCGTCAGGACAAAAACGGAATAGCGCGCGCTGTCACCGAGAAAAATAAGCTCGGATACGTTCAACTGAGCGTGGATGGCAAATACTACTACGGCCACCGGCTGGCATGGTGGTTTGTCCATGGCGAGTGGCCGAAGGGTGATCTTGATCACATCAACGGCGATCCATCAGACAATCGGATCGCTAATCTTCGATTAGCTGCCAAGTGGCAGAATTCCGCTAATGCCAAACGTCGTGGCCCCGGCCTAAAGGGTACGTGGTGGATGAAGGATCGGCGTAAATGGCACGCCGCAATCCGCCATGATGGTCGTCAGATACACCTCGGGAGTTTTGACGATGAACAGAGCGCGCACGCCGCCTATTGCGATGCGGCCCGTCGGTTCAAAGGCGAATTTGCGCGGTTTGATTAGTCGGGGTTTCTAATGGCCGTAACAAATATCGTTAATTTCACCGGCTACAGCCAGACCGGCGGTGGCGGCACGCGCGGCCGCGGGCCGGCCGACCTCGACCCGCAGGACGGGAAGGACGGCTTTTGGGAATTGGAAAAATGCGTCAAGGCCTACACCACCTACCTCGACAGCAAGCGGCTGGAGATTGAGGAGCAGCAGATATCGCGGCGCTATCGCCACGGCGCGCAGTGGACGAATGAGCAGATAAAGACGTTTAACGACAGGAAACAACCAGTTGTTACATATAATAAAATCGGCCAGAAAATTGACGGCATTGTCGGCACGGTTGAGCGGCTCAAGCAGGACCCCAAGGCGTTTCCGCGCACGCCGCAGCACCAGGCCGGCGCCGACCTGGCGACCGCGGTGCTCAGATATCTAATGGACAACAACCGCTGGGATGCGGTCACGCCGGTGGTGACCGAGAGTGCCGCGGTGGACGGCCTCGCCGGCATCGAGCTTGATCTCAAGACGGTGCCGCCCAAGTCCCGCATGATGGGCCACAACGGCGGGCCACCGCTCGAACCACCGCAATCCGACTACGATGTGATGTTCTCACCCGTCGACAACGACGGGTTTTTTTATGACCCGCGCTCGTTCAAGCACGATTTCGAGGATGCGCGCTATCTCGGTATGGGCAAGTTCGTGGACGAGGAGCAACTGATTGAGTTGCTGCCCGGCATGGAAGAGGACATCAAAGCGGCGTGCGACGCCAACACCGAATTAATGAGCAATAGTGACCGGGATAACAGGTGGTTTGCGACCAATGGCGACTTTAAGCAAATTCGGCTGGTTGATCTTTGGTACAAATCAAAGGGTGGATGGAAGTGGGCGCTGTTCACGGGCTCTAAAATCCTTATGCAAGGCGAGTCGCCGTTCGTGGACGAGCACGACCGGCCGATTGCGAAATACATCATGTTTTCGGCCGCGGTGGATCATGACGGTGATCGCTATGGCTTCCCGCGCAATCTTATGTCGCCGCAGGACGAGGTTAATCAGCGCCGATCGAAGGCGCTACATGAGCTAAACAACCGCCGCATCATCGCCACCAAGTCGGCGATCGCCGACAACAACGTCGAGGCATTGCGCCGCGAGGCCGCGCGCAGCGACGGCATCGTGTTGGTCAACACATCACTCGACGACATCCGGTTTGACGACCAGGCTAAGCAAGCCGCGGTGATGGGGCAACTGCAGTTCATGCAGGATGCCAAGCAGGAGATCGAAACCTTCGGTCCGAATTCCGCGATGATCGGCGGCGACCAGAGAGCGGGCGCCTCGTCTGGCCGCGCCATTGCGTTGCTGCAGCAGGCCGGCCTGGCCGGGCTCGGCCCCTACATGTTTAATTTGCGCGGCTGGAAGGTGCGG
>Ga0070675_100001476_pt1 | contig 17343 bp, 19 predicted proteins | sample KBSM43metaG_FD_65343 | JGI IMG/M metagenome (GOLD analysis project Ga0070675, IMG submission 65343) | Miscanthus rhizosphere microbial communities from Kellogg Biological Station, Michigan, USA - KBS M4-3 metaG | ecosystem: Host-associated > Plants > Roots > Rhizosphere > Soil ...
GGCGGCGCGCCGGTGACGATCGAGAGGTTGTTCGGGTTGGTGAAGCTCGGCACGACGCAGTGGCCGAGCCGCGACGTGCCGCGAGCGGCCATCTCGCCGAGGTACGGCGCGACGCCCGCCTGCACCGCCTGGTTGATGTAGTCGGCCTCGCAGCCGTCGACGCAGACGACGACGAGCGGCCGTTTCGGCCAGCGGTAGCTGCGTCCGTTCGCCGAGACGGTTCGGCCTGCTGGGTTGTTCATAGGGTTCCCGGATGAGGTTTGGAATTCGGTGCGTGGGCTCAGGCGACGGCCTGGCCAATGCGCTTGCGCAGCCAGGCCGAGAACAGCTCGGACAGGATGACGACGACGATGATCGAGAGCAGGATCGCGGCCACGTCCTTGGAGGCGACGCGCTGCACGCTCTCGCGCAGGTACCAGCCCATGCCGCCGGCGCCGAAGAAGCCGACGACGGTGGCGGCGCGGAAGCACACGTCCCAGCTGTAGATCGAGATGCCGGTCCAGGCCACCCGCACCTGCGGCAGCACGGCGTAGACGAAGACCTGCAGCTTGCTGGCGCCGGTCGCGCGGATCGCCTCGACCTGGCCCGGCCGGATCGCCTCGATCGTCTCGGAGAACAGCTTGCCGGCGAAGCCGATGCAATAGAGCGTCAGCGCCAGCGCGCCGGGCAGCATGCCGAAGCCGAGCACCATCACCAGCAGGATGGTCCAGATCATCTCGTGGACCGAGCGACAGGCCATGATGACGAGACGCGCCGGCTTGTAGAGGAAGCGCTGGCTCGGGGTGACGTTCCAGGCCGAGAACCAGGCGAGCGGCACCGCGGCCGCGAGGCCGATCACGGTCGCGAAGTACGACATCTGCAGCGTCTCGACCACCGTGTGCCAGTACTCGGCGTTGAGAACGTGGCCGACGTTGGGCGGGACGTAGCGGCGCGCCAGCATTTCGCTCATGCGGCCGAGCAGCCCCGGCAGGCGCTCGAGATCGATGTCGAGGTAGTCGATCGAGAACGCCAGGAAGGCGAGCGAGCCGAGCAGGGCAACGTACTTGTAGAGGCTTTGCGGGTAGCGGAAGCGGCTCCAGGTCGCCGGGGTGGCGTTGGCGGCGCGCGATCCGGCGCCGACCGTCGCCAGGCCGGCGAGCTCGGGCGAGGGCTCGGCGGCGGCGCCGCCGAGGCGGCCGCGCAGGCGCAGTTCAGATGACGGCTCGGCGTGCATAGTGCGAGGCGACTTCGCCGAGGATGATGAGGGCGAGCACCGCCAGGATCACGACCGCGATGCCGCCGTAGTTCGACATCGCCATCTGCCGGAACAGCAGCAGGCCGAGGCCGCCCGCGCCGACCAGGCCCATGATGGTCGAGCGGCGGATGTTGATGTCCCACTCGAAGATCATGTTGCCCACGAACACCGGGATGATCTGCGGCAGGATCGCGAACCAGAGGATCTGGAACTTGGTGCCGCCGGCGGCGCGGATCGCCTCCAGCGGCTTCGGATCCACGTCCTCGATCGCCTCGGCGATGGTCTTGGAGATGAAGCCGATCGAGCGCACCGCCATCGCCAGCACGCCGGCGAGCGCGCCCAGGCCGACCGCGGAGACGAAGATCAGGCCCCAGACGATCTCGTGCACCGAGCGCGACATCGTCATCAGGAAGCGGCCGAAGGCGTACGAGCTCTTGCCGAAGGGCGTGATGTTGGCGGCGCCCAGCCAGGCCACCGGGATCGACATCACCAGGCCGACGACGGTGGCGAGCGTCGCCATCACCACCGTCTCGAGCGCCGGCTTCCACAGCTCGGGCACGACGCTGGTGTCGAGCTGGGTGAAGCGCAAGGCCGACTCGAGCAGCGATTTCAGGGTGATCCGGGTCCAGTCGGTGTCGCGGACGACGATGACCTCGATGCTCCAGGCCACCGCGATCAGGATCACCGCATAGGTGAGGAAGCGCAGGCGCCGGGTGCGCTGCCGGCCGGCCTCGATGCCGTCGACGCGCAGCGCCAGGATGCCGGCGTTCACAGCACCTCCATGGCGTAGATGTCCCGCAGCGCCGCCTTGTCGAGCTCGGCCGGGGGGCCGTCGAACCTCTTCAGGCCGTCCTGCAGGCCGATGACGCGGGTGCAGAAATCGCAGGCGAGATCGACGTCGTGGATGTTGCAGAGCACCGGGATGTGGAACTCGGCGGCGATCTCGCGGATGAGGGTCATCACCTCGCGCGAGATCTTCGGGTCGAGGCTCGAGGTCGGCTCGTCCACCAGCAGGAGCTTCGGGTTCTGGATCAGGGCGCGGGCGATGCCGACGCGCTGCCGCTGGCCGCCCGAGAGGCGATCGGCGCGCTTGTCGATGTGCTCGCTCAGGCCCACCCGGTCGAGCAGGCGCAGGGCCTGGGCGATGTCGTCCTTGGTGTACATGCGCAGGATGCTGCGCAAGGTGCCGGTGTAGCCGAGTCGCCCGGAGAGGACGTTGTCCATCACCGACAGCCGCTCGATGAGGTTGAACTCCTGGAAGATCATGCCGATGTTGCGGCGCTGCAGCCGCATCTCGGGATAGGAGAGCTTGAGCAGGTCGACCCCGTTGAACAGGATCTGCCCGCTCTTGGGCTCGACCAGCCGGTTGACGCAGCGGATCAACGTCGACTTGCCGGCGCCGCTCGGGCCGATGACGGCGAAGAAGTCATCGGGCCCGAGGGTGAAGCTCACCCCCTTCAGGATCTCGCGCTCGGCGTAGCCGGCGCGCAGATCCTTCACCTCCAGGACGGCCTGCATTCGCGCCTCCCGCCTACTTGCCGCCGCCCGCTTCGCGGATGACGTTGTAGTCGGAGTCCTTCATCTCGACGAACTTCTCGGCATCGACGTTGTCGAGGTACTTCTTGCCGTCGGCGTTCTGGTCGAGCGTCAGGAACGTGTCCTGGATCTGCTTCTTCAGCTCGGGGCACAGCGTCTCACGGTAGACAAACGGATCCTGCGGGATCAGCGGCGAGGTCCAGAGGATGTTGAAGTCGTCGGTCTTCATCTTGCCCTTGCTCGCCGTGATCGTGTTCATGAAGCGATGCGTGGCGACGAAGGCGGCGTCGGCCTTGCCGTCGAACACGGCAATGGTCGAGAGGTCGTGGCCGCCCGAGAAAGCGACCTTGCCGAAGTACTGCTTCAGCGGCTGCTTCACCACCTTGCCGCCGAAGATCGATTCGGGGATCAGCGAGCCCGAGGTGCTGGCCGGATCGACCAGCAGCATCACCGAGCCCTTCACCGAGTCGAGGGTCGTGAACTTCGAGCCCTTCTTGGTGATGAGGATCGATTTGAAGCCGGGGCCGGCTTCCTGCACGCCGTCCTTCTTCTTGTAGTAGGTGGCGAAGACGTCGATGTTGGCGCCCTGGGTCTTGGCGATGAGGTACGACTCCGGCCCCAGCACCGCGATGTCGACCCACTTGCCGAGCAGCGCCTCGACCACCGAGGAATACGAGGTCGGCATGTAGAACTCGATCTTCTTGCCGCTGTTCTTGGCCAGGATGTCGAGCACCGGCTTGTAGAGCGTGAGCTCGCGCACCGACTCCTGGGTCGGGATGATCGAGAAACGCAGCACCTTGGGGTTCTCGCAGGCCTGCGCCAGGGCCAGGGCCGGCGAGAGCAGCAGGGCACCGGCGGCGAACACGGTGCCGGCGGCCCGCGACCAGAAGGATGTCGACCGTTGCGGCCGGGGAAGCGAGGTCTCGTTCATCGAATGTCTCCGTTCGTGGATGGCTGGGCGACTGTGCCTTGGCGATGTGACACGGCTGAGTCGTTTCATCGTGCTGACACGTTCCGGCGGATGGGCCTCGGCCTGCCGCTCTCGTTGTGGTGGACCGGTCCTACTCGTTGCTGGCGAGGCGTACCTCCCGCGGCGCCGCCACCGTGGCGGCGAAGCTGTGCATCCGCTCCCGGCTCGCCATCGCATGCTCGTGCAGCCGGGCGCCGGCGCCCTCGGCATCGCCGGCGGCGATCAGGGCGAGGATCTTCTGGTGCTCGAGGGTCGACTTGCGCAGGCGTCGCGGCTCGGCCAGCGTGTGCCGGCGGAACAGGCTCAGCTCGTTGACGAGCCGGCGGTACATCTGCAGCAGCTTGGCGTTGCCCGCGAACTCGACCAGGGCGTCGTGGAAGCGCAGGTTGGCGACGTGGTAGCCCTCGTGGTCGTCGCGGATCGCCGCGTCCTGCATCCGCTTGATCACGGCACGCAGCTCGGCGAGCTGCTCGGGGCGGATCGTCTGCGCCAGCTTCCTGCCGGCCATCTGGTCGAGGGTGGCGCGCAGCTCGTAGATCTCGTCGGCCTCGGCGACCGAGATCTCGCGCACGAACACGCCGCGGTTCTTCTCCAGGCGGACCAGGCCGGTCTCGGCCAGGGCGCGCAGCGCCTCGCGCACCGGCCCGCGGGAGACGCCGAGCCGCTCGGCGAGGGCGAGCTCGTTCAGCTTTTCGCCGGCGGCGAGTTCGCCGGCAAGGACCATCCGCTCCAGCTCGCGCTGCACCAGCATGGTCAGCGAGTGGCTCTGCAGGATCGCGATGTTCGGCGGGGCGTTGCTCACCCGGTCGATGATCGGTTTTTAATGCCTATTGTCAACAATCTTTTTCCCGGGGGCGGTTTTTGAGGTCGCCGGTGCCGGCCACAGCGGCGATGGCGAGGGCGTTCTCGCGCTGCGGTGAAGCTGCGGGCGGCCCCTTTGCAGGCGGCCGTCAGCGGCGCGGCTCTTCCCAGTCGAATCGCCAGATCGCGATCCGCCGCGAACAGGCCGATGAAGAAGAGGAGCCCAAGCCGCGCAGGCCGTCGACGGCCCAGCGCGTCGGCACCAACAGCGAGGGCGGTCTGCAGCCACTCGGGGAAGATGAGTCCGGCGGACGCAAGAATCTGCTCGAACCTCACTTGCCCTTCCCCGGATCGACGGCGTAGAGGACTGGGGCGGTAGTCTTGCGCTTCCGAATCGTCGGCGCGGGCAAGCCGGATCTGGTCGGTGGGCCGTCTCGGAGAGACAAACGGGCAACTGGCAACGGGGCGGCTGGATGGCGACCAGCTTAGTTCATGCCGATGGCCGTGCAGTTGGTCTTCACTCAACACGTGAAGGGGTCACGGCCTGCTTGACAGAAATGTGAATCGGGACGTCGAGGCTCCACGGCTTTTCGGCGGCCTTTGGGAAGGAGTCGTCATGCTTTCCGGCCGCGCTCCAGCAACAGGATGCGGTCGGTTTTCGGGAGATGCTTCAAGTAGTCGAGATGGAAGGAGACGAGGCGAAGCCGGTCCCAACGATGATCAGCGAATTCTTGCCCGAGTCATGCAGCGCCCCGGTCGGCGCTGTCAGGCATGCTGCCGTAGCGCTTGCGAATGATGTAATTGGGGCGTTTCTTTGTTTCCATATAGACGCGGCCGAGGTATTCCCCGAGCATTCCCACGCTGATGAGCTGCACGCTGCCGAAAAACAGCACGGCGACCAGTGTGGACGCGTAGCCGGGAACATCGATGCCGCGCGTTAGCGTCGTCAGGATGATGAAAATGGCATAGAAAAGGGTCGCGATTGCTCCGATCCCGCCAACATAGGTCCAGATCTTCAGCGGCGCCACGCTGAAGCTGGTGATGCCTTCAAGCGCGAAATTCCACAGTTTCCATCCCGAGAATTTGCTGGTTCCCGCGGCTCGCGCATTTCTTGTGTAGTCGACCGTAACCGTCCTGAATCCGATCCAGGCGAATAGGCCCTTCATGAAGCGCTGCCGTTCGGGGAGTTGCTTTAGGGCATCGACCGCCACCTTGTCCATCAACCTGTAATCCCCGACGTTATCTGGAATTTTGACATCAGATATGCGGTTGTGAGCAACGTAAAACAATTCCGCGGTCTTGCGTTTTAAGTAGGAATCCGATTTCCTGTCGGTGCGGCGCGCCAGCACGACCTCGGCGCCTCCCTCCCACTCCCTGACCAGCTCGGTGATAAGTTCGGGAGGATCTTGCAGATCGGAATCGATGGGGATGATCGCGTCGCCGCGGGCCGAGTCGATGCCTGCGGTGAGAGCCGACTCCTTGCCGAAGTTCCGCGACAGCTCCACGACCTGGAAGCGCGGGTCCTCTTCCGCCAGTGCGACCAGCCGTACCAGCGTGTCGTCCCGGCTGCCATCGTCCACGCAAACGACCTCGAAGCTGTAACTCGGCAGCCGGTCCATCAGCCGGGTGATCGCCTGGTAGAACAGGTCGACGCCCTCGCTCTCGTTGTAGAAAGGAGCAACAATAGATATGAGTTTGGGCTTATTTGCCATAGTGGAAATTAGAAAGGAGCAACAATAGATATGGTTCCGATCTATTTTCAATAATGGAAAATACGGGCGGAAATACTCGTCAATTCAGCCGAGAAACCAGGCCCGTGATGGGCGAACCCCGGAACGACCGTGGGGAATCGGCCGGGTCATTGCGCTACCCGGGTCATCTCGCCACCGTCCACCGTGCGGAACTTTAAGGCATGGACCGCGAAATAGGCGGCTAAAGCAACGAACAGGCAGGTCATGTATAGACCGTGCAAGAACTGTGCGTCCAAGCCTTGCCAGTGAACGATTCCCAGAAGTTTCTCGGTGACCGACCCCCGGCAAACCAGCGCAAAACCCGCCGCCGCAGCGATGCCGATGGTGGGGCTGGCGGCTGAAATCGCAATCAGGACGAGGGGTATGAAGACAAAGTCGTAGTAATGGAGCGGAAAGAATGCCAGTTCAACCATCACGGCGGCGGCCAACAGCAGATGTGGAGGGATTCGGCGGTTGCGCACGCTCAGGACGCCAAGCGCCCCGATGCTCAGGATCGTGATGCAGGTAACAACCCATTTCGGCAACTGCAGGCGCTCGGCGAGCATGAGCGCCCCGTAGGTCTTCTGGTCGAGATTCGGCTCGAGACTGCGATAGCGCGAGACTGCGGATATCAGTTCCTCGAAAAAGCCGGGATGGTACATCCACGCGACGGCGGCGGCATTCACCATCGCGACCGTGATGAAAATCCATACCAGTTCCCGCCATTTTCGCGTTGCGACCAGGTATACAAGAATGGGCAGGAGGGTTATCTGCGGCTTGATGAACGCCAGCAGCGAAAACAGACAGACCGCGGCCAGACCTCCGCGCTGCGCGAACAGCGCCACGCCGGCCAGCCCCAGAAACACCATCAGCGAGCTTTGACCCAGGGTCAGCGTGGCGGGAAACGCGGCATGCAGAAAGCCCACGCCGAGGGCTGTTATCACAATCGCACCGTGGCGCCCTTGGAGCGGAAACTTTTCGGAGAAATTGCCGGGACTCTTCAATGACGAAGTCGCGGCGTTGGCGATCAGCAGCAGGAGCATCCAGAACAGCAGCGGCATGATGACGACATTGACGCCGTTCACCAGTTTCTTCGCGCCCGCATAGTCCACAAGCGCCAGAGGCGAAAAGACAAGCAGCGTTGCCGGCGGGTAGACAAAGGCTTCCACCTTGTGGTCGAGTTCCTTCCCGCCGCCCAAATCCTGGAATTCCAGCATTCTCTGCCGGTACAACTCCAGGTTGTAAGGAGATTCCCGCTTGAGAAACAGATTCGATGCGACGACGAAATGCCTGCCGTCGTAGAAGTTCGCCTCGGAGCTGCGCAGACCGGAAAGTGAATTGACCACCGCCAGGGCGACCGGAATCAGGAGGACCGCCAGCCACCAGGCGGTTCGCAGGCTTGTTTTCACTCGGGTTGTCGAGGCGTGCCCTCCGCGGCCTTGAGCACGCAAAGCAGCGAGACGCCGAAAGGCAGGTTGAAGTATTGCAGCAGGAAGCGTTCAGATCCAAACATGGCCTTGAATAGCGCGTTGATGGGCGAAGGCGGAACGCCCGTACCAGAAGGGGATGCGCTACCCAACAACTTGTCCTTGAGCCGCACAGCTGCGGCCAGCGGAAACAACAGGGTATTGAAGTAGGTGAGCTTTTCGGAAACCAGGCCGGCGGCCGCGATCTTTTGCCGCAGTTCGCCCGCGGCGTAACGCCTCTTGTGGTGCAGGAAACGGTCGTGGCTTCCAAACAGCCATTGGTAGGCGGGCACCGTAATCAGGATGCGGCCATTGACGCTCAGAAGTCGCTTCAGCGCTGCCAGCGTTTCTGTGTCCTGCTCGATATGTTCCAAAACATCGAACATGCAAATCAGATCGAAAAGCCGCCCCTGAAAGGGAATGGCGTCCGGGCAATGGCCGGCCTTGAGCTCGTAACGATTGTCTGTTTTACTTGCTGCGATAGCCCGAGCATTGTCGTCCATCTCGAAGGCACTCACCCCGCCGAACTCGGCCAGTGTGTCCAGATTGCCGCCTGTGCCGCATCCGACTTCGAGAATCTTCGCATCCCGCGGAAGATGCAGGTTTTGCATTACCGCCGCAAGAACAACTCGCCGGCCGCAAAACCACCAATGGCTGGACTCGGCTTCCGCCATTTCCAGATAAGCTGCGGGATTCATCGCGTATCGCTCCAGATGCTATTGGAATTCTCCACGCAAGGGCGCCGCATCGTCGCGCTCCGCCTGTATTCACCGAGGTTCAAAGTTCCCGCGTCTCCCTCCCGCCTTTCTTTCGGCAGGCGCCATTGCCGTGGATAAGAGCTTCCTACGCTTCGTTCTGGTTGGCATAGGCAACACGGTCGTCGGTCTGGCCGTCATTTACGGCGCGCGCCAGTTCATGAGCGATTTCTTGGCCAATCTTGTGGGATACATGCTGGTAACGCCGCTGTCGTTTCTCTCCCACCGGAACTTGTCGTTTCGCGACCGCGGGCGCCGTCTGCCCGCTTTTCTGCGTTACATCGTCACCGTGGTGGTCGGATACGTCTGCAACCTCGCCACTCTGAAAGCCGCACTAAGCTTGGACGTCAATCCCTATCTCGCTCAAGCCCTGTCAGTGGCTGTCTACGTCGGAACGACCTACCTGCTTTCACGCTACCTGGTCTTTCGCGAGTCGCGCTGACCTTATATCTTGCCGGGCTTTCACCCGACTCCCTTCGGAGTTCGGGGCGGACGACACATCTGAAATCCGGGCGGGCCGACCGTGCCCGTGAAGGCCTGCGCATCGCGTACGCCACGACCACGAAGAATGCAAAACAAGCGGATCGTGAACTTCGCCGCGTTCGGAGACCAAGCATATCCTCGATATCGAGATCAGGAAGGGCTCCATCAGCCTCAGCAGGCGGGCGCGAGGTGCAGAACTGCCTAATCGCCGGAAGCTGAATACCAGTGGCGACATCAGCTTGGAGGATACGCCGATGGTCTTTACCGTGTCGGCGTCGACAGGTGATTAGCTCCGCCCCGATATGCGTACGGCACCTTCCTTGCCCTCCAGCATCGGCGTCGCCGGCAGAAGCCCCGGGTGTCGCTGGCCACGACCTTGCCGTGGTCCACGATGACGATCCGGTCGCAGAGGCGCTCGGCCTCCTCCATCTAGGTAGAGCAGCGCCTTGCCGCGCCGGCGCAACTCTTGGAGGTTGTCGAAAGTGGCGTTGCGGCTCTGCGGATCGACGCCCACGGTCGGCTCGTCGAAGATCAGGATGTCGGGGTCGTGGACCAGGTCCGCGGCGATGCGAGGCGCCGCTTCATGCCGCTGCTGACGTCGAGGGCTTGGCCTTGGCTCGGTCGGCCAGGCCGACCAGCGCCAGCGCCACCGTCACGCGCTTAGCTAAGCTAGCAGTGCACCGGAGAGTCCGTAGAGGGCGCCGAAGAGCACCAGGTTGGCCTCGGTGCCGAGGTTCTCGTAGATCGAGAGCTCCTGCGGCACCACGACCGCGCGGCTGCCGTACGATTTGCAGAGGCCTCGGGCTTCGAGCATCGGCGTTCCTGATGGGGACAACGGAGCGCGACTCTAGCGATCGGACGGCGCGAACAGCAGGAAGGAACGGCATGCGAACGGTGGCGCGGGGCGAGTTCGAAGGCGGGTCGGTGTTCATCGACGGCGACTGGAAGCCGCTTTCGGAGGCCAAGGTTTCGATGTTCGACTGGGGCTTCACCCGCTCCGACGTCACCTACGACGTCGTCAGCGCCTGGAAGGGCGCGTTCTTCCGCCTCGACGACCATCTCGACCGGTTCTTCGCCAGCCTCGACAAGCTGCGCATGAAGATCCCCTTCAGCCGCGCCGAGGTGCGGCAGATCCTGCACGGCTGCGTTCGTGCCGGCGACCTCGACGACGCCTATGTCGCGATGGTCTGCACCCGCGGCGTGCCGCCGCGCGGCGCCCGCGATCCGCGCCTGGCGACCAATCGCTTCTATGCCTACGCGCTGCCCTTCGTCTGGATCGCCCCGCCCGAGAAGCAGGCGCAGGGCATCGACCTGCACGTCAGCCAGCGGATCCGGATCGCGCCCGAGTCGGTCGATCCGACGATCAAGAACTACCACTGGATGGACCTCGTGCTCTCGATGTTCGACGCCTACGACCGCGGCGCCGACACCAGCTGCGTCGTCGATGCCCAGGGCAACGTCGCCGAAGGCCCGGGCTTCAACGTCTTCATGGTCAAGGACGGCGTGGTTCGCACCGCCGATCGCGGCGTGCTCGAGGGCATCTCGCGCAAGACCGTGATCGAGCTGTGCGGCACGCTCGCCATCCCGCTGCGGATCGGGCCGGTGCCGGCGGCGGAGCTCGCGGCGGCCGACGAGGTCTTCCTCAGCTCCACCGGCGGCGGCGTGCTGCCGATCGCCAAGGTCGACGGCCGGCCGCTCGCCGCCTGGCCGGGGCCGGTGACCCAGCGCCTGCGCGACGCCTACTGGGCGCTGCACGCCGATCCGCGCCACGCCGATCCGATCGAGCGCTGAGCGCCGCCGCCCGGCCGCCGGGCCACCGGCGTCGCGCGCCGGGATCCGGGTGGCACGGGCTTGCAAACCGGGGCTCGCGCACCACCTGGGATCTTTGACTCGCCCGGCCGCCGCTCGCCATTCGGCGGATTCGCCGTGGCCGGCAGGCGCGTACTTTTCGCCATCGTCCGCTCGAACCGAGTTCACCCATGAACAGCAGCACCGCAGCCGGCCCGGCGCCGGATCTTTCCAACCCGGCATTCGCCGCCCATTCCGATGCCCTCGCGACGCTGGTCGAGCGGGTCGCCGTCAGCACCTTCGCCGTCCGCGGCCGCCGCGGCACCCTGGCGACGGCGGTGATCTGGCAGCCGGGCCTGGTCGTGACCGCCGCGCACGTCTTCCGCCGCGCGCCCGCGGCGATCACCCTGATCGGCGCCGAGGGGCAGAGCGTCGAGGCGACGCTGGTCGGCCTCGACTCGTCGACCGACATCGCCTTGTTCCGCCTCGCCGTGACCGACGCGACGGCCTTCCCGCCGGTCGCCACCGGCGACGGCGCCGGCGTGCGCGCCGGCCAGCTCGTGGTCGCCGTCGGCCGCAGCGGCGAAGGCGATGCGATCGCCAGCTCGGGCATCGTCAATCGCGCTGCGGGCCCGTGGCAGACCTGGCTCGGCGGCAGCCTCGACCGGCTGATCCGGCTCGATGGCGGCGTCTACGAGGGCCTGTCAGGCGCGCCGGTGGCCGATGCCCGCGGCGCGGTGATCGGCCTGGCCACCGCCGCCCTGTCGCGCAGCTACGGCATCGTCGTGCCGACCTCGACCGTCGCCCGGGTGGTCGCGGCCCTGCTCGCCAACGGCCACATCGCCCGGCCCTGGCTCGGCATCGGCGCGCAGCCGGTGCCGGTGGCCGGCGAGACCGAGGCGCAGGCGGCGACGACCGGCCTGCTCATTTCCTCGCTCGCTCCCGGCGGCCCGGCCGAGCGCGCGGGCCTGCTGATCGGCGATATCGTCGTCCGTGCCGCCGGCCAGATCGCGGCCGACCTGCGCGCGCTGCGCGATGCGCTGGCCGCGCACGTCGGCCGGGCGGCGACGCTCTCGATCGTGCGCGGCGGCGTCGCCCGCGAGGTCGAGGTCCAGGTCGGCGAATGGCCGACGGAAAGGCGGTTCTGCTGATGGAAGCGACCATGCATCTGGCGATCGCCTCGCGCTCGCCGCTGATCCGCGCCGGGCTCGCCGCCGGGCTCGGTGCGCGCGAGGGCCTGCTCGTGGTCCTCGCGGCCGAGTCGTTCGCGGCCTTGCGCGCGGCCTCGTTCGGCGGCGCCGAGGTCGCGATCGTCGACTGCGCCGATGCCGCCGAGGGCGGGGATGCGGCCGAGCCGGCGTTCGCCGCCGACGGGCCGCGCATCATCGTCCTCGCCGATCCGGGCGACGAGCGCATCGGCGAATGGCTGATCGATGGCTGCTCCGTGCTCCCCCGCGACGCATCGAGCGAGCAGATCGCAGCCGCGGCCGAGGCCTCGCTCGCGGGCCTGGTGGCCACGCCGCCGGCCTTTGCCGCCGATGCCCTGCGCTACGAGCGGGTCGGCGAGCGGCGCAGCGTGCCGCCGGGCTTCGATGCGCTGACGCCGCGCGAGCGCCAGGTGCTGGTCGAGATGAGCCACGGCCTGGGCAATCGCGAGATCGGCGGCGCGCTCGGCATCTCGGCGCACACCGCCAAGTTCCACGTCGCCCAGATCATCGCCAAGCTCGACGCGCAGTCGCGCGCGCATGCGGTGGCGAAGGCGCTGCGTGCCGGGCTGGTCGACGTCTGAGGCCGCCGGCGGCGCCTATTCGTCGGCGTCGTCGTCTTCGGAGTCGTCGATGGCGAGCGCTTCGATCGAATCGTCGTCGTAGTCGATCGAATCGGCGGAGTCGAGCGCGTCCTTCGAGCGGGCGATCCGGTCGGGTCGGATGTCGGCATCGTCGCGGCCGCGGCCGGGAACGGCCGAGCCTCGCTCGCCGGTCCCCATCGAGTCGCTGTCGCTGTCGGAGCGGACCGGCGTCGCGCCGCCGAGCTGGCCTTCCTCGGCGTCGGTCTTGAGGCGCGACGAGCCCTGGATGTCGCTGCCGCTGTCGGAGGTATCGCTCGGGCCGAGCGATTCGGCGTTGCGGCCCTTGGCCTGCTGAGGCGCCCGATTGCCGCCCATGATGCTGCTCCGTGCCATCGTCTGCGCTCCTGTCTTCGCTCGGTGTGTGAGACGAAGCATGCGGCAACCCCCATGCCCGCGATGCGCGACGGGGGGCCGCCGCTTCGCTAGACTCGGGGGTTCCTTTTCCTGCGGCCTGCGGACCCCTAGACGCGCTCGACCACGAGCGCGATTCCCTGGCCGACGCCGATGCACATGGTGCACAGGGCGTAGCGGCCGCCGCTGCGATGCAGCTGGCTCACGGCGGTCGTCACCAGCCGGGCGCCGCTCGCGCCGAGCGGATGGCCGAGGGCGATCGCGCCGCCGTTCGGATTGACCCGCGGGTCGTCGTCGGCGAGGCCGAGATCGCGCAGCACCGCCAGCCCCTGCGCCGCGAACGCCTCGTTGAGCTCGATCACGTCCATCTGCGCCAGCGCCAGTCCGGTCAGCTCGAGCACCTTGCGCGTCGCCGGCGCCGGGCCCATGCCCATGATGCGCGGCGGCACGCCGGCCGTGGCCATGCCGACGACCCGGGCGCGCGGCACCAGGCCGTGGCGCGCTGCGGCGCGCTCGCTCGCGAGCAGCAGCGCGCAGGCGCCGTCGTTCACGCCCGAGGCGTTGCCGGCGGTGACGCTGCCCTCGGGCCGGACCACGCCCTTGAGCTTGGCCAGCGCCTCGAGGCTGGTGTCGCGCGGATGCTCGTCCTTGGCGACGACGATGGCCTCGCCCTTCTTCTGCGCGATCGTCACCGGCACGATCTCGCCGTCGAAGAAGCCGCTCTTCTGCGCCGCCACCGCCTTCTGCTGCGAGGCCAGCGCCATCCGGTCCTGCGCCTCGCGCTCTATTCCGTAGTCGCCGGCCACGTTCTCGGCCGTCTCGGGCATCGAGTCGACGCCGTACTTCTCCTTCATCAGCCGGTTGACGAAGCGCCAGCCGATGGTGGTGTCGTAGACCGCGTTGCTGCGCGAGAACGCGCTCTCCGCCTTCGGCATGACGAAGGGCGCGCGGCTCATGCTCTCGACGCCGCCGGCGATCATCAGCTCCGCCTCGCCCGCCCTGATGGCGCGGGCGGCGCTGCCGACCGCGTCCATGCCGGAGCCGCAGAGGCGGTTGATGGTCGCGCCGGGGACGTCGATCGGCAGCCCGGCGAGCAGCGCCGCCATCCGGGCGACGTTGCGGTTGTCCTCGCCCGCCTGGTTGGCGCAGCCGTAGAGCACGTCGGCGACGGCCGCCCAATCGACCTTGGCGTTGCGCTCCATCAGGGCCTTGATCGGCAGCGCGCCGAGGTCGTCGGTGCGCACCGAGGCAAGGGCGCCGCCGTAGCGGCCGAAGGGCGTGCGAACCGCGTCGCAGATGTAGGCGTGGGTCGAGTTGCTCATGGGTGGATCTCCTCTTCAGGCGGCGCGGCCGAGCGGCGCGCCAGTGAGTTCTTGCAGCGCGTCGTGGCTCAGGCCCTCGACGATCTCGCGGACGACCAGGCCGGCCGGCGTCACGTCGATCACCGCGAGGTCGGTGTAGATGCGGGCGACGCAGCCGACGCCGGTGAGCGGATAGCTGCAGCGTTCGACGATCTTCCGCTCGCCGCCCTTGGTGGTGTGCTCCATCATCACGTAGGTCTTCTTCGCGCCGATGGCCAAGTCCATCGCCCCGCCGACCGCAGGAATCGCGTCGGCCGCGCCGGTGTGCCAGTTGGCCAGGTCGCCGCTCGCCGACACCTGGAAGGCGCCAAGCACGCAGACATCGAGATGGCCGCCGCGCATCATCGCGAAGCTGTCGGCGTGGTGGAAGAACGAGCCGCCGGGCAGCAGGGTCACCGGCTGCTTGCCGGCGTTGATGAGGTCGTAGTCCTCCTGGCCTTCGGCCGGCGCCGGGCCCATGCCGATGACGCCGTTCTCGCTGTGCAGCACCACCTCGCGCCCCTCGGGCAGATGGTTGGCCACCAGCGTCGGCAGGCCGATGCCGAGGTTGACGACCGCGCCGTCGGGGATGTCGCTGGCGACCCGCATCGCCATCTCGACCCGGCTCCACTTCCTGGTGCTGCTCATGCCGCCCCCTTCGCCGTTGCCGCCGCGCCGCTGAAGCCGCCGGCACTGGTCGCGACCCGGTCGATGCGGACGATGCGCTGGACGAAGATGCCGGGCGTGACCACGGCTTCGGGATCGAGCTCGCCGAGAGCGACGATCCGGTGCACGGTGGCGATCGTCGTCTTCGCTGCCATCGCCATCACCGGGCCGAAGTTGCGCGCCGTCATGCGATAGGTGAGGTTGCCCCAGCGGTCGCCGACTTCGGCCTTGATGAAGGCGTAGTCGCCATGGATCGGCGCTTCGAGCACGTACATGCGGCCGCCGATCTCTCGCGTTTCCTTGCCCTTGGCGAGATCGGTGCCGTAGCCGGTGGGGGTGAAGAAGCCGCCGATGCCGGCACCGGCGGCGCGGATGCGCTCGGCGAGGTTGCCTTGCGGCACCAGCTCGAGCTCGATCTTGCCGGCGCGATAGAGGCCATCGAAGTGGTGGCTGTCGGCCTGGCGCGGGAACGAGCAGATGATCTTCTTCACCCGGCCCGCCGCGAGCAGCGCCGCCAAGCCGGTGTCGCCGTTGCCGGCGTTGTTGTTGACGATCGTCAGATCGCGCGCGCCCTGCTCGAGAAGCGCCCCGACCAGCTCGTTCGGCAGGCCCGCGGTGCCGAAGCCGCCGACCATCACGGTCGCGCCGTCGGGCACGTCGGCCACTGCGGCGGCGAGGCTGGCCACCTCCTTCTGGATCATGGGTCTCCGGGCACGGGCGCCGATGCCGGCGGGGAGCGAATGATGGCATGGGGGCCGCGATTTTCGTCGCGGTCCCGGTGCGCCGAGGCGACCTGTTGCTATGCCCGCGGCACCCGTGCCGACGCGGCGTGCCGCCCGGCCAACGCCGCGTGGCACGCCGCGACTAGCTCTGCGTCGTCGGCCCGAACGGCGAGCCCCGTGGCGGAGCTCGCCGGACCTGAGCCGGTGTCAGCGGACGCTGCCGCGCCGGAACAGGTTGACGATGGCGAGCAGGATCACCGCGCCCAGCAGCGATACGCCCATGCCGGCGAGGCTGAAGTCGTTCGAGTTGATCGTCCCGGTGCCGAACATCGGTGCCAGCAACCAGCCGCCGAGGAACGCGCCGACGATGCCGACGATGACGTTGAGAATGATGCCTTGCTGGCCGTCGGTTCGCATGATCATGCTTGCCACCCAACCGATGAGGCCGCCGATGATCAGCCAGATGATGAAGTTCATGACGCTCTTCCTTTGCTGCCCGTTGCGTTGAAAAGCGACCCGGCTCGACTCCATCGTGGACTCGCAATCGGACCGACGCTTCGGCCAAACACCGAATCGTGGGTTGTAGGCTAAGCCGCGCCGCAGCGACTGCCAGAGGGCAGCGGCGTGACCCGCTGTGGGCCGCGTCCTACAAGGAAGGGCTCAGGCGACGAAGGCCAGGGCGCCGTCGTAGCAGCCGAGCAACATCGCGATCACGCCGATGTTGACCAGGAGGTGGCGCCGGCCCTGGTCGATGCCGAGGCCGATGCGCACGGCGATGCAGGCCCAGGCCGTGACCAGCAGCAGGGCGCCGGCTTCGCGGATGTCGAGGGCGTGGCCGCTGGCCTGGGCGAAGCCGAGGCCGACCATCCACAGGCCGGTGCCGAGAACGGCCGCGGCGGTGATTTCGTTGAACGTGGCCTTGCGCAGCTCGATGCCGAACAGCTTCATGAACGGGACTTCCTTCCGGGGGCGCGGGCCGAAAGCAAGGCCCGTACCGCAAGGTTATCGAAGGATCGGCGCCGCGAAAGCCCGAGGAAGAGGGCTGTTGCCGACTTTTTCGCAGCTTCAGCCCGCGCGTGTACCGACCCCGAAGATCCGCTTCAAGGCATAGGGCGGCACGACCTCGAGCTGGTCGTAGCGGCAGTCCCGCGGCGACTTGTCGGGCCGCCAGCGAAGAAAGGTGGTGGCGTGGCGAAAGCGGTCGCCCTGGAGGTGGTCGTAGCGCACCTCGCAGACCCGCTCCGGCCGAAGCGGCACCCACGACAGGTCCTTGCCCGCGCTCCAGCGGCTGGTGGCGCCCGGCAGGCGCTGCGCCGGCTCGGCTGGGTCCGCCTCGGCCGGGGCGCGGTCGCCCCACGGATGGCCGGCGCCCGCGTTGCGGCGTAGCGGCGCCAGCTCCTTGGCCAGCTCGCGCCGCCGGGCCATCGTGAACGCGGCGGTGATGCCGACGTGATGCAGCCGGCCGGCGTCGTCGAACAGCCCGAGCAGCAGCGAGCCGACTGCCTCGGGACCGCCCTCGGCGGTGCTCTTGTGCCAGCGCAGGCCGGCGACGACGCAGTCGGCGCTGCGCTGGTGCTTGATTTTCAGCATCGCCCGCTTGCCCGGCTGGTAGGGCGCGGCCAGCGGCTTGGCGATGACGCCGTCGAGTCCCG
>Ga0070675_100001477_pt1 | contig 17343 bp, 14 predicted proteins | sample KBSM43metaG_FD_65343 | JGI IMG/M metagenome (GOLD analysis project Ga0070675, IMG submission 65343) | Miscanthus rhizosphere microbial communities from Kellogg Biological Station, Michigan, USA - KBS M4-3 metaG | ecosystem: Host-associated > Plants > Roots > Rhizosphere > Soil ...
TGGTGCAAGGACCGCTGGGGCCTCTCCTGGCAGATCACCCCGCGCGTGCTCACCGAGGCGCTTGCGGCTGGTGGTAGTGAGGCAAAGCGTGCCTTCGAGGCGATGATGCCGATGAAGAAGATCGACGTCGCCACCATCGAGGCCGCGCGGCGGGGCTGACGCGGACCCGACGATTACTGGCGCTGGAGCTGTCCGAAGTATGTATTCACACTTCGGACAGCCTCTGAACTCATCCCAGTGCTGAATGGTTCCTCGTCCTATCGGGTTGCCAGGGCTACGCCGTGTGCGGCCTTCGTGATGATTGCCGCGACGGCCTGCGGTTGGGACACGTAGACGGCATGACTCCCGTTGACCTCGGCAACCGTTGAGCCAGCGCGCTTGGACATCGCGCGCTGCGCGTCGGGTGGAATCATCCTGTCCTCCGTCGACACGAGGTACCAGCTCGGCTTCGACTTCCACGCCGGCTCGCTGACGGCGCCGTTGAGCGCCTCGAGCCCCCATGGCACCTGCGAGTCGGCCATGAACGCCGCCGCGTCAGCGCTCACATCCGCCGCGAACGACGCGCGAAACTGTGTGCGATCGAGAAACAGATAGCCATCCTGAGGCGGCAGGATCGGGGGCACAGGCGCACCGGGCGGCGGGTTCTGGATCAGCGCCGACACGGACTCCCCCTTGTCCGGCGCGAACGCCGCGATGTAGACGAGGCCCGCGACCTTCGGATCGGTGCCGGCTTCCGTGATCACGACGCCCCCGTACGAATGGCCAACCAGAATCGACGGACCGTTCTGCGCCGCCAGCGTGCGCTCCGTGACGGCGACGTCATCCGCCAACGAGGTGGTCGGGTTCTGGACGATCGACACGTTGTAGCCGTCCTTCGTGAGAAGCTCATAAACGCCCTTCCAACCGGAGCCGTCCACGAACCCTCCATGCACGAGAACGACGTTCTTGACGCCCTCACCTGTTTTTGTCTGATTCATTTCGTCCTCCTCACTCAGACCGCCGCTCGCGGACCATCCACTCGCGGATGTAGGCTGGACAACCGACAAGCCCGATACCCTGCCCTTCGCATCGCAACAGGAACTGGACGACCTCCACGTCAACAAGGCTGACCTCGGTCAGATCGAGCACCACGTTGCTCGCCTTCTCGGCCTCGATGCATTGGCGCAGGTCCGGCAACTGCGGTGCGCCGATTCGCCCACTCACGATCACGCTGGTGGAGCCTGCTTCAGTCACGCACGTGATTTTGACCATCGGGAGTGATCGTGGTTGTCGCCACGACGGACGGCAAATCCAGTGCCGCTGTAAGTCGTTGCATGGCTATCAGCGACCAGTTGAACTGCGCGAACGGTCGCGAGAGGCGTCACGAGGCTTCGCGAGGGCGTGCACTTGGGGCGCCGCTGTGCTTCGGAGGGGCTCGCGACGCTCGATGCGCCGGACCGATGGCAAAGCCCTAGAATGTGCGAGATGCGGACGCAACCCGAGGAGGCTTCTTCCTCCAGCGAAGAGAGCTTCCGCCTCATCGTCGAGACCCTTCCCGGCCTCATCGCCGTCATGACGGCCGACGGCGGCGTTGAGCACGTCAACCGCCAGGTCCTCGATTACTTCGGCCGGACGCTTGAAGAGCTGAGGCAATGGGGGACGACGGACGCCGTGCATCCCGCCGATCTGCCTCGGGTGACGGCCGCCTGGCAGCACGCCGTCCACACCGGGCAGCCGTACGAATTCGAGCACCGCATCCGCCGAGCCGATGGCGAATATCGCTGGTTCCAGTCGCGCGGCCTTCCGCTTCGAGACGCCGACGGCCGCATCGTCCGCTGGTACAACCTGCTGACGGATATCGATGCGCGTAAGCAATCAGAGGAGCAGCTGCGCCAGAGTCAAGCCGCACTGCAGGCTGCCTTCGAAGAGATCCAGCGACTGAAGGACCGGCTCCAGGACGAGAACCTCGCGTTGCGGGAAGAGATCGATCAGGCGTTCATGTTCGAGGAGATCGTTGGAGCATCGGCTGCTCTGACGTCCGTGCTGTCTCACGTGTCGAAGGTGGCCCCTACCGACTCGACCGTCCTGATCTCAGGCGAAACGGGCACGGGAAAGGAACTGATCGCCCGCGCCATCCATAAGCACTCGCGGCGGGCGGACCGCGCCTTCGTCAGCCTGAATTGCGCGGCGACCCCTCCATCGCTGATTGCCTCTGAACTATTCGGCCACGAAAAGGGCGCCTTTACCGGCGCGGTGCAGCAGCGGCGCGGCCGGTTCGAGCTCGCGCACTCCGGCACGATCTTCCTCGACGAGATCGGCGAAATTCCGATGGATACGCAGATCGTCCTGCTGCGCGTGCTCCAGAGCGCCAGATCGAGCGGGTCGGAGGGACGCGCGCGATTCCGGTAGACGTGCGAGTCGTGGCCGCGACCAACCGCAATCTGGCAGCCGCTATCGCCGACGGCTCATTCAGGTCTGACCTCTTCTACAGGCTGAACGTGTTTCCGATTCACGTGCCGCCGCTGCGACAACGGCAAGACGACATCCCGATTCTGGTCGAGTACTTCGTCAAACGATTTGCCGACAAGATGGCCAAGAGGATTCGCCGGATCGAGGCTCGCACATTGGGCCTCTGCGAGCGGTACTCGTGGCCGGGCAGTATTCGTGAGTTGCAGAACATTGTCGAGCGGTCGGTGATCCTGTGCGGCAGCGACACGTTCTCGATTGATGAGGCCTGGCTGAGTCAGGCGCCACTACGACCGGAGGTGGCGGGAGCGTTGCCCAGCGCGTTGCAGGATCAAGAAAAGGAGCTGATTGAAGCCGCCTTGGCGAAGAGTCGAGGGAAGGTGGCAGGTCCGGGCGGGGCCGCTGCCACACTTGGCATCCCGGCGTCGACGCTCGAGTCGAAAATCAAGCAGCTAGGGATCGCGAAAGGCAGGTTCACCAGCCTGTCTTGACGGCTGTCGCTCGCGAAACAGGCCGATCAATCCCGCCACTCGCGTTCCGTTCTGTCGATCACCACCGCAACGTCGTCGCACCACGCCAGCAGTTCTTCTTTCGTCGGCGCCAGCTCGTACGCGTGGTAGTGACTGGCGCGGCTGAGCGCGCCCCAGGCCGCGTGTGCACGCCTCCCAACGTCGGCGTCGTTCAGCGTTCCGTCGAGACAGAGCAGCTGCGCGCGCATTGGAGCCTCCTCGAGCCCGTGCGCCTTGGCGCTCCAGTAAGTCCTCAGCGCAACCTCCAGGGCCTGACGCACGAGCAAGGCGGCAGCTCGCGGCCACACACCACGCGTGCCGGCCGAGTAGCGATCGACCATCGAGCGACCGTGCGCCAGAAGTTCCCGAGCGACCGTTCCCTCCGTCACTTCTGACCCACGAGCTGATCGGTCAGACGACGGGCAGCGTCGACGAGATCGACGAGGTCGCCGGCATGGGCCTGATGCGACCCGGACTTGCAGGCCTGAAGGGTATCCGCGGCTCCTCTGGCGATCTTTTCGAGACGCGCCAGCACGTCCGCCGTCCGTTTCTCATCGTCGAACAGCGCGAGTGCCAGCAACGGATGCGTCTTCCCGTTCGACTCGAGCAGCTCCTCCACCTGGTCGTGCGGTTCGCCCCGCCCCAACCTGCGGCGCCGCACCACCGCCATGGATGCCGCTTCGATGGCGAGCCGACAGAATCCCGGCACGATGCGAGCGGAAATCTCCGGCGGCAGGCCCGGCGTCATCGCCACGGCCCGGGCGTCGTCGAGGTGTCCTCTCACGGGATCCATGCGCGGCCTGAGCTCGACCACCGAGTGTGCCCGCCGTGCCACTTCGATGACGCAGGCCTGGATGCCAAGACGACGGACTGATTCCGGAAGCCGGTCGTCGTGGGTGAAGACAATCACCTGGCGCGCCGCCGCGGCATCCGCGAGCACCCGCGCGAGTCCCTCGACCCGGGCCGGATCCATCGACTGCACCGGATCGTCGATCGCAATGAAGCGGAACGGACTCTCGGGCAGCGTCGCGCGCGGGAGAAAGAGGCTGAGCGCCAGACCGTGGAGCTCTCCCTGGCTCATCACGCCGAGAGCCTCGGCGGGCGCGCCGTCAACGGTCACGTCGAGCGAGACGCGGCGTCGCTGTGCCGTCCCTTCCAGTCCGATGCCGCCGAGGTCGACATTGCTCTGAAGGCGAAGCCGTTTCCAGACCGCCATCGCCCGATCGGCAATGGGAGTGAAGCGTTCGTCGCGCCAGGCCGCGCTCGCGTCCTTCCACCATGATTCCGCCTGCTTCAAGTCATCGATCGTCGTCGCGGCCCGCCGCGCGACCCTGGCCTTCGGCAGCCATTCGGCGATTGCAATGGCAAGCGGCGCCCACACGTCTTCGCGGCGTTTTGCCTCGGCTTCAGCCTCCTCGATCAGTGCGCCCAGGACCCGTGCGAGTTCCGACGCGTGGCTCTCGAGCCCGTCTCCCAGCCCGCCTGCCTCTTGAACGTCGCGTAACGCCGTCCACTTCGCCCATACCTTGCGGGCCTCGGCCAGTGACTTCAGGCCGAGCGACGCCGCTTCGGCGAGCACCGTCGGCGCCGGCGGCAGGAACTTCTGCGCTTCGCGCACCCGGGCCTGGCGACTGGCCTCGGCCGCCAGACATGCGGACGCCTCCTGCTCGAGCGCCTTGATTTCCCGGCGAGTGGCTGCCAGCCAGCTCTCGGCGAGCGCGTTCTCCGTGCCGCATACCGGGCACTGTGCTCCGTCATGCTTTTCGTGGAAGGCGACCGCCAGTTGCAGCAGGCGCGCACGCTCTCGCGAGCGCTCGGCGTTCGTTCCGGCAAAACCGGCGCTCTCTCTTTCGGCGGCTCGCAGGCGCCCGACGACGGTGGCGATGCCTGCGGTATCAACTGGCGGAAGACTCGCCAGGCGTTGCAGTAGCGCGAGGTCCGAATCGGGCCTGACCTGCCCGCCGCGAACCAGCGTCTCGAGGACCTCGAGGTTCCAGTTGCGCGGCTTCAGCGCCTGTTCCACCGTGGCAAGCCGTTCGTCCTTCTTCTGAAGCACCAGCCTGGCGACCGTGTCCTTGAGCGCTTGAGCACCCTGCTTCGCCTCGTCCACGCGCCGCTGACGCTCTTTCCGCGCGGACGCCAGAATCGTCTGCACGTCGCTGACGTCCTCGAGACCCAGTACGCCGCTGAGCGCGTCGTACAAACGGGACGGTCCTTCATCCAGAAGAGAGCCAAGCTCGTTGTAGGAGAGGAACGGCCGGAAGGCCACCAGTGCTTCCTTCCAGCCGAGCGACTCGAGTGGAGCTGCCGGCTGGCCGGACCGCTGCGCTGTTGCAACACCCGCTGCGATGTCGTCCGTGGCCCATGAGCGGGAAACCATCACCGGACCTCGGCCTTCGACCACGAGATCCGCCTTCAACATCGTCTTCGCCGGCCGGTGCAGGTTTTTCCAGCCTCCTTCCCAGACCTTCGGCCGCTTCTCCCAGCGATAGTTGTGACCTGTCAGAAGGAACTCGAGGCCCTCGGCAAAGCTGGACTTGCCCGACCCATTGCGGCCGACGACGAGTGTGAGCCCCGGTCCCGGCCGAAGCTGCAACGTGGTCGAGGGACCGACGCCGCGAAAGCCTTCGACAGTAATCGAGGCCAGATAAACGCCTGGCGGCTCGGGCTTCGTTCCGTTGCCTTGCGAAGGTGTCACCGGCGGAACGGCCACCTTCAGCCCGTCATCGAGGTATGAGTCGAGTTGCTTGTGACCTTCCAGAGCCGCCAGGACGACCAACGACCATGTCTCCGTGGCCGCGCCCGTCGCGGTGAGGCGGTTGATTACGCGTTCGGCGAGAGTGGACGTCATGAGGCCGGTATGGATGCAACTCGTGGCTGTCCCCAGAAATATCGGCCGATGAAAGCGGAAAGTGCGGGGCCTGTACCGCTGCCGAACCATGCGGGAGGACGACCTGCACGGAACTGTGCGTTTCGGCTGCGATCCAGCCCCGGGTAGCACCCGGGCCGGCCACGACCTCACCGTGCCGATACACTCTTCACACAGTGATGACAGCCCGTCGAGCGACGCGTCACCTTCTGGCGTGCATTGTTCTCTGCGGTCTCGCGGCGGCTGTCATCCCGGTTTCAGCACAGGTTCGCGCCCGCGTTGGGACGCGCTTCGAGGCCAGAATCGTATCGATCGTCGACGGCGATACCGTCCACGCGGTGCCGCTGGGCTCCGAGGAGACGATTCGCATCCGGCTCCATGGCATCGATGCCCCCGAACGTGGCGAGCCATTCAGCAGCGCCGCAACCAGGTCTACGCGAGTTCTGCTCTTCGATCAGCGCGTCAGCATCGATGGGCGCGACGTCGATCGCTATGGCCGACTGGTCGCCCGTGTTTCTGTTCGGGGAGAAGACGCGAGCACCGCACTGCTCATGGCGGGCCTGGCATGCCACTACGTCAAGTACTCGTCTGACCTGACCCTTGCGAATGCCGAGGCTGAGGCACGCCGGCACGGGCGCGGCTTCTGGGGGCCGGGCACCGGGAAACCGCGGTGCACGACCGCGTCGCCGCAGGCGACCGAAACTGAACGCGCTGCCGGCGGACCGGCAATCTTCCACGGAAACACTTCAAGTCGCGTCTACCACTCGCCGTCTTGTCGGAACTATCAGTGTCGCAACTGCACACGCGCGTTCCATTCGGAGGCCGACGCGCGTGCGGCAGGCTTCCGCCCCGCTGGCGACTGTTTGGCCAAATCGCCACAGGCGCGGTAAGCGGTTCGATCATTGCTCAGTGGACTCTGGCACCCTTGTCAACGCCTCTCGTCTGACGACGCCGGGCTGTCGCCATTCTCACGATCCGCTCGCCTCGCCGAACGGCCTGCAGCCAGTAGCCAACGGACTCGAGCACCCAGGTCGTAGTGACGCCGCCGTCGAGCATCAGCGGCATCGACAACCGTAGATGAGTCCCCTGGAATTGCTTGACACTCAGACCGGGCAGTTCGCTCTCCAGCATCAACATTGCATTGGCATCGCACCCCATTGGCGCTGCGATGAGTGCATCGAGAGCGACGACGGAATAGAGATTCTGCCTCGGCACTCTCCAGCCGAACTTCGCTTCGAAACGTCGCTTTCCACGCCGCAGTAGCGCGACCGGCGCATCGTCGGTGAGGTCGAGGCGGCACAGGTAACCGTGCTCGCTGAGAAGTTTGGCGAAGTCCTGAGGCGTGAGCGACGAGTACACGAGCCGCTGCTCCGAGCGCCTGGCCCGCTCCACTCGAATCTCGAGCGGCCACTGCCCCCGGAAGCGGAAGCCATCGAACAGAATGCGCAGCGTCTCGCGCGCGGCAGCCTCGGCCTCGCTGACCTTGGTGATGAAGAGTTCCTTCCTGAAGTTGCGGGCCTCGCCACCGATGCGGAAGCCAAGCGTTCGCAACAGTTCGCGCTGCGGCTGCTGTACGTACTTCACCGAGCTCGGAGACCACTCGCCGGAGCAGACCTCCATCAGAACCTCTTCGCCCGGCTCCGACCAGAACTGCACGTAGAGGGAGGTCTTTGGCTCAGGAGAAACGGCAATGACGGCGAACCGGTAATCGCCTATGTTCCACCCGTTTCCCATACCCTTCGGCCAGCAGCAGGCGGCCCAGATGCGCGCCGCGACGGTCGGCAGGAAGACCTCGCACAACTGCTCGAACGTCTCGACTGGCCGAGCGATCGTCAGCGTTCCGGATCCGTCATCGGCGGCCACTGACGACGTCTCGCGAGCGGGTGGTTGCGACTGGTTTGAGTTCCTCACGCCCACAGATTAGCGAGGGCATAGGACAGCTCAGGTCATACGCCCTCTGATCGCCACGCCGAACCGCCGGCTTGCGATGAGACGAGGCCCAATCGAGGAACAGACAGGCTCACCGCGTGTCCGTGCGGACGAAACAGGACCCTCTAAGGATGACTGAGGCTTGGACTCGTTCGCGCAGCACGTCCCGTTTGAAAGCCCCACGTCGCGCCAACGGTCAGGGACCGCGGGCGTTGCAGGTTCTGTCCCCAGGCCATTGCCGTTGTGGTTGCAAACACCCCCACGTTGTCGATGAGCGCGAACGTTACGCCAGCGCCAAAATTGAGGATATTGCTTCGAACAAGGCGGTCGTGATTGAGAAAATGATCCAGGGTGAATTCGCCGCCGTCGTGGCGCGCGAACACTTCGGGGGCGGGGACGAAGTCGATTCCGTCATGCGTGAACTGGAAGGTCTGGACGAACTGGAACGCCAGACGAGGGGTGACGAAATATCCGACGGCGCTGTCGATGCCAGTGCGATTCGGCCTGATGTCAACCGCCTTTTGAACGAGGGCGTGCGAGAGCCGGGTCTGAAAATAGAGTCCAGGAAGCAAGTCGTCGGCGAACCCACCGACCGCCGCGCCAAAGACCAGAGCGCGCAGATCCCGGCCCACGACCGCCTGGCCCAGGCTCTCGTAATGATGGCTCGGGACAATCACTTCCACGAAGGGCGTGAGCGCGAACCGCGGCGATTGCAGAAGCTTGAATCGGGTCCCGAAGTAGAAGTCCTGAGCTGCTCCGTGATACGTGCCGTCGTCGATGTCCGACGGTTGGCCGTCGATGCCAATCGCGTGAGGAAACGCCCCCTGCTTGTACCGGACCGTCATGTTGGGGAGTGATGCGTGTACGGCGATCCTGTCGCTCAACCCGTACTCCACGTGCCAGATGAGCGCGTGGGTTTGGGTTTCGTCGAGAGGCAGCTCAGGAAAGACCAACTCACCAGAAACACCCAGCTGCCCGCTCGTGGAGACGACTTGGTACGACACGCTGACAGAGCCTTCGCCCGCTGCTGGCACGAACGCCTGCGCCTGGGCATCAGAAGTGCCTAGAGCCAGGAGGGAGGCGGTGACGGCTCCACCTGTCACAGCCAGGAGTGAACGACGGCGTGTTCGATGAACCACGTTACGGCCGGCGCGCCTGTTCTTTTTCGCGCTTCAGCTTCAGCTCCATGGCCTGATCGACCGCGTGACAATAATGGCCAGGTCGCCCGGGTACTTCGACGACCACGGTGAAGTCCTTCGACGCTCTGTCACGGTCCGCCTTGGACTGTTGCTTCGCAACCGGTTGCGTCCCCGGCGACACCAGGTAGATTGCGGGAAGTACGACGGCGGTTCCTGCCGTGACACCACGCGCCCGTTCGAGTTCCGCCGCGTCGGTCACGTTCGCGAGCACGACGTCAAACGTGCGGCTTCGCAACGCGCCGTCGAGATCCGCTGACGTCGTCACAGCCCGCACGGCGTGCCCGGCCTCGCGGAGGGCGGTTTCGAGATTGGGATCGGTCAGCGGCCGGCCCGTCGCACTCGCCGGCAGGTACAGGAGGACTGACGCTGCCCGCGGGGTGTGCTTGGACTGGAAGCGAATGCCCCGGCCCAGCATCATCAGCTTGTCGCCACACGCGTGAAGCGGAACGGCGCCCTGACTCAACGTTGTGGCTGTGACCGCGACGAGAACCAGGAAAGACCGCATCGCTCGCCCCCTAGCTGAACCATATGCCCAGCTGACCCGGCGTGTCAAACAGTCAACGGCACGACCCCCGGGTTATTTCAGGCCCTGAGCGAGATACAACTCTCCCTCGAACGTCCAGTAGGTGAACGCGTACGACCTTCCGTCCCGGGATATACGGACCTGCCCTGGATCGGAGCCGATGTCGACGAGCACCGTTGGATCGGGCGGGACCAGCTCTTTCCAGAACTGGCGATTACCCGTCGAAATCTCCAGCCGGTGCAGGCGAAGGACGAGATTGCCCGCTTCTCGAATGAAGAGAAATCGGCCGTCATCACCCCACTGCAGCAGCACATCCCCGTCGCGGTAGCCCTGTAAGGGCTGCGGCTGCGATGCTCCATCGACCGGATACAGGTAGTACTCGCCATACCGGTCAACGGTCGCCAGCGTCTGCCCGTCCGGTGACAGCAGCAAGCCGACAAATCCATCCGGTGTCACCGGCCGAGGCTCGCCGCCGTCCACGTCCTGGACGTAGGTGCGGCGCACATCAGACGCTTCCCTGCCGGCGAAGTAGATCCGGCGACCGTCGGGCGACCACGTCGCCCAGTCGAGATACTCGACAATCGGGCCGCGCGGGATGCGCCTGACGTCGCCCGTCCGCGTAGGGAGCAGCATGATCTGTGCGGCTGAATCATCCTCAACGGCAAGCGCCCACTGGCCGTCAGGCGAGAGCGCGAGCGGCCGGCCTTCACCGAGCGGAACGGCGTCGCTTCCGTCCATCTTGCGAATGAAGGTGGTGGCCTTGGCGGCTACGCCTTCACCCCATTCGTAGAACAGGAGGGTCTTTCCGTCGGCCGCCAGGTCGCCGACCGTCGAGTAATCGAACCATGACAGCTCTCGCTCCTTCGCATCCTCACCGCCGAACGCGACGATGCCGCCCCGTGACGTCCCCCGCGTCAGCAAGACTTGACCGTCGCGAGAGATGTCGTTCAGCTTCAACGCGCCGGGAGGAGAGAAGACGGTCCGCTCGCGGCCAGCGAGCGTGACGGCATAGAGCGCCGAGCTACCGCCTTTCCCGCTACGGGAGCCGGTGAACCAGACCTCGTCGCCCGTACTCGACCAGGCGAGGCCTTGAAGGGATTTCCAGTCGGACGAGAGCGTCGTCCTTTTTCCGGCAGCATCGAGCAAGGCGACCGACCCGCCGATGTCGCCGAGCCGCGGATGATCCAGGAATGCAATGCGATCGCCCCGCGGGGAAACACGCGCGTAGGTGATCCAGCCAGGTGGCTCGTAGAGCACCTTGCCAATCGGGTACTCGAGCCGATAGCGGCCGCCGGCAAAAGACACGACGGCCATGTTCTGGCCGTCCGGACTCCAGTCAGCGACGTGAACATCCTTCACCAATTCGCGCGGCGTGCCCCCCGTTATCGGAACCCGGGCCAATGTCCCTATGCACTCGCCCCAGTTCAGACGGCAGCCGAGGGCAACAGCGAGCTCGCCCTTCGAAGACACCGAAAACACCCCGGCCCCTTCGAGGCCAATGGATCCTGATTGCGGACTTTCCGGCCGAATGACATACACCTGCGGTGGCGTTCCAATCCACACGGCGCTGTACACCACCGTCTGGCCGTCGGTGGCGAGTCGAGCGCCGCGAAGTGAGCCGTGCCGGAACGTCAGCTGACGAAACGCTGGCTGAGAACCGTCGCGGCTCCTCTCTGCAACGTAAACGGCGCCGGCCAGCACACCGATTCCAAGCGCGCCTGCGGCGACGATGCGCGACAGGGACCGAGGATCGAGAGCGCGACGGCCGGGAGCCGCCGCATGAGGGGCGTGAGTGGCAGGCGCAGTCAACGCCTCGTCGAGCTCGATTCGTGCGTCGCCGATGTCACGAAGACGCCGGGCCGCGTCCTTCTGCAAGCAGCGGCGTATCAGATCGCGAATGCGGGACGGGACCGATGGAGGCAGCGCGTCCCACTCGAGGTCGCGCTCGAGCACCCGCGCGATGGTGTCTGAAATGGTCTCGCCGCCGAACGCGGTGCGGCCCGCCAGCATTTCGAACAACACGCACCCGAACGACCAGATGTCGCTGCGCTTGTCGAGACCCTTCCCGCGAGCCTGTTCAGGGCTCATGTATGCGGGCGTACCAAGGATCGCCCGCTCACCCAGGTGCGACACGGTCACGGTGGGCGCACCGGAGTCCAGCGCGCCTGGCGCGCCGTCCCAGACTTTGGCCAACCCGAAATCGAGCACTTTGACGGAACCGTTGGCGGCGATCTTGATATTGGCTGGCTTGAGATCGCGATGAATGATGCCTTTGTCGTGTGCCGCTTCCAGCGCGGTGGCGATCTGGCCGGCGATGGATAACGCCTCGTTCAGCCGTATCGGCCCACCTGCAATGAGATCCGCGAGCGTGGGGCCATCGACCAGTTCGAGCACGAGTGCCTGCTCGGCGCTGGAATCCTCGAACCCGTAAATGGCGGCGATGTTGGGATGATTCAGCGCCGCCAGCATCTGCGCTTCGCGTTTGAAGCGTGCCAGGCGGTCAGCGTCGAGAGCGAACTGGTCTGGCAGGACTTTCAGCGCAACGTCACGATTCAGCTTGGTGTCGCGGGCACGGTACACCTGACCCATGGCCCCGGCGCCAAGCGGCTCCAGCACCTCGTACGGCCCGATGCGACGGCCGCGGTCGAACGATGAGGGGATGCGAGTCTCGTCGATCGCCGACAGCAGGCGCGTCCCTTCAGCAACGATTGCGGCGCCGGCCAACGGCAAGCGATCGAGCGCGGTGAGGTTGGCGGCGTCAGAGGCCAGCAACGACTCGATTTCGCGGCGCAGCTCCACGTCCCCGTCGGTAGCGGCGGCGAGGAACGCCTCTCGCTCGGCGGCTGGACGCTCGACGGCGGCCTGAAACAGCGCCTTGATCCGTCGCCAGCGTTCGTCGGTCACGGCCGTGGCTCGAGACCGAGCTCACGCGTGAGCCAGGCCTTGGCGGTACGCCACTCCCGTTTCGCCGTGGAGAGGGAGACGTCGAGAACACACGCGGCTTCTTCGATGGTCATCCCACCGAAGGCGCGGAGCTCCACGATTCGCGCCAGGTCCTCATCCATCCCGGCCAGCCGATCGAGCGCTTGATCGAGGACGAGGACCGGGAGTCCATCCGGTCCCGCCACCTCCCCGGCTTCATCAATCGAGACACGAGGGAGCCCGTCGCCTCGCTTGCTGGCGTTGTGGCTCCGGGCGTGGTCGACCAGGATCCGGCGCATGACACGCGCGGCCACTCCGAAGAAGTGAGCCCGATTTCGCCAATCCACGTTGCGCTGGTCGACCAGCCGCAGATACACCTCGTGAACCAGGGCGGTCGGCTGGAGCGTGTGGCCGGCTCGCTCGCCGCGAATCTGACGGGTCGCGATCCGGCGGAGCTCCGCGTAGACGAGAGGCAGCAACTGATTGAGCGCACTCTGGTTGCCGCGACTCCAGTCACCGAGGAGGGCCGTGACATCGCTGGGCGAGGACATGGGGCCGGGGGCGGCAGTCTGGAAGGCACAGGATAGATGCCCGCCGACTCAATCGCAAGTTGGCGCTCATTGAACCGCTCGAGCGGGTATTTACGCGATCTCAATCGAAGGCGGCCGAGAGGCGCGCCGCCGCAAGGCCATCGAAGGAGATCGGAACATGCATCGACATCTCATTGCCTTTGGGGCGGCGTTGGCAGCCGTCGCTTTCGTAATGCCCCCGGCGGGAGCTTCGCAGGAGTCGGACTGGTCGGACCCGGTGAACATCGGGGCGATGATCAACACCGCGTATGAAGATGCCGGCCCCGCCATCTCGAAGGACGGGCGCGCGCTGTATTTCCAGTCCAACCGCCCCGGCGGCATCGGCACCAATAACTGCGACATCTGGGTCGCCCAGCGAGAGAGCGTCCAGCAGGAATGGGATTGGCCGGTGAATCTGGGGCCGGTCGTGAATACGGAGACGTGCGAGAACTCGGTCTCGTTGTCTCGCGACGAGCACCACCTGTTCTTCACACGAGTCCCCGGCGACATCTGGGTTTCGTATCGGCGCGACGTGCGCGACCACTTCGCCTGGGAGCCACCAGTCCGTCTCGGTGAGTCGATCAACACAGACACCGCGTCCGAGAGCACAGCGAGGCACTTCTCGAGCGCCAAACACGGGATCTCGCAGCTCTATTTCTTCAGCAACCGGCCTGGCGGGCCGGGCAACGCCGACATCTACGTCGCCGACGCCTTCGGCACGGCGCGCCTGGTCCCCGAGCTCAGTAGCCCCGAGATCGATGGGGGTGCCGTGCTCTCAAGGAACGGACTCGAAGTCTTCTTTCACTCGACGCGGCCGGGCACCGGTCTGCGGGACCTGTGGACCTCGACACGAAACAGCGTCTTTGACGCGTGGTCGTCCCCCGTAAACATGGGGGCCGGCGTGAACAGCACGGCCGAGGACCTGTTTCCTGCCTTGTCCTCGGACGACGACACGCTATTCTTCGTCTCGACTCGTCCCGGTGGGTTCGGTTTCGGCGACATCTACGTCACGATGCGCACCAGGCACGGAGATCATTGAGCGCGCAAAGGATCACTTAACAGGGCGGCGGGGCTTCAGCCCCGATTCAGCTCCCGGCGCGCGCGGCCGGACGGACGCACGTCGATGTGGACTCGAGTCGTGTGGGAATGAGCGTCGACGGCTCGACGGGCGTGTCGCGGCCTCGCGGTTGCGCGACACGTCCGGTCGATGCAGGGCTACTTGGCCTCGGCGCCTTGCAGTGCCGCCTTGGCGGCCGCCCGGCGCTCGGCCTCGTCGACGACCAGCCGGTATGCCACGTAGTACTTGTAGATGTTCGCGACGTAGGTCACGGTCTCCCGGCCGATTCGCTCGGCCGCGATCACTTCCACGTTGCCGAACCAGACGTTCGGATCGAGCCCGGCCTTCTCCGCTTCCCTGCGCAGCCGGCGAACCCGGCCCGGCCCCGCGTTATAGGACGCGAACGTGAACAGCGCCTTGTTCAAATTGTCCATCGGCTCGTCCTTGAAGAACGTGTCCGCGGTCACGCGCATGTACTTGACCCCGGCGTGGATGTTGGGCTCGATCTGCCTGATGTCGCCGACGTTCAGCTCCTTGCCGGTGGCCGGCATCACCTGCATGATGCCGATCGCGCCGACCGCGCTCTTGGCGTTCTGATTGAGCTGCGACTCCTGGTATCCCTGGGCCGCCATGAGCAGGTAGTCGACTTTGTACTGGTCGCTGTACTTCCGAAAGAGCTGGACGACGGCCTGGAATTTCTTGCGCTCGGCCTCGGACGCGGCGCTCTTCGCGTAGGTCGTGCTGACCAGGTATTTCCGCTCGACAATGTTGCCAAAGGCCGTGCCCAGCCCATAGTTGCCCATGAACGTGTTGAGGGCCTTGGACAGCTGCGGGCTGTTCTTCCGGATGGCGATGGCCAGCGTCCCGCCGGTGCGAACCGCAACGTTCTGGTGAACGGTGATCTCCGGAAAGATCTTCGCCCAGAAGTTTGCCAGGAAGTCGTCGACCACGGTCGCCGGGATCAGGCCGGCGTTCACCATCTCGAGGAGGTCGTCGTCTTCGAGGTTCTCCGGCACCAGACGAATTTCTACCGGCGGCTTGCCGTCGGTCTTGAACTTCTGATTGAGCGCAACCAGGCTCTCATGGTAGCTGCCCAGCTCGCGGACGAACACTTCCCGGCCCGACAAGTCCGCCACCGTGGCCAGTGGCGGCTGACCGGGGCCGGTGACCAGAATCTCACTGACGTTCATCCTGGTCGGATTGGTGAAGTCGACGATCTTCTGGAGCTCAGGCCTTACCGTGACCTGCGCCGCCACCAGGTCGACCTTGCCGTCGGCGAGCGCCGGCAGCAGCAAGTTGCGCGGCAGCGGGATGAAGACCACGTGCACTTTGTCGTCGGTACCCGTCTTGAAATACTTGTTCAGCCGCTCCTCGACCAGCCGCCCGTACTCGTAGGCCACGCCGCGCTGCACGCCCTTGTCGAGGAAGTAAAACGTGCGATTGAACGTGACGCCAATCCGCACCATCCGCCGTTTGACCAGCGCGTCGAGGTCGCCGGTGAACGGCGTCAGGACACGGTCGCGTACTTGCGGCGGCAGCTGCGTTTCGAGCTGAGAGGGCGGCAGCTCATCACCCGCGGTATCGGCCGCTCGCGGCGCAGATCCACCCTTCGGGTCCGGCCCGGACGCGCTCTTGTCCTTGTCGCCACACGCCGCGACAGCCAACACGATGCCAGCCAGCAGCGCCGTCGCCAGCCCGGTCCTTGCCCTCATGACGCTCTCGACCATCGATGGGTGCTCCTATGGCTCACGACTCCAGGCCAGACGCGCACTCGTCGAGCAGGGGCGAAAACTCGACGAACGCCTTCCTTGCCGTCGAGTTTAACCCCTGCGGCGGGCAGTCGTTCGAATCAGTCACGATATGCCGTGAGTAGACACACTCGGTTCTCCGAAAGACCCGGTAGATTGGGCCGGCACACGCTGTTATACCTGGACCGGGGTTTGCTCTCACCCGCGGTGTCTTTCACGCCGTTCAACGATTGTGGCAGCGGCAGCGGCCCCCACTCAACGGCCATTTGCTGGCCTGGTGCCGGGCACCGCCCCAGGTCAACTGTCACGACTCGCGCCTTGCAGCCGTGAATTGACAGGAACACCCCGACGATGACTATGAAGACTCGCTGCACGCGACCTGGCGTCTGCCTCGGCGTCGTCGCCTTGCTGGCCCTGACCGCCACGGCTTGCACGGGCCGGCAAGAGGAGGCGCCACCCCCCTCGACGGCGGCCCCCCCCTCCACGGCGGCGCCCCCCCCCGAGGCCGATGCGCCCATCCCGGAGACAGCCTCACCGCTTGATGCGCTGCCAGAAGCCGTGCGGAACCTGTTGGACAAGCCGTTCACCGGCGACTTCGACGAGATGGTCAAGCGTCGGATGATTCGTGTGGCGGTGACGTTCAACCGGACGCACTACTTCGTCGACCGCGGGCAGGAGCGCGGAATCACCTACGAGGCGCTGAAGGCGTTCGAGACCGACCTGAACACGGAGTTGAAGACGGGCAACCTCAAGGTGCACGTGGTAATCGTGCCCGTGTCACGCGATCAGCTGTATTCCGCCCTCGTCAACGGCAATGTCGACATGGTCGCGGCCATGGTGACCGTCAGGCCCGACCCGAAGAACCTCGTCGCCTTCTCGGAGCCGACGCGCACCGACGTGAACGAGGTGGTCGTCACCGGGCCCGGAGCGCCGCCGATCAACACCGTGGATGATCTGGCCGGGCGGGAAGTGTTCGTCCGCAGGGCGAGCCCCTACTACGACAGCCTCACCCGCTTGAACGAGCAGCTGAAAACCCGCGGCAAGCCCGCGGTCGTGATCAACGAGGCCCCGGACGCGCTCGAAGACGACGACGTGCTCGAGATGGTCAACGCCGGCATTGCGCCGATCAGCGTCGTCAACGACTATCTGGCGGAGTTCTGGAGCCAGGTCTACACCGACATCACGCTGCATCGCGACGCCGCCCTGCGCACCGGCGGCCAGTTGGCCATCGCCTTCCGTAAGGACAATTCCAAGCTCCGGGAAACCGTCAACCAGTGGATCCGGAAGCACGGCAAGGGCGACGCCTTCCGAAACGTGCTCGAACGCAAGTATCTCCAGAGCACCAAATACGTGAAGAACGCGGCGGCTGACGCCGAGCGCAAGAAGCTGATGGCCATCGTCGAGCTCTTCAAGAAGTACGGTAAGCAATACGACCTCGATTACCTCCTGATGGCCGCGCAGGGTTACCAGGAATCGACGCTGGACCAGAGCGTCAAGAGCCCCGTTGGCGCGATCGGCATCATGCAGGTCATGCCGCCGACCGGCAAGGAGCTCAACGTCGGCGACATCAGCC
>Ga0070675_100001478_pt1 | contig 17338 bp, 19 predicted proteins | sample KBSM43metaG_FD_65343 | JGI IMG/M metagenome (GOLD analysis project Ga0070675, IMG submission 65343) | Miscanthus rhizosphere microbial communities from Kellogg Biological Station, Michigan, USA - KBS M4-3 metaG | ecosystem: Host-associated > Plants > Roots > Rhizosphere > Soil ...
TAAGGAGGCGTTCCTCTCCGCGTTTCAAAATCTTCGCACGACCCTGGCCGTGCTGCGGCTGACTGTGCGTACGGTCGAAGTGAAGGGCGAACAGATGCTGGAGGCCGCATCGGACTCCTTCATGGGGGCGACCGACCTGGCTGACTACCTTGTTCTGCGCGGCATGGCCTTTCGAAAAGCTCACGAGGTTGTCGCCCAGGCAGTCCGCGCGGCGTTGAATGAAGGAAAGCAGCTGTCTGATGTGAACCTGACTCAGTTTTCTCCAGAGTTCGCGGATCTGCCAGAGGACTATCTCCTGCCCGCCAACATCGTTCGTCGGAAGAATGCGTCATTCTCACGCCCGTCGAATTTCCAGAGCCAATGACTACGAACTCCATCGTCACTCAGATTCAGCAGAAAGTCGGATCGTGGCCTGATGTTCGAGTGGATGTTTACAGGGGTGGCATGATTTTCTTTCACGTAGGACGTCGCGAGATTGGACACCTCCACGGAGATCGCCTTGCGGATCTGCCAGTTCCCGTTCGAATCCGAGAGCAATTGGTCGCCGCCGGCAAGGCCTCCGTGCACTACCTCCATCCTCAAACGGGATGGATCAGCTATTACATCAGAAGCGAGCAGGACATCGATCCCGTCGTCCAGTTGTTTCGGTTGAACTATGAGCGTCCATGGCTGGAGCAGGAGCGAATCGCGCGGCTTGCTTCCTCACACTCCTGACAGACTCGACAGCCTACATGGAATTCCAGGGAACGGATTTGACGCGATCGATCACGGCAAGGATGATCGCAAGGCAGGCGACGAAAATCTCAAACCGATACGGCCCCAACATTTCCGGCAAAGTGAAACGCCCGATGATCAATAACGCAATGAAGATGAGAGGAATCTTCCGTCCGTAAAGAATCCCGATTCGGACCAGAAAATACACCATGATGATAAGAGGAATGCCGGCGTACCCGCCCATGTTCCTAAGACGTCCGAATCCGTATCGAGGTTCAAGACCGGTGGAGGGCTAGTTCAGATTCAGAACCATTGCGATTTCATCGCAATTCCCGTACTTGGGGCAGGCCACGCAGTCTTTCCACACCTACAAAGGCAAATCGGTATGCGCGACCGAGCTGAAGCCCATCCGGGAAAAGAAGCCCGGGGCAAGTGTCACCGCAAACACTCTGGCGATCTTTTCTCTCCGAGCGCGGGCAATTAAAGCCTGAACAATCGCCTTTCCTGTTCCTGGTGGCGATCCTTCGGGCGCCCTCGCCAGACCATAGATTTCTGCGCTTTCAGCGGTATAGACATCGAGTCCACCGCACCCTACAAGTTCACCGCCTTCGTCGGCGACAACGTATGAGTCCAGCGATTCGGTCAGCGCACCGACGGAGCGCGGCAGCATCAATCCCTGAGAAGCGTGATGGGCGATGATCGTCGCGATCTTTTCGACGTCCTGAGATCGAGCCGGGCGGCTTTTCACTTCAGCTCTCCGAAGATCGTCCGCCCTACGCGTACATTGGCGACGCCTCCCGCGAGCGCCTCAGCAACCGCACGCAGCTTGGGTTTCATCCCTCCGGTAACAAAGGGAGCGTCCAGCAAAGAAACTTCGGGTGGTACGCGTTCGATAACTTCACGATTTGCGTCCAGCACGCCTTCGACATCGGTGAGAAAAATGAGTTGTTCCGCCTGCAGAGCCAATGCGACACCAGCCGCGGTTTCATCTCCGTTGACGTTCAACAGGCCCGTTTCGCCGACAGCAAGCGTCGGAATCACCGGAACCTTCCCACTACCGATGAGAGGGTCAAGAACGCTTCGATCCGCGCTGACGCGCGTTCCTACGAATCCCCACGGGCCGTCCTTCTTCTCCGCTTTTACAGCGCCGAAAACGCCGACTGCGGGGACACCCGCGCGTTGCAGCGATCGTACCAGCGTCGTGTGAACCTCGCCCAATAACGCTGCGGCCACGGCCGCAAGGGTCAACTCATCAGTGACACGAAGGCCATCGATGAACTCGGACCGCACGTTCATCTTCTCCAGCATGCGGGTGATCTGGACGCCTCCACCGTGAACGACAGCAAGTCGGCTGCATTCTTCTGAAAGGATTTTTTTGACGGCTGCTTCAGGTGTCTCCAGAAGCGCGCCGCCGATCTTGACGACGGCGAGGTTGCTCATTGAAGGAGTCCTGTTTCAACCGGAAGCCCAAGCATCAGGTTTAGATTCTCGATTGCCTGGCCTGCTGCGCCCTTGACGAGATTGTCAATTGCGGAAACGATCACGGCCGTGTCGCCTGACGTGGCGACCCCGAGATTGCAGCCATTCGTGTTGACGACACCATGAAGGTCCGGCAGGCTTCCCTCCGGGAACAGCTTCACGAATTTTGAATCCGTGTACTTGTCCCCGAGCACGGAACGCACGGAATAACCCCTCACAGGCTGGAACACAATGGTGCTCAGGATGCCCCGCGTAATCGGAATCAGATGGGGCGTAAATACAAATTTTTCAATTGATGCGCCGGGCAGGCAGGCGAGCATTTCCGGAGTGTGCCGGTGCTTCAGAACGCCGTAGGCCCGCAGGTTCTCATTCACTTCACAGAAGTGGGTTTCCTGCTTCGGGTGCCGCCCTGCGCCCGATACGCCCGATTTGCCGTCCACGACAACGAACGTGTCCTTGCCAATGGCGCCGGCAGCATAAAGCGGCGCGAGCGGAACAATGACCGACGTTGCATAGCAGCCGGGATTCGCGACCAATCTTGCGTCTCTGACCTTGTCCCCGAAGATTTCGGTCAGTCCATAGACTGCCTCCTGCAGCAGCGATGGCGAGGTGTGCTCGAATCCGTACCACTTTGGATATAGCGCGGGGTCCCTCATCCGGAAGGCTCCGCTCATATCGATAACACGCATGCCTGCGTCGAGAAGCTCCGGAACAATTCGGAGTGACACGTCGTGTTCCGTGGCCGTGAGCACAATGTCCGCTCCCGTCCGCTTAACGGCTTCCAGGGAGTACGCTTCGATACCGGATCCATCGCTTTTGGAAGCAAAACGCCCTGTAACCTTGACAGACGGGTGATAGCGGAGGATTCGGTCGGCCTCCCGACCTGAGTATCCGGTAACACCAACAATAGCGGCCGCATAAATATTCATCGCAGTGAATATTTATACAGTGGTGGACGCGCAGCGGTCAAGGCCCGAGTATTTGCTGCGCTGCAGCGGCGGGCGGAAACGCGATGCTATACTTACCGTCTGAAGGTTTTCAAAACGTGTCGATCCATTCGCGAGACTCCATCGCAAGAGAGGCCCGCAGCCTCCAATCCTCCGGCAAGAAGGTCGTTTTCACCAACGGCTGCTTTGATGTGCTCCATCCCGGACACCTCGACCTGCTCACGCGAGCGCGTGCCCTCGGAGATATCCTTGTGGTGGCGATCAACAGCGATGGTTCCGTGCGCCGCCTGAAAGGGCCCAAGCGGCCCGTATTCCCGGAAAACGAGCGCGGCGAAATGCTGTCGGCATTGAACATGGTGGACTATGTTTGCACGTTCGATGAAGACACACCCCTGGAGGCTATTCTTGCGATTCGCCCCGACATCCTCGTTAAGGGCGCAGATTGGGTGGACAACATAGTCGGCAGCAAAGAAGTCGAGGGGTGGGGAGGAAAGGTCGTCGCCCTCCCGTTAGTGGAAGGCCAGTCCACGACGGGGATCATCGAGCGCGTCCTGCATCGTGGAAGTTCAGTCTAGGGCTGCGGAAAAGCGTATCCTTGAGGCGCTTTCCCGGATTTCAAGCGCAGTGGACTTCCGTCGCGTCGCCTCGGAGACTCTTCGAAGCGACGGCGAGGTGGTTGTTTCCGGCCTTACCGGCACCGCGCGGGCTCTTTTCATTGCTGGGCTGTGGCAAACCCTCCGCCGGCCGCTGATCGTTGTTACGCCGCACGATAAGAACGTTTCAACCCTTGCTTCCGACATTGAATATTTCCACCGCGTTTTGAACGCATCGGCAGCCGGACAGGTTTGCGCCTTTCCCGCCTTGGAGACCGATCCCTATTCGGGATTGATGCCCCACGCAGGAATTCTACAAACGAGGGCGACGACGCTATGGTGCCTGCGCCAGAAGCGCGCAGATATCGTCGTTACGTCAATTCGGGCTGCGGCAACGCGACTGACCGCTCCCTCCAACTTCGACACCTATAGTCTCCACGTCTCGAAGGGCGATGATCTGTCCCAGGAACTCTTTGTCGAACATCTCACCACAGCCGGTTACCTCCGGCAGGAACCCGTCGCAGGGCCGGGAGAGTTCTCTGTTCGCGGCGGAATCGTCGACGTCTTTTCGCCGCTGATGCGCGCGCCGGTGCGGATGGAGTTTTTCGGTGACACCGTGGATTCAATTCGAGAATTCGATCTGGACGATCAACGGTCGCGTGGCCCGGTGCAACACATCGACATCCTTCCCATGCAGGATCTTCTGGTTAGCCGTGAAATGATCCGGGAATGGGCGGTGAAGGCCGCGGAGCACTGGAAGGATGATGCGTTCCGCAAGGAACTCAGCGAGAAGCGCGTGTTCGCAGAAGGCGGTGAGTTCTTTCCCGGCCTTGGCTTCCTGTTGCCCCTGGCGTTCCCGCTCGAGGCCACAATCTTCGCCTACGCTGACGGCGCCGTCGCGGTTCTTGATGAATCAGAAGTCCTGAGTGAGAACCACGAAAAGTTCATGGAAAGTCTGCAACAACGTTATGAACAAACCGTGGCCTCCGGGGGACTAGCTGTGCCTCCGGCCAGCCTGTTCTTCTCTCCCGAAGACCTTGCTCGCCCGAAACTTCAGAATCCGCGCCTGCACATTGAGGAATTGGGTGCTGCAGAGTTTCCCAACGCGGTGCCTTTCCCGATTCGTTCGCACCCGAGCGCGCGGTGGCATGGAAGAATCAAGGAGCTTGCCGAAGAGGTTCGCAGCAGTTTTGCCCGCGGTATCCAGGTAGTTCTCCTCGGAAGCACGCTGGGTATGGCCGAAAGGCTCCGCGATTTTCTGCATGAATACGATATCCCGTTTCGACTGGAATTCGGCGAGCAGCCGTTAAAAGTCGTGGACAATCCGCTGGCACCACTGGTGGGAATAGGGCGGCTTTCGGCAGGCTTCACCCTGCCCGATGCATCGCTGCTTCTGTACGCAGAGACTGACGTGTTTGACGAAGTGGAGCACGCGCAGCCCACGCATCGCCGTCGCCAGAAACTCTCGGCCTTTATCTCCGATCTTCAGGATCTTAAACCGGGCGACTACGTCGTTCATGTGGATCACGGCATCGGCACCTACAACGGCATCACGCTGGTTCACGACAGGGAATGCATGATGCTGCTCTATCACGGGGGCGATCGTGTCTTTGTTCCACTCGAACGGCTCGATCTCATCCAGAAGTATTCTTCGACCGAGGGAGCCAGGCCGCAGCTCGACAAGCTTGGTGGTACGTCCTGGGTACAGAGAAAGGCCAGGGTAAAACGCGCCATTCGGGATATGGCGCAGGAACTACTCCAGTTGTACGCACAGAGAAAACTTGCCCAGGGCTATGCCTTCGCGCCGGACAGTGAGTGGCAGAAGGAATTTGAAGAAGCCTTCCCTTACGACGAGACTCCGGATCAGCTTTCCGCCATCGCCGATATCAAGAGAGATATGGAGAGTCCCATTCCGATGGACCGCCTGGTGTGCGGCGATGTGGGCTACGGCAAGACGGAAGTTGCCATGCGCGCAGCCTTCAAGGCCGTAGGGGACGGAAAGCAAGTGGCTGTTCTCGCACCAACTACGGTGCTCTGCTATCAGCACTTTGAGACTTTCAAGGAACGATTCTCCGCGTTTCCCGTTAAGATCGCGATGCTAAGCCGGTTCGTGCCCCCAAAGGAGCAGAAGACGATCGTTGCGGAGGCCGAATCCGGTCGCGTGGATGTCGTGATCGGCACACATCGAATTCTGTCGAAGGACGTGAAATTCCAGGATCTTGGCTTGATGATCGTCGATGAGGAGCAGCGCTTCGGTGTTGCCCACAAGGAACGGTTGAAGCGGATCCGAACGCAGGTTGACGTTGTCACGATGACGGCCACCCCCATTCCGCGGACCCTCAACATGTCGCTCAGCGGCCTGCGGGACATGTCTGTCATCGAAACTCCGCCGAGAGATCGCCTAGCCATTCAAACAAACGTGGTGAAGTTCCGCACGTCGGTGATCGAGAGTGCCATCAATTTTGAACTTGATCGCGGCGGCCAGATCTACATGGTTCACAACCGCGTCGAGTCGATCTATTCGCTCGCGGATATGGTGCGGCGGCTTTGTCCGAGGGCCAGGGTCGGTGTCGGGCATGCGCAGATGTCGGAGAAGGAACTCGAGTCGGTGATGACCCGGTTCATGCATCACGAATTCGATGTTCTGGTTGCGACCACCATTATCGAAAACGGCCTCGATATCCCCCTGGCAAACACGCTGATCGTGAATCGCGCCGATCGGTTTGGTTTATCCCAGCTCTATCAGCTTCGGGGCCGTGTCGGGCGGTCGAACCGTCGTGCTTACGCGTATCTCCTTATACCGTCTGATGAGTCGCTGACGCCCATTGCCCGCCGGCGGCTGGCGGCAATCCGTGAGTTCAGCGATCTGGGGGCAGGCTTCCGTATCGCCGCGCTGGATCTGGAGTTACGGGGCGCGGGAAATCTACTTGGAGGCCAGCAGCACGGGCATATCGAAGCCATTGGCTTCGACTTGTACTGCCAGTTGCTGGAACGCACCGTCGAAGAACTGCGGACGGGCCAGGAGTTGCCCGAGGCGGAAACTTCGATCAATCTGAAGCTGGATCTGAAAATTCCTGCGAGTTTTATCGATGACGAACTGCAGCGATTGCGCGTCTACAAGCAGATTGCGACTGCAAGGTCGGAGGAGGAAATCGACGGCCTCTATCGTGAGCTGGAAGACCGGCTGGGCGCGCTGCCTTTGCAAATTCGGAATCTCCTGGAATATGCACGACTTAGGGTTCTGGGCCGGGCGCGGGGTGTCACTTCCATCGATCGGACGCTGCAGGGGATAGATATTCGTTTTCATGAATCCGCCCGCATTGAGCCCGAACGGATCGTTGATATTGTCGGAACCGGTGAGCGCATTGTGTTTGTGCCGCCTACAACGCTTCGGATCCGTGCCACAAGTTCCCGTTCCGACCTGTTTTCAGGCATCGGGGATTTGTTGCGAGAGATTACGCAGGCCTTTTAAGATGGCCGAAGGAGTTTTCGTATGAAGAAAGCATTGTTCAGCCTGGGCCTGGCAATCGTCGTTGCCCTTCCCGCTGCGGCGCAGCAGAAGATTGAGCAGATTGCCGCGCGCGTGAATGGAGACATCATCCTGAAGTCGGAAATCGATCGCGAACTGGAAAACATGCGCGGCGAGATGATGCAGCAGCCAGGCATGGATCCCACCAAACTGGAACGTGAGATGGCGGAACAGTCCAAACTTGTCTTGCGCAATCTCATCGATCGGACCCTTCTCCTGCAGATTGCCAAGGAAGCAAACCTCAACGCAGATACAGATGTGGAAAAGACCCTGGAAGATCTGCGTGTCGAAAGAAAGTTCGCGACGAGGGAGGAACTGGAGAAGGCCATCATCAAAGACTACGGCGACCTCGATGAATTCAAGAACGACATCCGCACAAAGTTCCTCACACAGCAGGTGATCGAGCACGAAGTCTACGGACGTATGGTCGTGACCAGCGAGGAGATGCGCAAGTACTACGACGAGCACCAGATGGATTTCGACCGTCCCGCCGGCATTAGAATCTCCGAAATCACCGTATTGGTCGACCGTCGACTTCCTGATCAGGTTGCGGTCCAGCGAAAGAAAGTCGAAGATGCGTTGGCGGCCGTAAAGAGGGGTGACAACTTTGAAGAGGTCGCGGAGAAATACTCTGAAGTGGTGACCGCGGAGAGAGGCGGAGACATGGGCTTCGTCAGTGGCGATCTCAAACAAAACCTGAACGAAGACATTGCAAAGGCCCTCGAAGGTATGGACAAGGGTCAGGTGACGAACATCGTCGAGTTTAACGACGCCTTCACCTTCTTCAAGGTTACCGACAAGCACACCGGCGGGATTCTCAGTTTTGATCTTGCCCAGCGGGAAATCCAATACACCTTGCTGAGTAAAGCCGCTCCCGATAAGGTTCGCGCGTTCCTGACCGAGCTTCGAGAGCAGGCCTTTGTGGAGGTTAAGCCCGGGTTTCAGGATCTCGGAGCTGTTCATCCCAAGGGTTGAAGCATCACTTCGCCTCATCTCTGAATTGAAAAACTGGACCTGATGCGTCTCGATCTTTTTCTAAAGTGGAGCCGGATTATTCCGCGCCGTACTTTGGCGAAGGAGATGTGTGACGCCCGCCGGGTCACCGTTAACGGAAGCGAAGCACGGGCAGGACGTGAAGTGCGCGTCGGCGACACTGTCGAAGTTCAATTGCTCCGCCGTCGCGTGAAATTCCGCGTCCGATCAATTCCGGCGCACGCCCCAGGCAAGGAGGGCGGGCGGGAAATGTTGGAGCTTCTTGAAGACCGAAGAAACAATTCAGACCCCGAGTAACTCGCTCTCTCTGACTCCGCTCGAACTCGACATCATGAAAGTTGTCTGGCGTCGCAATCCCATTACGGTTAAGGACGTGCAGGCTGCCATTCATGACGATCGGCCCCTTGCTTACACCACAGTCATGACCGTTCTGTACAGGCTCTATCTCAAGGGTTTTCTGTCGCGTACTCTGAGGTCCAAAGCTCACTACTATCAGCCCCGAGTCGAGTTCTCCGATGTCCGCGACGCTGTGGTCTCCGGCGTCATTCGGCACTTCTTCCAGGGGTCTCGGGATGAGTTTGTGCAGTTCCTCGAGAACGGTGTAGCCCCCGCGCCGGAGGTTGTTGCTCCGGCCGCTTTGGACGAAACACTGCTCTGAGTTTTGTGCTAGTCTCACCTGCTCATGCACGATCAACACGCGACCCCTAAGACAGACATTCAGATTGCGCAGGAAGCTTCAATTCGTCCCATTCTGGACGTTGCAAAAACGAGACTGGGGATTGATCCCAAAGACCTGCTCCTTTATGGGCACTACAAGGCCAAAATTTCGCTCGATTATCTGCGGACACTGGATAGCCGGCCCACCGGCAAGCTGATTCTGGTCACGGCCATTACTCCCACCCCGGCCGGGGAAGGAAAGACCACGACGACCGTTGGTCTCGGAGACGCCCTCAACAAACTCGGCAAGAAGGCCATCATTTGCCTGCGGGAACCCAGTCTCGGTCCGTGCTTTGGCGTGAAGGGCGGCGCGGCCGGCGGAGGTTATGCGCAAGTTGTTCCGATGGAAGACATAAACCTGCACTTCACGGGCGACTTCCACGCGATTGGAGTAGCGAACAACCTTCTCGCCGCGATGGTGGATAACCACATCTACTCGGGGAACAGCCTTGGCCTGGACGTCCGGCGAATCCTCTGGCGACGGGCCATGGACATGAACGATCGCGCGCTCCGGGAAATGGTGATCGCGCTCGGGGAAGTGGGAAACGGGTTTCCACGTCAGGACGGGTTTGATATCACAGCGGCGTCTGAGGTCATGGCAGTCTTCTGTTTAGCCAATGATCTGGCGGATCTGAAGCGGCGTCTCGGCAATATGGTCGTCGGTCAAACGCGCGACAAAAAGTATGTTCGCGCTGAGGAATTGCATGCTGCGGGCGCCATGACGGCACTTTTGAAGGACGCCTTTGCGCCGAACCTTGTTCAGACAATCGAGGGGAATCCTGCGCTCGTCCATGGCGGCCCGTTTGCGAATATCGCGCACGGGTGCAACTCCGTCATTGCGACGAAAGCGGGACTGAAGCTGGCGGATTACGTGGTGACAGAAGCGGGCTTTGGCGCCGATCTGGGCGCTGAGAAGTTCCTCGATATCAAGTGCCGCAAGGCAGGATTGAAGCCGGATTGCGCAGTGATCGTCGCGACAATCCGCGCTTTGAAAATGCACGGCGGCGTCGCGAAAGCCGACCTGGGAAAGGAAAACATCGCTGCCGTGGAGAAGGGCTTCGCCAACCTCGGCCGTCACATCGAGAATGTCCGCAAGTACGGCCTGCCCGTAGTGGTGTGCATCAATCGATTCAGCGCGGATACCACCGGAGAGATGGCAGTATTAAAAGCGCTGTGTGCGAAGCTTGAGGCTGAGTGCGTTGTGTCCGACCACTGGGCGCGCGGCGGCGAGGGCGCAGCAGATCTTGGCAGCGCGGTGTTGAAAACCATCGAGACCAATCCTTCGAATTTCAGGACTCTTTATCCCGACGACATGCCGCTGTGGAAGAAAGCCCAAGCGATTGTCCGCGAGGTATACGGCGGTGAGGACGTCATCGGGGATCAAAAGGTTCGGGACCGCTTCAAGGAACTGCAGGATCAGGGCTATGGTCACCTTCCTGTCTGCATCGCGAAAACGCAGTACAGCTTTTCAACGGACCCTGACCTGAAGGGGGCGCCGAAGGATCACGTCGTTCCGATTCGCGAGGTCCGGCTGTCCGCCGGGGCCGAGTTCGTTGTCGCGATTTGCGGCAACATCATGACGATGCCTGGATTGCCCAAGATTCCCGCAGCCAACAACATCGACGTTACTCCGGAAGGCCGGATCACCGGCTTGTTCTAGTTCATGGACGTCGTCGCGTGGCGCAAGGAGATGCGCGCCCGCTTCATCGAAGAGCGGGGTCGCGTCCCCGCTCACGAGCATCAACGCATAAGTCAGGCGGTCGAGGCGTCTCTAAACCAGATTCTCGACCCTCTCCCTCCCCAGATTCTAAGCGCGTATTGGCCGTATAAAGGCGAGATCGATCTGCGGCCGATGCTGGAGCGCCTCCAGGCAAAGGGCTGGACGACAGCTCTGCCTCACGTTGTTGGTCCGCGGAAGCCCCTCGAATTCCACAAGTGGAGCGTCGGGGCAGAGATGGATTCGGGAGTGTACGGCATTCCTATCCCCCGCAACCGCGAACTCGTAAGACCCGACATCATCGTCATGCCGCTGGTTGCCTTTGACTCCGAGAATTACCGCCTTGGTTATGGTGCCGGCTACTTCGATATCACTCTGGTTCGGCTGGATCCCCGGCCGCGCTCCATCGGCATTGGATTTGAACTCACTCGTTTGGATACAATCCACCCGCTGCCAACGGACATTCCGGTAGACTTTGTCATCACGGAAGCCGGTATTCAAAAGAAAGTGCCGTGGGAGTAGAGGCTCTCATTCGATGCGCTACCTGGAGTTCAAGGACGCCATTCATCGCGAACTGAGACGGAGCCCTCAGGGGCTAACGTGGCTTCAACTGCAGCAGCGTTTGAGTCTTCCTTACGATCGGCCGTGCCCGACCTGGACCCACATGCTTGAACAGGAGATCGGCCTCTCGCGACAGAAGGGCGAGGGGCGTGCGTTTCTATGGCGGATTCCGGCGCGCAACAGGTAGTTCCCGGCGCCTGTTACCTTTACCTCACTTCTTGAAGAAAAGATCGTAAAGCTCGTTGCGAGAGAGACCGAGAATTTCGAGAGCTCGGTCGCGAGTAAGCGGCACCTTTGGTTGCGACCCTTCTGGCGATCTATTGCCACGCACGATGATTACGAATTCGCCAAGAGCTTTAACCTTACCGGCGATCGCAGAGAGTTTCCCGAAGAGGAACTCCTCATGAATCTTTGTCAGTTCTCGTGCGACGCAGGCTTCGCGGTCTCCGAGAATCTGGAGAAGATCCATCAACATTCCTTCAATGCGGTGGGGTGCTTCGTAGAAGATCAGCGTCGCGGAAATGTTTTGTAGACCTTCGAGCTTTTGACGGCGAGCTGCTTTCTTTGAGGGCAGAAACCCCGCGAAGAAAAACTCGTCCGAAGGGAGGCCGGAGGCTGCAAGTGCTGCGATTGCGGCGTTCGGACCTGGAATCGAAAGAACCGTCAGCCCATGTTCTCGACAGTACCGCACGACACGATAACCAGGATCCGATATGCCCGGAGTGCCGGCATCCGAAACCAGCGCGACTGTACTACCGCTACGAATCCTTTCTCCCAGCTCTGCGGCCTTCTTCTCCTCGTTGAAGTCGTGATACGAAATAAGAGGCTTTTGAATACCGAAGTGGTTCATCAGCTTCAGGGTCTGTCGCGTGTCTTCGCAGGCGATGAGATCCGCAGTGCGAAGAGCTTCCAAAGCGCGTGAACTGATATCCGAGAGATTGCCGATTGGTGTGGCTACGATGACGAGCGCGCCCATGCAGTCGACGGGTGCTACAGCTTGAGCTGCTTCAGATAACTTCGGAATTCATCGCCGAGGCCCGTCCGCTTCAGGGCGAACTCGACGGTGGCTTTGAGGAATCCGAGCTTGTCTCCGGCATCGTAGCGCGTGCCCTCGATCATGTAGGCATATACGGGCTGCTGTTCCAGCAGTTGGCGAATGCCGTCCGTAAGCTGAATTTCTCCTCCCGCTCCGCGGCCGGTGCTTTCCAGCACGCCAAAGATTTCCGGCGTCAGAATGTACCGTCCGATAATTGCCAGATTCGATGGCGCCTTGTCCGGGGATGGTTTCTCAACGACATCCTGAACACGATAAACGCGGCCGCCGAACCCTTCCACAGGCGTTCCCTTGATCACTCCATAAGAAGAAATCTGGCTCTTCGGTACTTCGCACGTCGCAATGATCGAGGCCTGCAGCTTTTCGAACAAGCCCACCATCCGCCCCAGGCACGGCGCGGGACCATCGATAATGTCATCGCCCAGCATGACCGCGAATGGTTCTGCGCCTACCGCATCGCGGGACATCAACACGGCATGTCCAAGACCCAGGGCTTCCTTCTGGCGGACGTAGGTGACGTTGACCATGTTCGAGATCCTGCGAATCTCGGCAAGCACGTCTTCCTTTCCTCTCGCCGAGAGGACCTGTTCCAGTTCGTAGGAGACATCGAAGTGGTCTTCGATGGCATTTTTTCCGCGGCCTGTAATGATGGTGATGTTCGTGATGCCGGCTTGAACAGCTTCTTCGACGACATACTGGATCAGCGGCTTGTCCACCAGGGAAAGCATCTCTTTGGGTTGGGCTTTGGTTGCAGGAAGGAAGCGGGTACCGAGCCCTGCAGCCGGAAAGACAGCCTTGCGAATTTGCATCATCATCTCACCATCGTTCCAAACCGAAACCACCGAGTTCTTGTGAAAAAGTGCTGCGCGACCGATAGGTAATCGGCGGCAATGGAAGCCCAGGATCGTTCGCCGGATTCGTAAGGCGCGAGGCTGTCGAATGACCAGTAGACGAACAAAGGCTTTCCGATAATGCTGTTGCGATCGACGAAACCCCAGAAGCGGCTGTCGTTACTGTTGTCGCGGTTGTCCCCCATAACGAAGAACTTGTCTTCCGGGACGGTAAGCGGACCACAGTATTCGCAACCGCTTAGACTGCCTGCCTGGCTGACATGAATCTTGTAAGGCTCATCGGAGAGAACGTCGTTGACGAAGACATCCCTGCTTTTGACTTCAATCTTGTCGCCGGGAATTCCGATGACGCGCTTCACGAACGGCGTTGTCATGTTCGCGCTCGGAGGCGGGCGGAAAGCGATGATATCGCCCCGATTGATCTGTCTGCGCGGCAGCCAGTTCTGCAGGGCTGTCGGAAAGTTCCCAGGAAACGCAATCTTGTCGAGAAAGAAGTGGTCTCCGACCATGATCGTGGGAACCATCGAGGGTGTCGGAACCTGTGTCGCCTGCGCAATGAATGTCGTGAAGATCAACACGAAGACGACGGTGCTGGCCAGGCTTTCCGTCCACTCCCGCATCTTTCCGGATTTGCGAACGACCTCCGTTCTGTAGACCTGGAAGTCTTCGACCCGTACGTCCGGGCTGACGAAGCGGTGAAAGTCTTCGATTCGGACATCCGGCACGTTGGAGGTTAGAACGGAGCCTTCTTCCATCGCGTTAGGTCGGCGTTAGGCCAGCTTCTCCTTCACCATTTGACTCACGCGCGCACCGTCAACCGTCTTTCCGGCGAGCCGAGCCTGCGTTGCTTTCATGACCTTGCCCATGTCCTTCATTGAAGCAGCACTTGTTTCCTGAATCGCTTCCTCGATCGCACGGCGGATATCGTCCTCTGAGGCAGCCGCAGGCAGGTAAGACTCGATTACCTTGATTTCGGCTTCTTCCTTCTGGGCCAGCTCTTCGCGTCCGCCCTTCCGGAATTGGTCGATAGAGTCTTTTCGCTGTTTGACAAGTGAATTCAGGACCGCCAGCACCTCCGGTTCGTCGAGATCCTTCATCTTCTCGACCTTTTTGTTCATGACGGCGGCCTTCATCATGCGCAGGACCCCGAGCTTCAGGGAGTCTTTGGTGCGCATGGATTCGGCAATATCGGACTGAATCTTGTCCTGAAGGCTCATCTGGCTATGATACAGCGAGAGCTGTCCTCACGGAGCCTAGATATCGAGTTCGATGTTCCAGTAGAGGTAGTCTCGCCAGCTTTCCGGGGCGGATTTCAGGCGGAAAGTGACGTGAAAGGCAGGTAGCCAGTGCGGCTCAGAGGGCTGCCGGATCAGATGCATTCCGGCTTCCTCCGGTGTACGGCCTCCCTTTTTGTGATTGCAGCGGAAGCAGGCGGCCACGATATTGTCCCACCGCTTCTGGCCGCCGCGAGCCACAGGCACCACGTGATCAAATGTCAGATCTTCAGAGGGGAACTTCTTTGCACAGTACTGACAGGTATAGTCATCCCGCGCATAGATATTCGCCCGTGAAAACTTCACTTTATTGTGGTTTTTGACTCGGACATACTTCAGTAACCGGATGATCGAGGGCAGACGGATGGCAAACGAGATCGAGTGAACCTCGCGATCATGCTCTTCGACGATCTCCACTTTGCCGGCGAAAAACAGCGTCAAAGCTTTCTGCCATGAAATGATCCGAAGAGGCTCATACGAAGCATTCAGTAGCAGTGTTGCCTGCATAACTTACGCCTTATATTTGAAGCTCGCCGCTTTTTTGTCAAGAGCTTCGGCTACAATTAACGTCGATGTTGCATGAAAAAGAGGCCCGTTTGCGGGCTATTCTCAAGGAGATGGGCTCGTGCATCGTCGCTTTTAGCGGCGGCGTTGACAGTGCTTATCTCGCTCTGATTGCCCATGAGGAATTAGGTGAGGCGGCGCTGTCCATAACCGCGGACAGCCCCAGCTATCCCACGCATCAGCGCAATATCGCCCTCGATCTGGTCCAGGCCTACGGCCTCCGGCACGAAATCGTCGCATCCCGCGAGATGGAAGAGCCGAACTACACGGCAAATCCCTCAAACCGCTGCTATTTTTGCAAGCACGAACTCTATACCGTTCTCCAGCGGATCGCGGTGGACCGGGGCTTTCGCTACGTGGTGGACGGCAACAACCTCGACGATACCGGCGACTACCGTCCCGGGCGTCGGGCGGGTGCGGAGCTGGAAGTCCGAAGTCCTCTGATTGAAGCCGGCCTCCGGAAAGAAGAAATCCGAGAGCTTTCCCGGCAACATGGTCTTCCGACCTGGAATCAGGCAGCTTCGGCTTGCCTGTCCTCGCGAATTCCCTACGGTTCTGCGGTAACGGTGGAGAAGCTCCAGATGATCGATCGCGGCGAGGAAATCCTTCGCACACTCGGGTTTCACCAGTTTCGCGTACGCCACCACGGCGATGTCGCCCGGATCGAATTCGCGCGCGAGGAAATGCCCCGAGCCCTGAGCCTTGAAATCTTCGAAACCCTGGGCCGGGAGTTCAAGCGGATTGGCTTTCAGTTCGTGGCTGTAGATGTTCAGGGCTATCGCACCGGCGCCTTGAACGAAATTCTGACGTCCATCCAGGTTTCCACTTAATGAAAGTTCTTGTTATCGGGTCCGGAGGTCGCGAGCACGCTGTTGTTGATGCCCTCTCGCGCAACGACCGCGTTCGCCAGATCTACGCCGCTCCCGGCAACGGAGGCATTGCCTCACAAGCGAAGTTGGTGCCGATTTCCGCCCAGGAAAACTGGGACCTGCTGGACTTTGCCCAGCAGGAGCGGGTGGACCTGACTTTTGTCGGCCCCGAAGTTCCGCTCAGCCTCGGTATCGTTGATCTTTTCCGAGAGCACGGTCTCAAGATAATCGGCCCTAATGCTGCAAACGCGCGACTTGAGTCCAGCAAGACGTTCGCGAAGCGATTCCTGAAGACGAACGGGATTCCGACTGCCGGATTCTGGGAATGTGCTACCCCTGAAGAGGCTTACAAGCGTCTGGAAGATAGCGCGCTTCCTATCGTCGTCAAAGCCGACGGCCTGGCCGCGGGAAAGGGCGTTGTCGTTGCGGAAACGCTGGATCAGGCCCGTGCAGCGGTGCACGACTTCATGGAAGTTCGCACGATGGGCAGCGCCGGCTCGAAGCTTGTGATCGAAGAATTCATGAGCGGAGAAGAAGCTTCATTCCTCGTCTTTGCGGATGGCACAGCATTTCATCCCATGGCGATCTCGCAGGATCACAAGAGAAGATTTGACGGCGATCAGGGACCAAATACTGGCGGAATGGGCGCTTACTCCATCGATACGATTTTGACGAAAGAGCAGCACGAGGCCGTCCTGTCGTCGATCATTCGTCCGGCGCTTGAGGCAGCCCGAGATTACAGCGGCATCCTTTATGCCGGATTAATGCTGACTCCCACGGGCCCCAAAGTTGTGGAATTCAACGTTCGCTTCGGCGATCCGGAGACTCAGGTCATTCTTCCCCGGCTCAAGAGTGACCTCCTGGAAGTGTTCATCGACATGGCCGATCATCGGCTTGCCTCAAGCCGCGTGGAGTGGTCCGGCGAAGTCACGGCCACTGTTGTGCTGGTTGCTTCCGGATACCCGGGGAAATATGAAAGCGGCAAGCGTATTGAAGGCCTTGACGAAGCGGCTCGCATCGACGGCGTGCGTGTCTATCACGCGGGAACGCGTCAACAGGACGGCAAGATCTACACTTCGGGTGGCCGAGTCCTGAATGTGACTGCGCGTGGCGCCACCCTATCGCAGGCTCTCGACCGGGCTTATGCCGCGGCTGAAGTAATACGATTCGAAGGCAAAGACTACCGAAAAGACATTGGAAAGAAAGGATTGGCGAAAGAAAGATGAAGCCACTCGTCGGAATCATTATGGGAAGCGACTCGGACGCTCCAATCATGCAGGAAGCTGCAAAAACGCTGCAGCAGTTCGGCGTCGAATACGAAATCGGTGTTTACAGCGCGCATCGCTCGCCGCATCGCACAAATGAATACGTAACTAGTGCCCGAGCACGTGGACTGAAGATGATCATAGCCGGAGCCGGCAGCTCCGCTCATCTGGCCGGTGTGGCGGCTGCGGAAACAATCCTGCCGGTCATCGG
>Ga0070675_100001479_pt1 | contig 17330 bp, 19 predicted proteins | sample KBSM43metaG_FD_65343 | JGI IMG/M metagenome (GOLD analysis project Ga0070675, IMG submission 65343) | Miscanthus rhizosphere microbial communities from Kellogg Biological Station, Michigan, USA - KBS M4-3 metaG | ecosystem: Host-associated > Plants > Roots > Rhizosphere > Soil ...
GCGTCCCGTCAAGCGGCGGGGTGGGTGGGGCGCACACCGCCGAGCAGTTGCGGCGGTTGACCGCTCTGCGCCGGGCCGTCTGCGACCCCACCGATCAGAGCATCCGGATGTACTACCAACCGCAGGTCGACCCGGGCACCGGCGCCGTGGTCGGGGTCGAGGCGCTGCCGCGCTGGCACCTGCGCGGACGGAGCCCGCTCGACCCGGCCGAACTGTTCCGCGGCGTCGAGACCGGCCCGGCCGCACGGCGCACCGGCGTCCCGCGGCTGCTGGCGGCCCGGGTGCTCGACGACGTGACCGCGCAACTGGCGCGGTGGGGCGACGCCACCGGCGAGCTGCGGGTGTCGGTGAACGTGACGATGTCGGACCTGGCCGGCCCGGACCTCGTCGACAGGCTCGCCGACCGGCTGGCGGAGCGCAGCCTGCCGGCGTCGCGTCTGCAGGTGGAGATCGCACACGGCGGACCCGGCGCCGATCCGCGCGCCGATCCGCGCGCCGATCCGCGCGCCGGGCTGGCGGCGGTGAGCCGGCTGCACCGGCTCGGCGTCTCGATCGCGCTCGACCACTTCGGTGGCGGCGCGGCGTCGCTGGCGATGCTGCGCCGGCTACCGCTCGCCGAGGTGAAGATCGACAGATCGTTCGTGCTCGGCGCGGCCACCGACGAGGCCGACGCCGCGGTGGTGCGGGCCGTCGTCGGGCTCGCCGGCGACCTCGGGTTGCGGACGGTGGCCGACGGCGTGGAGGACGAGCGCACGTGGCGTGCGCTCGCGCGCACCGGCTGCCTGATGCAGGGCTGGTACTGCGCGCGGCCGATGCCGGCCGAGCGGCTCGTCAACTGGATGGCGCTGTACCGCGACCGGTTGCGGCCGCAGCTCACGTGACCCGGATCCGGGCGCACGCGGTGGGACAAATAGACTCGCCGGGTGCGCCGCGCACGGCGACGACATGCAGAAGATCCGCTTGAGGAGGAGCCGTCATGGCCGCCATCTCCCGCGACGAGGTTGCGCATCTCGCGCGGCTGTCGCGCCTGGCCGTCACCGACGACGAACTGGACATGTTCGCCGGTCAGTTGGACGTGATCCTGCAGGCGGTCGCGCGGGTCAGCGAGGTCGCGGCGGCCGACATCCCGCCGACCTCGCACTCGGTTCCGCTGACGAACGTGTTCCGCGACGACGTCGTCGAGCCGTGCCTGCCGCAGGCGGAGGCCCTGGCCGGCGCACCCGACGTCGCGGACGGCCGGTTCCGCGTCCCGCGCATCTTGGACGAGGAGGCGTAGGCGTGAGTGATCCGACCAGGATGACCGCGGCGGACCTCGGCCGCGCCATCGGCGCGGGCGACCTGTCCGCTGTCGACGTGACCCGCGCCCACCTCGACCGGATCGCCGCCGTGGACGAGCGGGTGCACGCGTTCCTGCACGTCGACAACGAGGGCGCGCTGGCCGCCGCCGCGCGGGTCGACGCGGCGCGGGCGGCCGGCGAGCCGCTGGGGCCGCTGGCCGGCGTGCCCGTCGCGGTGAAGGACGTGGTGACCACGCGCGGGCTGCCGTCCACCGCCGGATCGAAGATCCTCGAAGGCTGGCGGCCGCCGTACGACGCCACGATCGTGGCCCGCATGAAGGACGCGGGCATGGTGGTCCTCGGCAAGACCAACATGGACGAGTTCGCGATGGGCTCGTCGACCGAGTACTCCGCCTACGGGCCGACCTACAACCCGTGGGACCTCACCCGGATCCCCGGCGGCTCCGGCGGCGGGTCGTCGGCGGCGATCGCCGCGTACGAGGCGCCGCTCGCGATCGGCACCGACACCGGCGGCTCGATCCGGCAGCCGGGCGCGGTGACCGGCACGGTCGGGGCGAAGCCCACGTACGGCGGGACGTCCCGGTACGGGCTGATCGCATTCTCGTCCTCTTTGGACACTCCCGGCCCGTGCGCCCGCACCGTCGAGGACGCGGCGCTCCTGCACGCCGTGATCGCCGGGCACGACCCGCGCGACTCCACGTCGATCCCCGCCGCGGTGCCCGACGTCGTGGGCGCGGCGCGGCTCGGGGCCACCGGTGACCTGAGCGGGGTGCGTCTCGGCCTCGTGCGCGAGTTCGCCGGTGAGGGCGCCGAACCCGGGGTGGCCGCGGCCGTGCGCGAGGGCATCGAGGCGCTGGTCAAGCTGGGCGCCGAGGTGGTCGAGGTGTCCTGCCCGCACTTCGAGTACGCGCTGCCGGCGTATTACCTGATCGCGCCGAGCGAGTGCTCCTCGAACCTGGCCCGGTTCGACGGCGTCCGGTACGGCCTGCGGGTCGGCGACGACGGGCAGCGCTCCCTCGAGGAGGTCATGTCGATCACGCGCGAGGCCGGCTTCGGCCCCGAGGTCAAGCGGCGCATCATGATCGGCACGTACGCCCTGTCCAGCGGCTATTACGACGCCTACTACGGGCAGGCCCAGAAGGTGCGCACGCTGATCAGCCGCGACTTCGCGGCGGCGTTCGAAACCGTCGACGTGCTGGTGTCGCCGACGACGCCGTTCACCGCGTTCCAGTTGGGCGCCCGCACGTCCGACCCGTACCAGATGTACCTTGCCGACCTGTACACGATCCCGTCGAACCTGTACGGCGGGCCGGCGATCTCCGTGCCGGTGGGGTTGTCCGACGGGCTGCCGGTCGGCCTGCAGGTAATGGCTCCCACGCTGGCCGACGACCGGATGTACCGGGTGGCCGCGGCGCTTGAGACGGCGGTACCGCGGTTGGTGCCACCGGCGCTGTGAGGTCGCCTGGCTAGGCTGGGCCGCGTGGCGGATGTGCGGTATGACCGGCGCGAGCAGTACCAGCAGATCATGGCCGGCTTGCTACCGGGTGAGAACGTGCTGGCCGTCTACGATGCGGTCGGCGTCGGCACCGGGTTCATCGGGCTGACCGACCGGCGGGTGATCCTGCAGGACAAGTCGTTCATGGGCAAGAAACTCGCGATCACGTCGATCCCGTACGGCAAGGTGACCGCGGTCTCGTTGGTCAGCGACAAGTCGTTCGCCGGCAACTTCTTCAGCACCGGAAAGATCGCCATTCACGTCGGGGCACACACATACGAGATCGAGGTGCGCGGAGTCGAGAAGACCCAGCACATCCACAACGTGATCCTCCACTACGCGGCCCGCTGACTCCGCTCTTCGAATTCTTGGAGTTCGGTGGCCCGCCCAGGGGCCACCGAACTCCAAGAATTCGGTGGAGCACGGTCAGTGGCTGCTCCAGGAGGTGGGGCCGGGCAGGTCGACCCGCTGCGCACGGGTTCTCGAGTTCCACGACCAGCGCCCGATCTGCAGTCCCCACGAGGTGAAGCCGCTCTTGCCGAAGTTGAACACCAGCGGCCCGAACTTCATCCGCTTACGGAAATGGATCGGCATCGTCACTTCCTCCCTGAACCTGTGTTCCAGGTTTTACCCAGCGACGCCATCCCGTACGCACGCTCCATAGTGGACCGCCCGGACCCGCCTGCCTCCGCCCACCCGGTCCGACTACGCTGGGCGAGTGACGAGTACAACGGTCGACGAGGTCACTGCCGCCTTCGAACCCGTCATCGGGCTCGAGGTACACGTGGAACTCGGCACCAACACGAAGATGTTCTGCGGCTGCCCCACCGAGTTCGGCGCCGAGCCCAACACCCAGGTCTGCCCCGTTTGCCTGGGCCTTCCCGGCAGCCTGCCGGTGGCCAACCGCGCCGCGATCGAAGCCACCATCCGCATCGGCCTGGCGCTCAACTGCACGATCGCCGCCTGGTGCCGGTTCGCCCGCAAGAACTACTTCTACCCGGACATGCCGAAGAACTTCCAGATCAGCCAGTACGACGAGCCGTTGTGTGTCGACGGCTGGCTCGACGTCGACGTCGACGGCGAGACGGTCCGCATCGGCATCGAGCGCGTGCACCTGGAGGAGGACACCGGCAAGTCGCTGCACATCGGCGGCAGCACCGGGCGCATCCACGGCGCCACCGAGTCCCTTGTGGACTACAACCGTGCCGGCATCCCGCTCGTCGAGATCGTCACCAAGCCGGTGCCCGGCACCGGTGCCAAGGCCCCCGCGGTGGCCCGCGCCTACGTCACGGCGCTGCGCGACCTGATCCGCTCGCTGGGTGTCTCGGACGTCCGGATGGAGCAGGGGTCGCTGCGCTGCGACGTCAACACGTCGCTGAACCGGCCCGGCGAGCCGTGGGGCACCCGCACCGAGACCAAGAACGTCAACTCGCTACGGAGCGTCGAGCGGGCCGTGCAGTCGGAAATGCTGCGCCAGAGCCACATCCTGGAAAGCGGTGGAACCATCACCCAGGAAACCCGCCACTTCCACGAGAACACCGGCGACACCACGTCCGGTCGCAGCAAGGAGACGGCGACCGACTACCGCTACTTCCCGGAGCCCGACCTCGTCCCGATCGCGCCGGACCCGGCCTGGGTGGAGGAGTTGCGCACGGGCCTGCCGGAGGCGCCGCGGGCGCGGCACCTCCGTCTGCAGGGAGAGTGGTCACTGTCCGATGTGGACATGCGGTCCATCGCCAACGCCGGCGCGTTCGAACTGATCGAGGCGACGGTGTCAGCGGGCGCAACGCCGGAGGCGGCGCGCAAGTGGTGGCTGGGTGAGCTGGCGCGGCGCGCGAACGCCGACGGCGTCGACCTCGCCACCCTGCCGGTGACGCCCGACCACGTCGCGCAGCTGCAGCGGCTCGTCGACGACGGCAAGCTCACCGACAAGCTGGCCCGCACCGTGCTCGAGGGCGTGCTGGCCGGCGAGGGCGCACCGGCCGACGTGATGGCCGCCCGCAACCTGGAGGTCGTCTCCGACACCGGCGCGCTCACAGCAGCCGTCGACGCGGCGATCGCCGCCAACCCCGACGTCGCGGCCAAGGTGCGCGACGGCAAGGTGGCCGCGGCCGGCGTCCTGGTGGGCGCCGTGATGAAGGAGACCCGCGGGATGGCCGACGCGAAGACGGTCCGCGAGCTGATCCTGGCGCGCCTCAGCTGATCACGACGGGCTGATGGACGGAATGGGCGACGACGAGGAGGAGGAAGACGACGGGCTCGGCTCCGGCGCCTGCTTGTCGGGCCGGACGATGTTGCGCTGCAGCGTCACCTCGGACTGTCCGGTCCCGCCCAGCGTGATGTCGTCGTAGGCCTGCAGCTTCTTGTCCTTGTCGTCGAAGTAGAGCACCGACATCGCCAGCGGCGTCGGCTCCTCGTCCTCGAGCCCGCGCAGCCCTGCGCCGCCGGTGGAGCCCTGCACCATCAGCAGCGTGCGGCCCTCCGGCGGGATCTTGCCGTCCTCCTCGTCGAGCCGGCTGACGTCGCGCTTGTGCTTGTGCCCGGCCAGCACCACCGGGCACACGCCGGCCAGCGGCGGCGCGGCCTGCGGGTCGTGCACCATGGCCACGTCGACGCGGCGTCCGGCGGTGCGGATCGTCGCGGCCAGCGACTCCCCGGTCCCCTCCAGCGATGCCGCGCCGTCGGCGGACTTGTCGGGGGTGAAGCGGGGATCGGAGATCCCCGCGATGACAAGGCCGTCGACCTCGGTGATCGTGTTGTCGAGCACCCGCGCGTTCGGCTGCCGGGCGACGGCGTCGGCCGTCGCCGCGGAGTCGTGGTTGCCGCGGATGTAGATGTACGGGACGTGCAGGGACGCGATCGACGCGACGAAGGCCGCCTCGGGTTCGCTTCCCCAGTCGGTGATGTCGCCGGTGTCGACGACGATGTCGATGTCGAACTGCTCCACGACCGTGCTCACCACCGACCAGGCGGCCGGGTTCAGGTGCATGTCGCTGATGTGCAGCACGCGGGTCGTCGTCGTGTCCGGTTCGAACACGGGCAGGCTGGACACCGTCCCGTAGATCCGGCCGACGTTGGCGACGAGCCGCTGCAGCTGGTCGCGGTACTCCTCGTACCGGTCGGCGATGCGCCGGGCGTCACCGACGACGGCGGGCGCGTTCGTCAGCAGGCCTTCGTATCGAGGTTCCTGGATGGATTCCGCGCGGAACGTGCTGGCGGCGGTCAGCCCGGTGCCGAGCACGAGCACCAGCGCGATCCCGCCGCACGCCGCGACCCGCCGGGGCGACCGGTAGATCACCGCGCCGGCGAGCATCGCGCCGAGCACCGAGACGCCGGCCACCTGCCACACCAGCCGCCGCACCCCGCGCGAGACGTCCTCGACCGCGCCGTCACTCGCGTGTTCCAGCGCGTTGGGGTCGGTCACGATCGCCTTGGTGCGCTTCTGGTCCAGTGCGTCGAGCGTCACCTTGAGGTGCGCCGGGCCGTAGTGGGAACGCAGGTGCAGCGAGCCGAGCGGCGGGATCGACACCTCGGTGCCGCCGGTGAACGACGGCTTCACCGAGTACTCGGCCCGGAACGGCCCGAGGTCGTCGGTGGTGTGCCCGGCGAGCAGCACGCCGAGCACGACGCCCGTCACGGAGACGGCGAAGAGCCCGACATACGACGCTAACCGCCGCACCCGCGGCCGCCGGAACACCGACGGCAGGCGGAGCCGGAGCCTCACCCCTTACCCGCCTCCCCGGCGCCGCTGATGACGAGCCGGATGAGGCGGTCGTCCTCCGGCTTGGGTGCGCCGCGACCGTCCTTGTTGGACGTGGAGATCCAGACCGAGCCGTCGGGCGCCACCACCGCGGCGCGCAGCCGGCCGTACGCCTTGGTCAGCACCGACTTCGGCGCGCCGAGCACGCTACCGGTCGCGGTCGTCTGCACCAGCCACAGCCGCTCGCCGCGCAGGCAGGCGGTGATGTACAGGGTGTCGATCATCGCGGCACCGGAGCAGGACGCCTCGTCGGTCTTCCACTGTACGATCGGGTCGACGAAGCTCGGGTTGTGCCCGATGCCCTCCACCGTCGGCCACCCGTAGTTCTTGCCCGGCTCGATCGCGTTGACCTCGTCCCACGTGTTCTGCCCGAACTCCGTTGCGAACATCCGCCCGGACTTCGACCAGGCGAAGCCCTGCACGTTGCGGTGGCCGTAGCTCCACACGAGCGTGTTGAACGGGTTCCCGGGGGCCGGCTTGCCGTCGGCGGTCATCCGCAGGATCTTGCCCCCGAGGCTGTTGAGGTCCTGCGCGAGGTTGGTCATCGACCCGTCGCCGGTGCCGGCGTACAGGTAGCCGTCCGGGCCGAACTGGATGCGTCCGCCGTTGTGGATGCCGGAGACCGGGATGCCGGTGACGATCGGGGTCGGCTTCTGGCCGAGCACCAGCCTGGCGATGCGATTGTCTGCCTGCGTCGTGTAGTAGATGAAGACCGTCTGGTCGACCTCGTAGGTCGGCGAGAGCGCGATCCCCATCAGGCCGCCCTCCCCGGCGGAGTACGCCTCCTCGATGGTCTGCACCGGGGTGACGACGAGACCGTCGGCGTTCTGCTCCGGGCCGACCTTGAGGATCCGGCGGGTGTCGCGCTCCGTCACCAGGGCGCCACCGTCGGGCAGGAAGGCGACGGCCCAGGGCACGTCCAGGTTCTTGGCGATCACCGTCGAGGCGATGCTGACCTCGGCGTCCTCGTCCGGGGTGCTGGGCGCCGTGCTGGGGGAGGGCAGCTTGGGCGGCGTGCCGGTCTCGTCGGGAGGCGGGTCGCCGAACGCGCAGCCGGCGAGGCCGACGACGGCCGCGGTGGCCACGGCCACGGCGACCCTGAGACGGCGAGAGGCACTCACGGCCGCTCCTCGCTCCGCGAGCAGCGGCCTGCGACGCGGCCGCTTCGCTCCGCGGCGCGGCCGCGTCTGCCGTCGATGGTTCGCTCGCTGCGCTCCCTCACGGAAACCAAGACTAACGGCACAGGCTGTGGACGCCCGCCGCGCGCACGCGGCGGGCGTCCGGGATGTCGCGTTCGGTCAGACGCTGATCCGACCGGCGCCGGCGCCCGCCGACACGATCGACTTCACGTTCGACGCGGTGTCCAGGCTGTACGAGTACGGGATCGAGGCGACGCTGCCGCCCGCGTCCCCCGAGCCGGAGTTCACGAAGACGTTGTTCCGGGCCACCAGGTTGCCCGGACCGGAGTCGCCCTCGCCGCGGTGGAACGGGTCGTCGGTGTTCTCGAAGTAGTTGCCCTCGACGAGGACACCGGCGTTCATCGTCGACGCGACGCCGTAACCGCCGACGTTGCTGTACAGGTTGTTGTAGACGTGCACCGGGTTGCCGAAGCGCACCCGCGGGTGGCGCTGGTTGCTGCCGTCGAACCAGTTGTGGTGGTAGGTGACGCGCAGGTGGCCGACGTCCTGGCCGGCGTTGTCGTCGCTGTGGCCGAGCAGCATCGTCTTGTCGTGGCCGAAGGTGCGGTTCCACGACACGGTGATGAAGTCCGAGCCGCGCTTGATGTCCACCGCGCCGTCGTAGCCGTCGGTGAAGCTGTTGTGGTCGATCCAGATGTTGGTGGCCGACTCCTGGACGTTGATCGCGTCGTCGTCCCAGCCGCGGAAACTCAGGTTGCGGATGATGACGTTGCGGTCGCCGTTGATGTTGAAGCCGCAGCCGGCGATCGTCGCGCCCGCGTTTCCGATGATCGTCTTGTTCGACCGGACGCGGAGCATGCCGGAGCAGGAGATCGTGCCGGACACCCGGATCACGGCCGCGCTGGTGGAGCCCACCGCGCTCGTCAACGCCGACGCGCTGGTGACGGTCGTCGTGGCCGCGCTGCCGCCGCCGCTGGTGCCGCCGTTCTGGGTGGCCCAGCCGACGAGGCCGGTCGAGCCGCCCCCGCCACCTCCGCCGCCACCTCCGCCGACGGCGACGAGCTGCCACTGCTGGTTCCAGCCGTTCAGGTCGCTGAACTGGGAGATGCGGCCGCCGTCGGCGGTCGACCACTCCCAGACGTCGAGGGCCTTGTTGCTGTGCCGGTTGATGAGCCGCACGTAGCCGCTGTCGGAGTCGGCGAGGCGGAAGTGCTGCCGGGTCACGCTGCTCGACGCCTGCTGGGTGAGCGCGGCGCCGTCCTGGCCGTTGGCTATCTCCAGCACCTTGCCGCTGTTACGGGATCTGAGCTGGTAGTAGCCGCTGCCGACGGACACGAACTGCCACTGCTGCCAGGCGCCGTCGTTGCGGGCCCACTGGACGATGGCCGCGCCGTCGGCGGTGCTGCGGTCGAGGACGTCCATCGCCTTGCCGCTGTGGCGCGAGACGAGCACGTAGGACGCGTTCGGGTCGACGGTCGCCGCCGAGGCGGGTGCGGCGATCGTGGCGGTGGCGGCCGCCGCCGCGGTGACGGTCAGGGTGGTGGTGAGCGCAGCCGTCAAGGCACGGTGGAGCTTGACCATTGCAACCTCCCGGGGGTGGGATACGGGCCTTAGGAAAGCGCTTTCCTGAGCTGAAAATAGTGATGAAGGCCGATGGGGTCAACGGAGTTGCACGGATTTGCAGGAATTGGTGGGCCCGATCTCGGGCATGCTTGGGTGCTGGAGGTGCGGCGATGCCCGAATTCACCGTTGTCGATCAACCGAAGCGTCACCGGTACGAGATCAGCGTCGACGGGGAGGTGGCGGGGTTCGTGCGGTACGTGCGCCACCCGGATCACCTGGACCTGGTGCACACCGAGGTCGGGCCGGCCTACGAGGGTCGGGGGGTGGCGGCCAGACTCGTCGCCGGTGTGCTGGCCGACGTGCGCGCCGCCGGCGGCCGGATCGTGCCGAGCTGCCCGTACATCGCCGCGTACCTGAAGAGGCATCCCGACCAGGCCGATCTGGTGGCGGCCCGGTGAAGGCCTGGATCGCCGACGAGAACGGCCACAAGCTCATCGGCGCGGTGCCGCCGGGCTGGACGGTCGAGGTCTACTCCGGCGGTCGGGCCGACCTGCCGTCGGACCCCGCGACGCTGGAGTTCTGGAACGCGCCGTTCCTCGCCACCGGCGCGGTGGTCGGGCTGCTGGAACGGATGCCGGCGCTGCGCGTCGTCCAGTTGATGTCCGCCGGCGTCGACGCCTGGCTGGGCAAGGTGTCCGATCACGTGACGCTCTGCGACGCGCGCGGCGTCCACGATTCGGGGACGGCCGAGTGGGCGGCCGCCGCGATCCTCGCGCACCTGCGCAACTTCCCGGCCTTCGCGCGGGCCCAGGCCGAGCGCCGCTGGAACCCCGCACCCACCGACGAACTCGCCGGCAAGCGGGTGCTCGTCGTCGGCGCCGGGTCGATCGGGTCGGCGCTGGCCGCCCGGCTGACGCCGTTCGACGTCGAGATCACGCTGGTGGCCCGGTCGGCCCGGGACGGCGTGGCGCCGGTCGAGCGGCTGCCCGTCCTCCTGCCGCGCGCCGACGTCGTGGTCCTGCTGGTACCGCTGACGCCGCAGACGCGCGGCCTCGTCGACGCCGAGTTCCTGGCCGCGATGCCGAGCGGCGCGCTGCTCGTCAACGCGGCGCGCGGGCCGGTCGTGGACACCGCCGCCCTGCTCGCGGAGTGCTCGTCCGGACGGCTGAACGCCGCTCTCGACGTCACCGATCCGGAGCCGCTGCCGGCCGATCATCCACTGTGGACGTTGCCGAACGTGTTCCTCACGCCACACGTGGCCGGCTCGGTGGCCGGTCTGCACCGCCGGGCGTTCGCGCTGGTGGGTGACCAGTTGCGCCGCTACGCGGCGGGTGAACCGCTGATCAACGTGGTCACCGGCGACTACTGAGTGAGCTGCTCACCGCTCGCCGCGACGAGCCGGGGCAGGTCGGCGGCGGAGACGGCCGGCAGGCGCACCGCGGAGTCGGCGGTGGTGCGCGCGTAGACCCGGTTGCGCTCGCCCACCTCCAGCGAGTCGATCCGCGACCAGGGCAGGAACCGCGACCCGAGCATGGCGCGCGCCCGCACGCCGTTGGTGTTCGCGTCGGTTCCGGCGCGCCAGCCCCACACCGCGACGGCCAGCGGCACGAGCAGCACCGGCACGAAGTACCAGCGGCTGGCGGCCAGCGGCAGCGCGCCGATGAACGCCACCACCCCCGCGACGCTGATCGCCGCGTTGTACCGGAACCTGACCACGAAACCCATCCTCCCATCCGCAGCGGCCGGAAATTGTCGGAGGGGCCGCGCATACTGACCGGGTTCCGGGAGCGAGGGAGGAGCGAACCGTGACAGTGCTGCTGCTGATCGGCACCGCCAAGGGCCTGTTCGTCGCGCGGAGCGACGAGCACCGCAAGAGCTGGGAGATCGGGCCCGTCCAGTTCCCGATGACCGGGGTGTACTCGGTCGGCGTCGACCCGCGGGGCGCCACCCCGCGCCTGCTGGCCGGCGTCACGAGTTCGCACTACGGGCCCACCGTCGCGGTCAGCGATGACCTGGGCGAGACGTGGCGCGAGCCGGAGCGGGCGCCGATCGCATTCCCGGCCGACACCGAAACCAGCCTGGAGCGGGTCTGGCAGCTCACGCCCGGCCCGGCCGGCCAACCGGGGCGGATCTACGCCGGGGTGGAGCCGTCGGCGCTGTTCGTCTCCGACGACGGCGGCGAGTCGTTCGAGCTGGTGCGCGCCCTGTGGGACCACCCGCACCGGCCCAACTGGGGCGCCGGCTTCGGCGGCCAGGCGATCCACACGGTGCTGCCGCACCCCGAAGACCCGAACCGGGTGCTGGTGGCGATGTCCACCGGCGGCGTCTACCGCACGGCCGACGGCGGCGCGTCGTGGACGGCGAGCAACACAGGCGTCAAGGCTTACTTCTTCCCCGATCCCTATCCGGAGTTCGGGCAGTGCGTGCACAAGGTGGCCGGGCACCCGGCCCGGCCCGAGCAGTTCTTCCTGCAGAACCACCACGGCGTCTACCGCTCCGACGATGCTGGCGGCACCTGGCAGTCGATCGCCGAGGGCCTGCCCACCGACTTCGGGTTCACGATGGTCGCCCACCCGCACCGGCCCGGCGTGGTCTACACGTTCCCGATCGAGGCCGACGGGCGGCGCTTCCCGCCCGACCTGAAGTGCCGCGTCTTCCGCAGCGACGACGCCGGCGCCTCCTGGACGCCGCTGTCCGACGGCCTGCCCGAGGGGCCGTTCTTCCCGAGCGTGCTGCGCGATGCCATGTGCGTCGACACGGCCGAACCGGCCGGCGTCTACTTCGGCTCGCGTTCGGGCGAGGTGTTCGCGAGCGCCGACGAGGGGCAGAGCTGGCAGCAGGTCGCCGCCCACCTGCCCGACGTGCTCTGCGTCCGCGCCGCCGTGGTGTGACGCCGATGATCACGATCCTGGTGCCGGGTGCGCTGCGGGCCGACGCGGGCGGTGAGGGCCGGCTGCAGCTCGAGAACGCCGACGCGACGACGCTGGGCGACGTCCTGGACACGGTGGCGTCCCGCTGGCCGCTGCTGCACCGGCGCATCCGCGACGATCAGGGACAGATCCGGCGCTACGTCAATGTCTTCGTCGACGGGGAAGACTGCCGGCACGCCGGTGGCCTGGGAACTCCCGTCCGTGACGGCACGGAAGTGCAGGTGATTCCGTCGGTCGCCGGTGGTTGACTGGTCCACCGTGACAACCTCGCCGCGCCCCTCCGCAGCGTTCGGGTACGACACCGGTGCCTGGGCGGCGCCGAGCGCGCCGCCCTCGTGGCTCGGCGCGGTCAAGTCGCCACGGATCGTCACTCGACCCGGGCCGGCGCTGCCGCTCGTGGTGTTCGGCGCGGCGGCCCTGGCGTGGGTTGTCGTCGTCGGCTACGGCGCGGTCCGGGTCGACGCGGCCTGGAGCCTGCTCGCGGCGGTGCTCGGCCTGGGCGGGCTGGCGCTCGTCGTCCGCGGCTTCCCGCTGCCCGCGGTCCCGGCGCTGCTCGCGTCGGTGGCGTGCTGGGCGTTCGTGGCCAGGGCGTGGGTTCCCGACTCCGGCACCGATTACGGCGGCCTCGCGACGCTGATCGTCGGCAACCTGGTCTTCGCGGTGCCCCTCGTGCTGGCCTACCTCGCCGCGATCTGGGCCGACGGTCGCCGCGCGGCGCTCGCCGCCGTCACCGCGGGCCTCGGCGGCCGGCGCTGGTTCGGGGTGAACGTCGGCGATCCGGAGCCGCAGTTGCCCGCGTTGGAGCAGGTGCCCTCGGCGCACTTCTTCGCGCTGCCGAAGGGCGCCTGCTCGCACCTGGTGGTGGCCGGCCGGCGGGCGGCCCTGGTGGGCACGACGGTGTGGCCGCGCGGCGAGTACGGCGTCGAGGGCAACGAGGTGGTGCGCAACGGGCGCCCGTTCGCGCCGGGCACCGACGAGGTCGACGGCACAGTCGACGACCTGCGGCGCTGGGCGCAGCGGCTGGGCCCGGTGGGCGCCACCTGCCGGGCGTTCCTCACCGTGCACCCGGCCAGCGGCCGGCTCGCCGACACCGTGCGCGTCAACCTGCCGGCGGTCGAGGGCGTGCAGGTGGTGGCCGCCGACGGCTTCGTCGAGACGGTGGGCGGGTTCCTCGCCGCCGACGCCAACACGATCAGCGTCGACGTCATGCGGGAACTCGCCGACCTGTACGCGGACTCCGATCCCGGGAGTTCAGGAAACGGGTCCTGAACTCCCGGGACGCACGTCAGGCCGCCGCCCAGCCGGGCATCGGGTAGCCGGCGAGAAGGTCGCGGACCTCGCCCGCGATGCGCTTCTGCACCGCCTCGTCGTCCTTGACCGCCGCGTCGACCGAGTCGGACATCCAGGCCGCGATCTGCGGCATGTGCTCCTCGGTGAGGCCGCGCGTGGTGATGCCCGGGGTTCCGAGCCGCAGCCCGGACGGGTCGAACGGCTTGCGGGTGTCGTACGGCACCGTGTTGTAGTTCAGTTCGAGCCCGGCCCGGTCCAGCGCCTGGGCCGCCGGCTTGCCGCCGATGCCCTTGTTGGTCAGGTCGATGAGGATCAGGTGGTTGTCGGTGCCGCCGGTGACCAGGTCGAACCCGCGCTCCATCAGCGCCGCGGCGAGCGCCTTGGCGTTCGCGACGATCTGCGCCGCGTAGGTGCGGAACTCCGGCCGCGCCGCCTCGCCCAGCGCGACCGCGATGCCGGCCGTGGTGTGGTTGTGCGGACCGCCCTGCAGGCCCGGGAACACCGCCTTGTCGACGGCCTTCGCGTGCTCCGCCGTCGACATGATCATCGCGCCGCGGGGCCCGCGCAGCGTCTTGTGGGTGGTCGTGGTGATCACGTCGGCGTGGCCGACCGGCGACGGGTGCGCACCGCCGGCGATCAGGCCGGCGATGTGGGCGATGTCGGCCGCCAGGATCGCGCCGACCTCGCGGGCGATCTCGGCGAAGCGCGGGAAGTCGATGGTGCGGGGAATCGCGGTGCCGCCGCAGAAAATGATCTTCGGACGCTCGGCGCGGGCGATGTCGCGCACCTCGTCGAAGTCGATCCGGCCGTCTTCGCGCCGGACGTTGTAGCGCACCGAGTTGAACCACAGGCCGGTCGCGGACACCGACCAGCCGTGGGTGAGGTGGCCGCCCATCGGCAGCGCCATCCCCATGATCGTCTCTCCCGGCTTGGCGAAGGCGAGATAGACGGCGAGGTTCGCGGGGGAGCCGGAGTACGGCTGGACGTTGGCGTGCTCGACGCCGAACAGCGCCTTCGCCCGGGCCACGGCGAGCTCCTCGATCGGGTCGATGAACTGCTGGCCCTCGTAGTAGCGCTTGCCGGCGTAGCCCTCGGAGTACTTGTTGGTCAGCACGGTGCCGGTGGCTTCGAGCACGGCCCGGGACACGTAGTTCTCCGACGCGATCATGCGCAGCTTGTCGTGCTGGCGGGCGGCCTCCGCCTCGATCAGCTCGGCGAGCTGCGGATCGGCGGTGGCCAGGTTCTGCAGCGGGGGTACGTGCATGGCGTCCTCCGGTCGGGGCACCCAGGCGCACGATGCACCAACGAACAAGCTTCCCGGTGGTCGGTTCCACCTCAGGCTGCGCCAGTCGCGGACGAAGGCGCCGAGTTTACCGCACCACAACGAGCTTCTCGTGATGCGCCGACCATGCATCGGCGGCGTCACCCCAGGGTGCCGTGGTGGCCGTGATCACCGCCGGATCGAGCCGCCCGCGGGCCACCAGATCCAGGACGGCGGGGATGTCGCGCCGGGCCTGCGCTCGTCCGGTGACGAGCGTGATTCCGACGGTGTACATCCGCAGCATCGGCAGGGCGACCTCGCCGGGAAAGATCCCGGTGTCGACGAGCGTGCCGCCGCGGTCGGTCGCCTTGATCGCGTGCAGCAGGTTGCTCTCCCGACCGGACGTGTTCACGGTCAGCGGGTACTTCGCCGTCCGGTCGGTCACGTCGCCGACGCTCGCGCCCAGGCCCTGCGCGATCGCCAGCCGCCGCTCGTCGCGGTCGAGGTAGGTGACCTCGACGTCCAGCGCCCGCGCGATCGCCGTCGCGTACAGCCCGACCGACATCCCGCCCATGACGAGCATCCGCCGGTCGCCGTCGAGGACGTCGAGGTGTGGCCCGACGGTGCGCCAGCCGTCGGCGAGGTTGTCCAGGCTGGCGACGGCCGCCAGTGGCACGCCGGCCGGCAGCGGCACCAGCATCGCGTCGGCGAACGGCACCCGCACGACGTCGCACAACGCACCACCCCAGTCGCCGCCGAGCGCGCCGAGGCCGTAGCCGGCGACGTGCGGCACCGTCGCGCAGTCGCCGGTCTGGCCGCGCACGCAGAACCGGCACGCGCCGCAGTTGATCTGGAACGGCACGGCTACCCGGTCACCCGGCCGGGCGACGGTGACCTGCGGACCGACCTCGATCACCTCGGCGACGAACTCGTGGCCGAGCGCGTACGGAAGCGGCAGCGGGTAGACGCCGGCGTTGACCACGGTGTCGAGGTCGCACGTGGCCACGGCGAGCGGTCGCACGAGCGCGGCGCCGGCGGGATCGGCCGCCGGCCCGCTCGCCCCGGCCGAGGGGCCGGTGGCGCCGTCGAGCGTCGGCACCGCCAGTGCGGTCCAGGCCGCCTTGCCGGGAGATTCGAGGACGAGCTGAGCCTGCTCCACTATGCCGACCGTCATACAGCTGAGGCTCCACTATGCTGCTCGTCATAGTCAAGGGTCGGAAGGGGGAAACGCGGCGTGGGGAGCGACAGCCGGGAGCGGATGGTGCGGGCGGCCGTGGAACTGTTCCGCGAACGTGGTTACGCGGCCACCTCGTTCGGCGACGTGCTCGCCCGCAGCGGCGCGCCGCGGGGATCCATCTACCACCACTTCCCGGGCGGCAAGGAGGAACTCGCCGCCGAGGCGCTGCGCCGCTACACCGAGGCGAGCGTGCGGGCGCTGCGCGCCGCGGCCGAGAACGCGTCCGCCGCCGGGACCGTGCGCGCCTTCGTCACCGCGTCGCGGGAGGCGCTCGTCGCCAGCGACTACCGGCGCGGCTGCCCGATCGCCGGCGTGGCGCTGGACCTGATGCCGGCCGACAACGCGCTGGCCAACCACGTCACCGAGGCGTTCGCGCGCTGGCGCGAGGTGCTGCGCGGGGCGCTCGAGCGCGACGGCGTCCCCGGCAAACGGGCCGCCGCGCTGGCGTCGCTCGTGGTGGCGAGCGCGGAGGGCGCGCTACTGCTGGGCCGGGCCGACCGCAGCCCGGTGCCGGTCGACGAGACCGTCGACGAACTGGTCGCGCACATCGAGGCAGTCGTGCGCCAGCACGCCCGGAATGGCGCGGAGCCCAGCCGGGTAGGTGAACACCATGACGAACCCGAGCGATGAGGGCATCGGCGGCACGGCGACCGGCCCGACGGCCGTCGACCGTGAGGCGCTGCACGAGAACGTCGAGCAGATCGCGGTGCCGGCTTACGACATCGTCAGCGGTCCGGTCGAAGGGCTCGTCGAGCCGTTCGCGGACGCCATGCCGGACGCGGACGAGCCGGAAACCCGGTCCCCGCCGGTGGCCGAGCGGAGTGACACTAAGGAGGACGGCGTGACCGCCCCGTCCGCCGAACAGGGGGAGGACAGGACATGAACCTGCCGAGTCTGCTCGCACGCCTGGCCCGCGGCCTGCTGCCCGACGACAAGCGCACCGACGTCGACTTCCGGCCGGTGACCAGGCCCGGTCCGGACGTGATCGCCGGCTGGGAGACCCGCCCGCACGTTCCCGGTAGCCAGGACGACAGGCACGTCCGCTGACGATCGAGGGGCCGGGACCCCGGCCCCTCACCGGCCCCTACTCGGGCACCCGCCGGTAGGCACCGTCGCTGGCGCTCGTCGCCATCGACGCGTACGCGCGCAGCGCCGCCGACACCACCCGCTCGCGGTCGACGGGGGTGTACGGCCGCTCCCGCTTCTCCTGCGCGATCCGCCGCGCCTCCAGCACGTCCGGCGCCACGTTCAGCTCGATCGAGCGCGCCGGGATGTCGATGCTGATCTTGTCGCCCTCCTCGACGAGCGCGATCAGCCCGTGGGAGGCCGCCTCCGGGGAGATGTGCCCGATCGACAG